>Ga0180120_10001044_pt1 | contig 14185 bp, 7 predicted proteins | sample CPBDNA_3_FD_129677 | JGI IMG/M metagenome (GOLD analysis project Ga0180120, IMG submission 129677) | Freshwater to marine salinity gradient microbial communities from Chesapeake Bay, USA - CPBay_Spr_31_0.2_DNA (version 2) (version 2) | ecosystem: Environmental > Aquatic > Marine > Coastal ... | reverse complement strand
ACGGAGCCAGTATAGATACCAAATGTAGTGCTACCAGACACCGAGCTAAAGACCGTTCTACCATAATCGCTAGTGCTGTTCACTACGATATTGTAGTTGGTGGGCAGTACTCCGTTATAGGTAAGACCACTTTGACGATTATTGAAGGTAGTAATGCTGCTGCTAGAAACATTAATTCCATAATCGGTACCAGAAATAGTACCGAGGTTCGTTAATGCGGTTAAGGAACTGGAAGAGACTAGCTTGATACCCGAAGAAGAGGATCCAGTGCCTGAAATAGTGCTCCCGCTAGCTAAGCTGACAGTATTATTGACCGAGCCACCAATAAGGCTAACCCCATGTGTTGAGCTACCGTCAGTGGAAATAGCACCGCTCAAGTTGAAGGTATTGGAGTCGGCAGCATTCAAATAGATAGCATCTGCATCAGCTGCCAGCGTACCGGTGTAGTTGAGAACGTTCGAATCACTTGACCTTAAATATAACCCCTCACTACCAGCTGTAATATTACCGGTGATGGTCGTGGTATTAGAGTCAGCACCATTCATATGCACTCCGTCTCCAGTAGCGCTTATGTTACCCGTGATGGTGGTGGTGTTACTGACACTATTGTCAGCTATATAAAGACCCTGGGCTCCTGAAATATTACCGGTCACAGTGGTGGTATTAGAATTTGCCCCGTTATAAAAATGCAAGCCGTTGTCGTCCGAACTGGTAATGTTGCCGGTAATCGTCGTGGTGTTGCTATCGGCCATTACAAAGGCAACCGCTTCTTCAGTTGAGCTACTGATATTACCTGTATAGACTGATGTATTGCTATTGGTATTACTACCATAATAAAAGAGACTTTGTTTCACGGTACTTATATCCCCGGTTACCGTGATGGTATTTGCCCCACCGTTCCCACTGTCGTCAAAATAAAGACCCTGTCCATTACTACCTGTTGTGCTATTACTTATATCCCCAGTAATAGTTATAACGTTACTATCCGCACCACGAAGGTATAAATTCCTGGCACTGACGCCACTGGTATTCGTTTGGGAGAGATTGCCAGTAATGGTATAGGTATTACTGTCAGTTCTTAGGTAAATGTTATTGGTCTGATCTCCGCTTCCAATGAGATGACCATTCACAGTGGTGGTGGTGCCAGTAGCAGACTCGTCTGAATATATTTGGTAGCCGTATTGGCCGGCCCCACTTATATTACCGGTAATGGTGGTGGTGGTGTTGGCATTACCTACATTCAGAAAACCAAAATTACTATCGTTTGTGGTAATGATATTCCCAATGATGGTCAACGTATTATCATTACCAGTTGTTGCGCCAAAGCCATTAACTAGCGTGGTAGTGATATTACCGGTATGTGTGATGGTATTTCCGGTAGAACCGTAGTGATCTATACCTTTGGCACCAGCAAGAATATTTCCCACTGTGGTTACGTTATTATTATCGCCGTAAAAAATGATGCCTCTGTCGTTAGATGATGTTATGTCACCTGTGAGGGATACCGTATTGGAGTCACCAGATACCCATAAACCCCTTGCAGTGCTGCCGGCGGCACTCACATCGCCTGTCATCGTCAAGGTATTGGAGTCACCACCTATATTTATCCCAAAACAATTACTCCCACCACCTGAGGCGCACGTGGTGGTGATGTCACCAATTAGCGTGATGGCATTGGAGTCAGCAGCCCCACCAAATTGAATACCCTCGACACTAGTGCCACTGGTGATGATATCCCCGGTCATATTGATTATATTATTATCAGTAGTGAGATATAAGGCGGCGTCTCCTGAACTCAGGGTGATGTTAGCTTCAATGGTAGCCGTATCATCGCCGTCAATAGTCAGGCCGCAATTTACCGCGGTAGAATCACTGGAGCAAGCGACCTCATCGGCCGATGCTGAAAAGCTTAGGCCAAGGAAAAAAACAAGGAGGTAAGGTAAATATTTAATGTTATACGAGCCCCTGCTATTAATAAAATTAATGGAGCAGGGAAAAAAATTAGCCCCTGTCAGAGTCCGATAGGTTTATTAACTAACCGTATGATTATGTTTAGTTAAAAATTTTTTTAATGATAACACACTACCCCTTTGGTTGATACATATCTACAACCTGAAGGTGTGTATAGAGCAGACTTACGGTAGTTTGGTTAAAGGAGAAAACCTATAAAAAGAGCCCATGCATGCAATAAAAAAAGGGAGAGTAAAGAAACAAAGTTTGAAGCCTTGTTTGGGAGGTGTGATGCCGCCAACGAGGCCTTTTTTTAAAAAAAGACGTGGAAGCCAGAGCTTTTGCAGGTCCCCCAACCTAGGCATTGCATAATAAGCGACAGAAAGTGCTGGTCAGTCATTGCTTTACTTACAAAGTCTTATCTTTTTTTTCATATTGGGGCTCTGGATTGGTGGTTTCATTTGCGTCAAGTTGGTGGGCTTTTATGAGTGCGCCCTCCCCGTGTGGCTTCCCGTCCATCCACTCCCCTAGGAGCTTATCGCCATTTACATAGATAAGAGTACCTTTTCCGTGAGGCTTGTGATCCCTCCACGCACCTATATATTTATCGACGTGCCCTTTTCGTTGATTAATGCCATCCACCACAGTCCATTCTGCTGCATAGGTGAATATACCTTCCCCATTTCTTGCATTATCCAGCCAATCGCCTTCGTACTTATTGCCATTTAGGTAGGTGAAAGCACCCTTTCCGTGAAACTTACCGTCCAGCCAATCGCCTTCGTACTTCTCGCCGTTTCGGTAAAAGTAAGTGCCCTTGCCATTAGGTAGATTATGCATATATTCACCGGTATATTTATCACCGTTTGGATAAAAGTAAGTACCCTGGCCGTGGAATTTCCCGTCCTTCCAATCGCCTTCGTACTTTTCCTTATTTACGAAGGTAACAATGCCTTTTCCGTGGGGTTTTTGATTGCTCCACTCACCGATGTATTTATCGCCAAGCGCAGACGTCGACGTGCCCTGGCCGTGAAATTTACCATCCTGCCAATCCCCTTCATATTTCTCGCCGGTCTTAAAATAGAAGGTGCCTTGTCCGTTCTTGCAATCACCACGAATGCAGCCAAGGGATGCTGACTCACCAATGCATACATTTCCGTAAAACAAAAAAAGGAAAAAAAATAATACTTTGTTCATAATCGATCCACAGTAGGTGCCGGGAAAAAACTGCCTATAACACAAGGTTATCTTACCCCGTGTTAATTCCCTCGGCAAATAGTCATGAAAGGTCGGGTGCATTGATTCTCAAGAAGATATAACGTGAAGGAATCTACTTACGGGCAAACCTTTACTACCATACCCGGCCTTAGATGGTAGACACTTGGGTTCATTTCATGGAATTTGCTTAACTTAATCTTAAACTTTTTAGCAAGGCTTCTGATGGACTCCCCTCGCCTTGCCTTATAAAAGGGATTTCCACACCCAGAATTTCTTTTTGAGGCTTTGTACGCTATTTTTGAGGAAAGAAAATAATTACCGAATGTTTGCGTTGGCACTAGAATATCAGGATTTGAGGGGCTATATTTCTCAACATCATACCCATTTATATGAAGTAAGACTTTAGAACTACTAGTTAAATCATTGTTTTTTATAAAATAGTTCTGTAAATCATTTTGTTTAATGATTTTTAGGTATGGCCTATTTGGAAATTTGTTAAAATCCTTATTGGCATGGTTAAACTTAATTACCCTATTAAGGTGATGAAAGGCTATAAGATACTTTGCAGTCTCTTTTGGCAGTAACTGTAAATTAATCTTACTATTCTTTACCAGTCCTCGCTTAAGGGCTTTTCTTACATTGCCCATCCCCCAATTATATGCAGCCAGAGTTAAATTCCAGTCATTAAATTGCCCATGAAGGTAATTTAGGTACTTAATGGCAACACGCGTCGACTTTATAACGTTTCTTCTGTCATCGCCACCTTTTAATGTTGAAAGTCCCCACTCACGTGCGGTTGAGGGTATAAACTGCCATAACCCAAGGGCATCCTTGGGCGAACGAGCTAGTGGATTGTTTCCGCTCTCCATTAGTGGGATAACCGCAAGATCTATCGGTAAACCTTCCTCGGTCAGCAAGTCAGCATAAAATTTTATAGATGGCGTTGAAGAAATGATCAGATCAAGGCTATAGAAGCTACTTATCTTATTATTGACACTGGTCTGTAATTGTTGATGTGGAATCTTCTGGGATCTTGCGAAGTATTCATAAAACTGCTCGGAGAATGCCGGCAGGGAAAAGAAGGAGAGAAATGCTAAAAAAAAAAATTTAACATTATATGGCGGTCCCCATCTTGAATATTGGTGTGTACATAGCAACCAAAATAAAGCCAATCACAACCCCAAGGAAGACAATCATCAACGGCTCAAGCAACTGAGAGAATGCATCCACCGAGTCATCGAACTCTTCTTCATAGTAAAGGGCGACGGTGTTCAGCATTTCATTGAGTTTACCTGTTTCTTCACCAACTTCAATGAACCCACACATAGTCTCCGGGAAATCTTTGGTATCACGGAGTGAGGTAGAAAAAGGCCTACCCGAATATATTTCACGCTTTACCTTTTCGAGCGAGGCCTGAATTTTTGTATTCGAAATAGAGTTCTTAACAATCTCAAGCGCTTCCACCAAATTAACTCCACCAGCAATCAAGTTAGTAAGGATCATCGCCATCCTTGCCATAATAGAGTCCTTGATCAATTTACCAACAACAGGCATGTTGAATATCCCCTTATCAAAACTTAGCATCAAAGCCTCGTTTGATTGAAGTGCCTTTTTTAATACTTGAAAGCCTACGATTAAACCACCAAAGAAAATAATGGCTACCCAGCTTCGAAGAAAATCACTAATATGCATAACAATTTTTGTTGCGGCAGGCAACTCAATCCCTGCTTCCCCAAAGATATCAACAAAAACAGGGACGACAAATACCATCATCACACCAACAACACTAAATGCTACGCATAAAAGAATAATGGGGTACATCATCGCACTCTTAATGGCTTTTTTTATCTTTATTGACTTCTCAAGAGAGAAGGTAATCCTATCCAGAAAGGTATCTAAATTACCGCTGGCCTCGCCTGCCTTAATAAGGTTGACATACACGTTATCAAATAAAGCTGGGTGTCTTTCTAGACATTGTGACAAGGGAACACCAGCGTTAATTTGCAATAATAATTCTTCAATAATAGGGGAAAAGGAGGGATTTTCATTCTGAACCTGAAGCATCTCAAGTGCAGGAACAATTGCTAGCCCCGCCTTCATCATGGTTCCCAATTTTTTTGTAAAGAGCAGCAGTTCTTTATCGGTAATTTTTGCGCTTGTTGATTTTCGAGCCTTTTTCTTCTTCTCAGGCTTTCCAATTGGCTCTAGGGTGGTCACAGTAATGCCCTCTTGCCTTAGCAGATAAATGGCATCATCTTTCTCTTCAGCTTCAATTTCGCCTTCCGCAAAATTATTCTTATTCAGCCCCTTCCACTTAAACTTCATATGCTAACCTATAACGGCTATTCATCTTTTGGTATGACCCGCAGGTATTCTTCAACAGAAATTGTGCCGTCCATTAAAAAGCGTTGCCCACTCTTAAATATTGGCTGAAAACCTTGCTCCTCTGCCACGGCCAAAACTTCGGCTTCGCTACTCCCAGAACTGATAGCTGCCTCAAGCTCTGTAGACACAACCAACACTTCATGCACTCCCCTCCTACCTCGGTAACCTGTTTTTTTACATGCAGTACAACCAGAGCCTTTCATTAATTGAGCTTTTTCATCAATCCCATAATCATGCAAGAATTTTTTTATATCATCTGTAGTTTTATCAATTAGTTTCGAACATTTATCACAATTTACCCTTATCAGTCGTTGTGCAACAACTAGTGAAAGCGCACTCGATACAAGGTATGCCGGAAGTCCCATGTTTATAAGTCTGCTGACTGCACCAATAGCACTGTTTGTATGCAGAGTACTTAAAACCAAGTGACCAGTTAGTGCTGCTTTTGAGGCAATGTCTGCTGTTTCAGCATCACGAATCTCACCAACCAAGATAATCTCAGGATCTTGCCTTAAAAATGATCGTAGGGCGCTTGCGAATGTTAATCCGATATTTTCCCTTACCTGTACTTGAGAGATACCCGACATTGTGTACTCGACTGGATCTTCAGCAGTAAGGATGTTTACGTCTGGCTTATTAAGGTAGTTCATTGCGCCATACAGTGTTGTAGATTTACCGCTTCCTGTTGGACCGGTAACCAATACCATGCCTTGTGGCATGTTAATAGCTTTTAAGAAATCTGCCTCTTGCTTTTTAGTGAAACCAAGGGCAGATAAGTTTACCGCGAGCGAGGAGGAATTTAGGATACGAATAACAACCCTCTCTCCTAAATTGGTAGGCAGCATAGAGATACGAAAGTCAACTTCAGTACCATTGGTTGCAATATATGAGATTTTACCATCCTGAGGCAACCGTCTTTCGGCAATATCCAGGTTGGCTAGAATCTTAATTCGGGCAATGACAGCGCTGTAATTCGTTGATATAAATTTCTTATATTTAGGCTGGGGTGTTAGCGAGCCATTACCTCTAAAACGTATCTGCGCAGTTTCTTTAAATACCTCGATATGTACGTCACTGACACCGCTCAACACGGCTTCTGATAACATTTCATCGACAATATCTACTACATCACCAGTTACTTCATCTTCAGCGGGAATGCTATCGATTGTTTCTTGTTCGCTTTTTTCTACCGTATCTTGGTCTTGCTTTTGCTCTTCTTTTCCTGTTGCCTCTAGCTCCTCACTCTTTGCTTTTGCTAGAGCTCCCAATAAGTCTAGTTTTGGCGCGCCTTCCACCTCGGATACTTTAGCAGATTTTTCTTGTTGAGCTTTCTCCTCTCGCATGCTAATCTTTTCAGAGGATGCCTTAAGGGCTTCTAAATCTAACTGCTCTGCTTTAGGCTCTTCTTTTTTTGGGATATCAAGGACTGATAAGGGAATATTACTTTCATCCCTTTCTTTCTTTATTTCTGATTCTTTTTTTAACTTCGATATGTCTAGCTGAACCTCCGCCGGCTTTTTACCGCTAACAACATTCTCCATCTTTAGCTCCACCGTTTTATTTGATTGGTTAATTGTTTTCTTTGATGAGCTTACCTGCTCTTGTTTTAAAAGTTTTGCTTTTGCTATCTCGCCTATTGTATGGATATGTTTTTGTGAAATTGATTCAAAGATTACTGATGGGGGAATGAATTTAGCCGTAACCTTCCTACCAACCATCAAACTGAGATTTTTTATTGAGTTTAATGAGCTGGGATGGCACATTCCCATCTCAATAGTATCGCTGGCACCATCGCTAAGGGGAACGACAGAATTCTTAAGGCAGAATGAAACAGGAAACTTCTTTATTGCCGGCACTACAGCTGAAGGATTTATGTCGTAGGGGATGCCATATTTCTTTGAGAAACCTTGCAGCATTTGCTCCACAGTGATTGCCCCATCTTTAATGAGTAAATCAAATACTGTGGTGCCCATATGAGCTGCTTGCGTCTGATGCTTTTCAAAAATAGTCGCTTCTACAAGACCCAATTCCTTTATCTGAGATGAAAGATCGTTTTTTAGGTCGCCTATTTGATCTTTACTCATGCTAGGACCCTACTAAAGTACCCTGGGAGCTATAAATATATACAGGTGATCCTTGGTGTCCTTATTTTCTCTTGATCTAAATAATACACCTACGCCTGGAAGATCTTTAAAGAAAGGAACGCCGGCATTAGCTGTTGACTGAGTGGCCTTAATTATTCCACCAATCATTGCGACTCCTCCATCCTGTATTAATAATTTTGTTTTAATTACTTTCTTAGATATTGGAGGTGGAGTTGAGCCAGTTAATGGGGTGTCCTTATTAACCTCGATGTCTAAGTAAACATTACCATCAGGGATGATGGATGGTGTCACTTTCATTTTTAATGCAGCCTCTATAAAGGCAGTGGTAGGTGTTGCTCCTGCCTGAGCAGATAGTTGATAGGGGATATCTTGGCCGTCTGTAATCTCTGCAGTTTCATTGTCAATAATAAAGAGTTTCGGATTGGATATTATTTTTATTAGGCTTTCGGTCTGCATAGCTTCAAGCTGTATCCTTAAGTCAGCAGTATTTCCAGCAAATGCGCCTATTATCCCGCCCGTTGCTCCTGCTATTGAATTATCTGAAATATTACCGCCTGCTGTGGCTGTGTTAATAGTACCGACTGTTGTAGGTGGCGTTCCCCCTGATCCAGCTATCGATACTCTGTTTAATGTCTTGCTATTAGCTCCCGATGAAAATAAGCTTACGCGAGTGCCTAGCTTTTCCTCAAACCCGTCGGATGCCTCAACGATAAAGACCTCAACCATCACTTGCTTCGTTGGTTTATCCAGATTATCAATGGTTTGCTTAATCCACTCAATGTCGGAGGGTGTGGCTTGCACGATAAGAGAGTTTGTCCTAGCATCAATCACAAAGGTTGCTCTTTTTTCAACTCCTGATATATCTCCACCCGCTTCTAATGTAGCAATAACTTCTTGAAGTTGCTTGGCTACGATTTCAGGCTTAGTATAGTTAAGTTTAAATATTGCCGTTGTTTTGGTTTCTAGAGCCGACAGGGAGTTAATTACCTTAGTTTTTGCCGCCAAAGCAGCTTCGTAGGCTTTGCTTTGTGATCCCGCAAATTCATAGGTGTGAACCGTAATGACCGTGCCTGAATTATTTACATCGTGAATTAGATTTTTCTCTCTTAACACCATGTTAAAGACTTCTAACCAGCTTACATCTTTTACTCGCATAGAAAGATCGCCGACTACTTCATCCCCAATAACAAAGTTGAGGCCGGTTAACTCCTCCATGAGCGTAAAAAATTTCTTCACTGGGATTACGTTTACATTCAATGAGATAGGGAAGTCTTTCCATTTAATATCTCTAAACTTCACCCCTTTTTGGTTGCCTGTAATTTCAACCATCTCTCTCGCCTCCCCGGCATTCTTTGGGTCAATAACGGACAATCCATCTGCTTCCATAGGGGAAGCTTCAATCATCTCGAGAACATCTTGCCTGGTTGTGGATGGGTTACCTGACACATCATCTTTTACAACCAATGCGTCCATACATCCTGTTAAAAACAAGGATAAAAAGCCCATTAACAATAGTGATTTAATTAACTTGCTCACCAAAACCTATCACCTTTTCCTTATTTAGCTTGCTAATTTGAATTGAACGGAACGCTATACCCGTCAGGACAATATCATCAGAAATTTTATCACCTATGCCGTATATCAAAAATTCTCCCTCTGGCGTTAAAATAATACAAAGGTCCATCTCATCGGAAATCATTATACCTGATAGGTAATATTGCTCGCTTTCCGCATCCGTTGACGTACTTTTCCTTTTAACAGCCTTTCTAGCAATGGGCTCAGCAAATGGATCTCTAAACGTATCTTGCTCTGCCTCAAGGTCTGGCTCTCTTACTGGGTCTGTATTAGGCTGGCTTTCCCCAAATGGATCAGACTCCACAAAACCCGCTAGTCTCAAATCATTTTTTTCGAAGTCATTATCAACAATGATCCTTGCTGTTATAGGTGCTGGAACGCTATATGGTTTATTTTGTTCAATAATGGGATCAGTATTTACTAGTGGTGGCAATTCATAGCTATTAACCGCATCTATTTCTGGAAGCTTAGCCACTGTTGTTTTTGTTAAGCCTGTGGCATATATTTTGGTTTCACCGGATTTAATTGTAAATTTAAATTCGTGTAGACCCTGTCTCTTAGCCTCAGATAATGCTATTTGGAAGTCTGTCATTTTCTTTTCTTTAGATGGTTCTGAAGTGGCTTGTTTTGGGATGCCGGTTTTAAATATTAATGTCCTGCCTTCCTTGTTGGTAAATTCAAAATCATATAGACCCTGCTTTCTTGCACTAAGATAAGCCTCTTGAAAGGGTGAAAGTGTAGTCGTCTCATTTGCATAGGCAGCACCAATAAGCGAACCTAGAACCTTATTGAGCAGACTGCTGTGAAGGGTTGCATGAATATTATCTAAATTAAGACTTACAGTAGCGGGTTTAAGGCTGGGAATAGAGTTAGGATTTGGTGGGGGAGCAAATTTAATTGCCATCTTCAAGACCAAATTTGAGTCTTTCTTTTTTTTCGTAACACTAACGTCGATTATCTGGGAGGCAGCTACATACTTATTCAACTCTTTAGAGAATTTAAATAAATTCATATATGTTCCGCTAACCTCTAACCCAATTCCCGGAACTTTAGTTTTATCTACTTTTTTCTGCAGATCAATATTTAAAAGTTTTAGGTTGTAGTTAGATAATAGCTTGGTAATTTTTGCTGATAATTCGTTAACAGTTTTTGGGCTGGTAAATAACTGAGTAAAGTAGCCCTTATTATCCTTTATTGTTGCGTCAAATTTGCTTGTTAAGGCAGAAAGTTCTGTGGAGGCTTTGTTATACCTTGATTGCTGCATATCATAGAGGTTTTGGTTGTCTGCTTGTGAGTATATGAAAAAAGCCAAAATAAACGATGTCAGAAATGCACAAACAATAAAAACTAGCGTTTTGTCGCTTAATAATTGTGAGTCTTTTCCAAACACAGACTTCAGCATACCCACCAAATCTTGTGGGGTTAAGTTCTTGAGGTCGATCGATTCCTTTTTTTCTTCAGCCATAGTCTTTATTTTATCTCAAAAGCGATCTCAAAGGTACTTAAAGTGTCTCGACCCTTGGGTGATTTAATAGTTAACAGCTCTACATTGGTAAATTTTTTGCTCAAGTCAGAAAGTATGTCCGATGAAAGCCCTGGATCTACAGCTTGAACAGTTACTATTGACTTACCTTTTCTTAGGTGCACGATCTTTTGAACGAAGACACCTCTAGGAAATCCGGATGCGTAACCAATATTTAAAATTTTGTCGTTTATCTCTCCTGAATCTTTTGTCCACCTCGTTAAGTCTTTGTACTGTTTTTTTTGTTTTGCCAAATCTGCATTAATTGCTGAAGCGCTGGCAGTCATTGAGGAGATATCTGAGCTTGAAGGGAAGTTGATAAACATATACCCATAGACGGTAGAGGATAAAATTAGGCACGTAGCAGAAATAATGCTCAGTTTAGTCATTAAGGATGAGTTGGTATGTTTCTTTTTCTCCTTCTTAATCCTATCTTCTCGGTCAGGCAATAAGTTAATATTTGAAACGGCTGTTACAAACTTATAATAACCAAATACATCAAGCTGTCTCGTGGCCAGTCCTAATGATACTGATAAAGCAGATTGATTTTTTTCCGTCTCGATACGTGATGTATGTTGGGGTGGAATTTTGACGTATGTAAACGGTTCTATAGGGGTTACTTTATATTCCACAATCTCCTTCTTTAACCTATCAAAAATTAACTGCGCATTAGATAATGAGCTTGTAACCTGAACCAACTCAAGACCAGGCACTCCGCTTTGCTTAATAAATGAGGTTAAAGCGGTGCGGACTTGCGATGCAACCCTGTCGAACAATTCATTTGTTAATGCTTTTCCACCTTCTAATAAAGCCGTAGTATCTTGATCGGAAACATAAATATCGTATATAAAAGGTAGGCTGTCGTGCATGCATACAGCATAGTTTTCCGTACCACTTATCTCTAAAAATACCTGAGTTTTTGCGCTCTCTATCTCGTCATATGTTTTTAAAATATTTCTCAAGGCAAAGCAACGGACGTCAACAATCAATGGATCAAAGCCCGCCCTCCTAACTAAATCACAATTCTTTTCAATTTCAGATATTTTTGAAGCAACAAAGAGGATGGATAGAGTATTTTTTTCTCTATCTTTTCTTATTGTTTGCCAGAAAATTGAGTATTCAGACTGGTCGCCAGGAAGCTCGATCGATGCCTCCCATAAACTTCCATTGTCGGTTGCTTCTTTAAGCTCTTTATCATCAAGGTAGGGTATTTGAATAACTTGGACAATAGCAGCGTTAACCGGGAGTGAGATGGCAGCATTATCAGTGTCAAACTTTTGCTCTAGTCTGATTGTTTTTAGTAGGTTAACAATCTCATCGTTTCTTTTTTCCTCGTTCGGAAAATTTTCATCAAGAATCTTAGTGCTGATTTTGTGGAGCGTCCACTGCTTTGCTTTCTTTTTAAGACCAATCGCCCGGACATAGGAATGGGATATATCTATACCAACAATATCTTGCTGGACGGGCTCTGAAGTTGGTGTTGATCCACCGAATAAATTTCCTATTTTTAAGCTACTTAGCTTTAGTTTTTCCAGCACTACTGTACTTCCTTCTTCTAGTTTTAACCAAGCCCTTAATTATAAAGCAATTCATTAAAGTTAGGGCAATTCATTAATAGGCACCAGTAATTTCTCGCCACGACTTAATTTGTATTCCTGGGTCTGAGGATGAGGCGCTTACCTCTGAGCTACCAATTTTTAATATATTGTCGACGCTAGACTTACCGATCAGACCCTCACCGTCCTCACCTTTTCCTTCAAGCGTTTCCCCGGTGGCCAGGTTACTAACCCCCACATAAATATTACCTTTATTGTCCATTACAGGGGCAGTGGTCAGTCCCGCTCCAATAGCAATTGTCGAGCTTGAGCCTGAGCAACCATCCTCAAGCTTGATAGTTTCACCGGTGCCGTATGCTGGACAATCCTTATCCTCTGGTCGGTATACCGTAAAGTAAATATCCTTGTTGGTAACGATTGCTCGGCCAATGACTCTTTGGTTGTCCGACCCGTCTCCTAATGAAGATAGGGTTGTCTTGGTCTTGATGTTACTAAACCATCCAGGCATTTCTTCTGGCTCACAGGCCCCTGTATCAATATTGGTATAGCCAGCACTCGCACTAGTCTTATCTGCTCCCGTTAATGTTAGGTCGGTTCCTGGCCAGTCTAAATCTTTAACCCCATATATCTGGTTAGCAATCGATGTCGAGCGTCTTTGCAGGTGTGCCTGATCCCCTGTGCCAAAATATTGGAACAGGTGGGTCCCTGCGGGCGTAGTTGTTTGGACCAGCGTGGAGGCCATCTGGTTGTAACCAAAACGATCGTTTGCTAGGGTGCCCTCAGATTTAAACATCCGGCTGAGGGTATACATCGAGCTATCATCCTCTGTTAGTGCCGTTTTACTCAAATCTAGCTTCCATACCTGACCCTGGAGGTCAGGGAAATAGGCGATGCCGCCGTAATATGCCAGAGCCTCTTTGCCGGTCGGAACGGGTGCTCCATCAGGAGTAATGACTGACATGTGGGCAGTCACACCATTGGGTATATCAGAGCTTGAGTCAACAGGCACAGTCACAATCTTAATTACATTACCCCCATTAAACTTGGGAACTGTGGATCCGAGGACGGGGTCGCTAAAAGTGGTTGTGGAAGGCTCGAAATCCAACACATAAACATAACTACCGATGTCGGTGGTGGTGCCGCCGGCATAACCCGCACCAAATACCATGGTGTATCGCTGGGTGAATGTACTGTCTGACGCATCCTTGATCGGCATGAGCATGATGCTAGGTCGTACCCAGGTATCACCAATCTTTGTGTAGTTCATGTTATCAGGGGCGTCGGCATAGTCATAGGTCTGCTTGTAGCCTGACTCACTCCAGTAGCTCACCTGCTTATTCTTGTAATCATTATCAAAGGTGAACAAGTGCTTAGGGTTATATTCGTCGGTAACATCAAGGACATAGTAACCCTTGCCACCCCACCCCATACCACCTATTAATAGCGTCTTCCACTCACTGGTAGCCTTAATAAATACGTCCTTCACAACAATCGGCCCATCCACTAACCACTGAGTAACACTTTGTCCTGCAAGACCCTCCATCCTCCTTAGCTTAGGAAGGACCGACGGCGGAATAAATCCCCATAGATGGTTAAGGTCCTTGTCAAAAGCATGGAGCATGCCATCATTCGCGCCCACGTATAACCGGCCTTCACGATTCTTATGGGTATCCTTGAAGGCAGCGTAGCCGTTTCTTCCTCTAAAGTAGGCCTCGGTGTAAATGCCTGAGGCTGAGGTAGCCGCCGATGGTGCGCCTACATAGACTAGGTCGGAGTGGAATGTATCACCAAAGAAGCTTTGTCTTACGTCTCCAGGATCCTCACCATAAGAATCCCAGCCTCTTACAAAATCTACAAGTCTTTGTGTATCTCCAGTT
>Ga0180120_10001042_pt1 | contig 14209 bp, 22 predicted proteins | sample CPBDNA_3_FD_129677 | JGI IMG/M metagenome (GOLD analysis project Ga0180120, IMG submission 129677) | Freshwater to marine salinity gradient microbial communities from Chesapeake Bay, USA - CPBay_Spr_31_0.2_DNA (version 2) (version 2) | ecosystem: Environmental > Aquatic > Marine > Coastal ... | reverse complement strand
TCTCTGTCATAGTAGTCTCCAATCTGGCATTAAAAAAGGAGGGCTAACCGTGGCCCTCCGCGAGGATATTTAACGCTCCCACCCGTAACTAAGTTCCTAGAAGGGTATGTCACCCGGTGGTGCCTTGGAGGTTACGGGTGCTGCCGCTGGTGCAGCTGCCGCTTGACCCTGTGTGTAGTCCTTAGGCTTCACAGAAGGGGCACCTCCGCCACCTCCGTCTGACTCAAAGACAACGTGGTCAATAACCTGTACTCCGTTAAGTCGGCAACCCTTGCCCATCTTAGTGTCGTAGACGTCGAGGAAGACAACACCGATAGAACCATTACCGATCATACCGTCACTATCGGACCATGCATCACCACTTGGTGTGAAAACCTTAGGTGGACCAGCTGCCCACTCACGGTCAAACTTGTCTTTCCAAGGACGCTTGAACTTAACCCGTGTGCCTCGGCCTTCTGGGTCAGGTTTACCTTGCTTACGGACACCAGCATCCTTCATAGCCTTGAAGGTCTCGTCGTCCATGATGAGGTCGACTGTGGTGGCACCGTCAGTTTCAACATCGTATTCACCGTTGTCACGGTTACCTTCAAAGAGCTTAGCCCACTCAAGGATGCCGTGTAGTTCGATTGTAGAAGTAGCCATATTATATCTCCTTACAGCTTCGTTATTGTGATGTAATTCTAGCATAACTAGAATATAGTGTCAAGAACTAATCAGTGTGTTTCATACCAATTAGCTCCAATGTCGTATGAACCAGGTGTTGGTATACGGAAGCCAAGTTGTTCACCTGTCTCAGCCATCGTGGTTGCGATTAGCTTGCCTAAGTGTTCAGCTTCCTCTCGCGTTCCTATAACCTCTACCTGGTACTCGTCATGGACAAAGGCCACGAGTTTGAAGTTGATACCTTCCGACCTTGCCTTAGCGTGGAAGTTCAGTAACGTGTGCTTCATCAAGACCGACTCACCAGACTGGAGGATACCAGCTAGTGTCTTGTGTTCGCTGGGTACCTTAACCTTACGGCCATCATACCCTGTAAAGTACCCCTTATCGGCGATGTAGGGTACCATACGTCTCTTAAGAGGCGCCAAGCCATCAATGCTCTGCTCGAAGCGTTTCATAGCTGAGGCGGCTTCTCTGACGCCCACACCCATGATACTAGCTGTCTTAGCAACGCCAGCACCTAGTAGCCATCCGTAGATGAAAGTCTTAGCCATGTCCCGTGTAGCATGTGGGACACCTAGGGCTCTCTTGTTCATGTTGTGGATGTCTGTCTCGTTCTCCTTCTTACCCTCCATGATAGCTCTAGCGTACATATCAGCGTCGAAGTGACGCCACATATAGTCAGCTAGTACTCGTAGTTGGATACCGTCAGCATCGCAACCGACTAGGTAGCTACCCTCGGGTACATTCCAACACTTACGAAGATGATGATCGTACTTGGCTTTGATAACCTCCACTGCGTTCTTAGGTTCACCGTGGAAGGGTGATGCAATGTTGGCGGTGTTAGGGTTGTTGTGAGCACAACGCCCTGTCCAAGCCCCAATGTTATTGATGGTACCGTGTATGCGACTGTCATCACACACCTGGTTGATCCACTCAACTAATGAGCTTCTGCGTCCCTCTAGGGTTAGCCACTGAGCCAGAGCCTTAGCACCGCGTGGGGCAGTGTCAGGTAACGTCTCAAGGTTGTCTTCCGATACCGTGTAGCCATACCGCTCTAGGTCTGCTTTCTTCTCGTCGTAGAACTCCTGGGTCATCTTTGGTATCTTCTTACCATAAGGGTCACCAACAGCCAACCTGTTGAAGTTCATGTGGGTCTTGGTCTTCTCGAAGGGCTTCCAACCAGCTTCCCATAGAACGTCTACACGATCACGGGATGCACCGGGGTTGAAGCTGACAAAGTCGTAACATACGAGATCATCACCTTCACGGTTGGTAGCTGCATACTTCTCCTTAGCCTGTGTGACGCTGGAGTAGGGAGTGCCGTCTTTCTTCTCACGGTACTTGATAGTGTTGACGGGCAGTAGCTTAGGTGGGAAGTCTTCTTGGAACAGGGCTTCGATCTCCTCCTTCTCCTTTAGGACACTTTCCAACAGGCTCTGCGCTAACTCCCTATCGAAGTGGAACCCATGATACTTTGTACGAACTAACTCGATCTGTAGATCATGCTCAGTACGCATAGCAGTTGCCCACTCAGGGTCAAAGATGATATCTCTGAAGTGGTTGAACAGTGCCTCAGTAGTGTCAAGGTCACCGTACCAGTAGTCGATCATCTCCTGATTGAAGTTCTCAAAGTCTGTATAGTCACCTTTGTGAACACCTAAGCGTAACCCCCAGCTCTTGAGCGAGTGAGGCCCCTTACCGCCTGTTGGTGTGAGGATGTCATAGTCCACAGTCCTAGATACGATCAAGGTGTCGATGACCTTACGTGGGTCTAACGGTTTGTCTAACCACTTATTGAGCAGTGGTAAATCGTACTGGATGAAGTTATGTCCTACCAGTTTGTCTAGCGAGTGATGCCATTCCGTAGCTGCCTTACGGGCAACAGGGTCTTCATGGATATTGTGAAACTCGAACACCTCACCTGTGTCCATCATCTTACCACCAACCAACCAGCATTTGTCTGGGTGTTCAATAGCGTTAGTCTCGATGTCACAGAATGCGATTCTCATATTAGCCCTCCTCTTTGTCGATGTACCGTCGATAGTCAATCATAAGTATTTCAAGTTCGTCCTCTAGTCTCTCAAGCTCACCAGACGTAGCGCCTTCCCAACTAGCTAAGGTGATACGCTCCTCAGCTATGCGCACCTGATACTCAAGCTCCTCAAAGATGTTCTCGTTGCTATCCGCGTATTGATCTAACTCGTCAGAGGATAGACTATAGTCGAACTCGTCGGTTATGTTCTCACCCTTAGGTGGGAAGTCGTAGTCGTCGTCATCATACCCCATCGAATGTCTCCTCTGATAAGATGGTTGTCTGTGGGTCGTAGTAGATAGACCCGGCTTTACCTAGTCGGCTGAATGGGCGGTTCTTGTCCACAACGAAGTTAGTAGTGTTGCGAACATCCTCGTCCTCAGACTCAGTGTCACGCTCCAACTTCAAGCAGATGATTGCCTCTTCCTCAAGAGACCCGGCGTACTTGGTACGTCCGTCATCATTCACCTGTGAGATGAAGATAACACCGATGTCCAACTCCTTGGCTAACTGAGCCATACGAGAACCGATAGCGGTGAGTAGTGAAGTGGCACCATCGGCACCACCTTGCGACAGATATGCTAGGCGCTGTACGTGGTCAATGAAGACATAGTCCACACCGTACACTGTAGCAGCCATCCTAACGTAGTCTAGGAGCTTCATTGGATCATCGTGTGATCTAAGCTCAAACACTACGGTACGCTCATCAGCCATCTTCTGAGCGGCTCTGATAACATCTTCTTCAGCCAACCCGTTGGAAGCTGCGTCCTCCTTGGTGCGCACGTTAGTACCCAACTCGTAAGTAGCCATCGCACGGTAGGTGGTGGAGCGCATCTCCTCCATGTGCATCAACCCAATCTTAACGTCAGGGTCATTAGCTAGTAGGCCACACTCAAAGAACCGTACCATCTCTGTCTTACCGCCGCCTCGTGGAGCTTTAACGAAAGTCAGGCCACCTTTAACTAGGCCCCTGATCTTATCATCTAGCCCACTGTGCCCGGTTGGGACGTAGCTGTATGGGTTCTCCTTCTTGATTGTCTCCTCGATGTCAACGTCACCGATGTAGAAGTTGTCAGGGCTGAACCGCTGTGGCTTCTTAGCTGACCACATCAGATCGTTACCATCCCCTGCCATCAAGAACTCGTTAGCGTCCTTGTGCTTAGACATTGGGACGAAGAAGAACTTCTCAGGGAACAGTTCGTACAGCTTCTCAGCTGCTGCCTTACCTGCTGTATCTTGCTCACCGGCGTAGATGACTTCCTTAAAGGAGTTCATGTACTCAAAGTTCTTCTTAATGAACCGCTCGGTGATCGTGGCGCTTGGCAATGACTTGACTGGGAATGACTTACCAAGTACCTCGAACAGTGAGGCAGCGTCGAACTCACCCTCTGTGATGTAGAGGCGGTTAGAACTACCGGAGTTGAAGTCAGGTCCGAACAGATCGTCAAGTGATGCACGTTCTTTGAGCCAGAACTTCTTCTCTTCGTAGCCACGGTACTTGACGTTGTTAGGCCACTTAAATGCGTACCGGACAGGATTGCCCGATGCGTCTAGTTGTAATTGGATGCCGTATAGCTGGCACACCTCGGATGATATACCTCGGATACCTTCGAAGGTACCGGAGGCGATCTCTATTTGTGTCACGTTCTTTCTCTCCTTTAATGGGTAGTCTTCCTTAGCCCAATCGAATGTCTTTTCCCGGCTAGGGTAACCTCTATTACACGAATGGCATTTGCCGACCTGCTCAACTTCATTCCAGCTAAACGCGTCTGATGAACCGCAAGCCTCGAACGGGCAGGGAACGTGAGACCTATTGGACATAACCTAACTCCTTACTCATAGTAGTGACTTCCCTTCTGTTCGATAAGCTCCCTCTGGTAAGTCCATAGCAGCTAGTATATCTCTAAGTTGTTGGTGGCTAAGCTCTAAGACTTGACGTCTATCTGATCCGACTATCTCCTGTGCAATGAAGACACAGGTGTCATCGAGGATAACTTCAACATCTTCGTAGTACCCACCGTCATCCAGTGTGACAATAGCAGTACAGTCGTGCTCGTTTTCTATGGTAAAGATTGTAGTACCCTCCTATCTGCCGTGGTTGGCGTGGAATCCGTGTGTTTCATTAATAATGTAAGTATACAAGAAGAAAGGGCCCCGGTCAAGGGCCCTCTGTTAGAAGATTAGGTATAAGAGAATGGAGGCGGAGGCTACACCTAGTACGAAACCTATCGCAGCTCCGATGAGCCCAGCTAGATCAATCTCCGTCATCTAACAAGGCCTCCCATGATGTAGGGAATAGCTTAACCATCTCACCGTAGACCATGTCGGCTACGATACGTGTCTCTCCTTGGGTATCTCTGGCGCAGCGTAGCTTACACATATCAGCAAAGGCATCTAGGCTACCTGACCAGTAATACTCAGTCATTGTAGACTGTGGCAGCACCATACGGGCTTGCTCAGGTGCTACTCCATGTTCTAAAAGCTGTGAGTAGAATCGCATCTGGGCTTCCATAAAGTTCATAGTGCAAGTTGTAACAGACTCGTAAGGCACGGACAGCTCGCCCCACTCGTCTGTGTGCAATGCACCTGTTACTACTTCGAGATCCCATACCCCATCGACAACACCATCACTACCCTGCTTCTTGTCAGCACTACGCCCCCGCCATACATCAGGCACATAGAACTCTGGTTCATCATCGACATATCGACGACTTACTTCGTTCCAACGCAGGAACTTATGCTTCACAAGTTGCCGTGCTACAAAGATCGGAGCCTTGACCCTAAAGGTAGCGAAGCAATGCCCGAAGGGTGATAGGTGTTTATGCTTGGCTAGGAACCGTATCAGCTTAGCATCTTTCTCCTTCAAGGAAGGTGGGCCCCAGAGGCTGTCCTCCATCTCGCTTTCCTTAGCGAAGGATACCCTCGCCGCGTTGGCTACACTTAGGTCAGACCCCATTGAGTCTATTAGCCTTACTTCGATATCACTCACCTTTGTTCTCCTCATATACCGATGCATCGCCCAGCATTTCGATCATAGTCGTGACGAAGGCGTTGTGGCTGTCGATGACCTCGTCTAGGTCACGATGTATTTCTCGCAGGTTCCACTGCTGCCACGCTATAACCACTGCCATAACAACAACGATCTCGATGATTGGATCAAATAACATCAGCTTTCTCCTAGATTAATTGTTAAGACAGGCCCGAAGGCCTGCCTGATTCTCGTTAGTTGGTGGTGTGATTAGCAGAACCAACCGGAACACTGACCTGCTGGACCTTGTGGACCCCGTGGACCACGTGGGCCTCGTGGGCCTGTAGCACCGTCTTGACCATCTACACCGTCTACGCCATCGATACCGTCAGTACCATTGGTACCATCAACACCATCAGCTCCATCCTGACCGTCAACACCATCGATACCATCGATACCATCTTGACCATCTACACCATCACGGCCATCTACACCATCTTGACCAGCAGCGCCCGTGTCACCTTTGGAACCGGTGTGACCACGCTTACCACGCTCACCGTCCTTGCCGTTCTTGCCTCTATTGCCATCATCACCATCGCGGCCATCTTCGCCGTCCTTGCCGTCTTTCCCATCCTTACCGGCAGGGCCAGCAGGGCCAGCAGGGCCAGTGTTATCTACGACTGGGTCATTACCGTCATCTGTTGAAACAAAGATCTCTACCTTCTCACCTGTCTCACAATACCATCGTTGATGGATGACACCGCCTTCAACAGTCCAAGAGTCGAAGACATAACCCTTGGAACCACAAGCCCACGCAGGAGGGGCGTCATGGGCGAAGGCTGCTGTAGCTGCTGCCATAGTAAGAGCTGTTGTAAGTAGAGTTGTTTTAATAGTAGTCATGTTATTTTATCCCTTTCTGAGGATTGGTTGGTAGTTGTGTAGTTAGTTGTAACGCGTCGTCCACTTTCATTAAGTATCTGTACACGACGTGTTGTAGTTCCTCCAAGGTAGCCTCGTTAGCGACATCAAAGAGTGTTTGCGACAAAGACTTGCTAACCTTAGCAGGTTTACTTGTCGGTGTTGGATCAGGGGCAGCCGTTTGTTGCTGTCCATTGAGGAAGGCTAGTAAGCCTGGCTTATCAGTGGGCACCTCGGTAACCTTAGCACCTATCTTCTTAGCCTCGGCCTGTGTACCAGCCCACTGCCCTTTTGTGTTGACGTATAGCTTCATAGTAGTAACTCCCCTTAATGAAGTGTACGAGGTGAAGTAGTTTCGACATAGGCCTCAAAGTCAGCTTGGTCGAACCCTTCACTCTTCAGGAACTCTTGCATCTGATGCAGTGTGACGAGTAGATGCATAATAAGATGTTCATCATCATCCCAATCTTCATCTTCCATGTGTGTCTCCTTATGTATACATAGTGTATATACTTAAAGTATTACTCTTCAACACTTCTCATATACATTTCAAAACTTATAGTTAACTTAAAGTAACAACAAGTTGTATTATAAAGATAGATGTTGCACCTGTCAAGTAAAATCTTAATCAACATACCAAGAAGTTACGTGATCGTGTTTGTCAACACCTCCATCGGCACCTTTGTAACCCTCAGAGATGACAACTAAGTCACCTACAATTGTACTCTTGTCGGCATATGTCACAGCACCACTTAGGTCACTTTTAGTAGCAGTCTCCACAAGTGAACCTGCTTGTTTGATTTCAACGATGTATGTAAAGCTCATGATATTCTCCATTTAATAAAGTTGGTATTGTTGTCTACCTGTGTAGTAATCCAAGTCTTGATAACTTAGATCAAGTTCTTCACCCAAACCCTGTACTGTAAAGCCGTACTCAAAGAGCAACCCAGCTAGTGTGCCAGGGCGGTCTATCAGCATCCTTTCAAGTGCATCAATCTCTTCCTGATCTCCGGGTTCTAAAGGAGAGCCCCGTACAGCGCCATAAGACATGTCAAGGTGGGTAGGGTCTCGGAAGAAGGCTAACGTGTCCCAGCGGGCCGCTATGAGCCTCTCAAGCAGTAGTGAGGCAAAAGCTAAGTCCTGTGACTCCATAGACGTGTGTTGATCGTAGTAGCCCACGCTTAGGTTGGTGCACTCAGGTACAACGTGTGCATACTCGAGAGAGTCGGTATAGGTGCCATAGGCATCAGCCTTCATAGGTAAGCCCAAGGCATCTATAAGCGATGTAGCGAATACATCACTAGCAGTACGGCGACCACCTTGATGAGTTATCACACTACCGGTGCCGAACCTATCGAAAGAGATAACAGCATCAATCTCGATCAACCACGCTGGCCTATCCTCGACCAACCTGCTACTCCCAATGCCTCCGATCTCCTCCGCAGCGTGTGCGACATAAACACCTTCGACACCGGCTTCGATCATACCAGCCATGAGCCAAAGCCCCGTGGTACAGTCTGCGCCCAGGCAACTACCTGTCATAGTAGTTATAATATCTCCTTCGACTTTTAGTGTTTGGATACCCTCCACCTTGTGTACGGTGTCGGTGTGTGCAGTGAAGGCAATGTTAGGTCTCTTGCCTATCACTTTGATATAGTTCCCATGTTCATCCGGTTTACCGAATATGGGTTCTAGGTATCGTTCACAGAACAGACGCTCTGTCTGACTGTAAGCTGGCCTCATGTATTGGAGCCAGTTCACAAGCGTATGTATTGTAGTCATTAAGCTGCCTCCTCCATGTCATCATCATCGTCATCTGTCCTCAGGTGGGACGGGAAGTACTCGCCTGTTCTGTCGATGTACTCACAGTCATCGATCAACCACACTTCATCGAGTGACTCGACGTAGACAGTATCTTCGACATGCACTGTAGTAGTGATGGTGCGGCCACTGTGTCGAAGGTAGCTATGAGCTGCAACAGCATCTTCCTGCAAGATTGTTTCACCATTGTCGAGTATAGCATATATCTCATGGAAGCACTGCTCACAGTAGCATGAGCCATAGTCATCGTGATAGACCCTGTCCTCTTCAACACGATCTTCACAGCTCTCACACATAACACCTTGGGTTATAAACCCGTCCGTGTTGTCCAATGTGAACTCACCATCATAATCAGGCACAATCTCGATAAAGCCACTATTGACAATACCACCATAGGATCCATCTATGTAAGGGGCCAGTGGCTCCCAGTCATCACCTATGAGCTTGAGCTTCAGACCCACAAAACCGTAGTCATCGGCATATCTAGCGTTAATACCTGCGAGGTACTCATGCAGGCTATCTATGGATTGATCACAACTACCATAGATAGGCCCATGGACATGAGAGGAAGAGTCCTCGTGATATCCAACAAGAACCCGACCTGCAATGCGGCCACCCTCGTCTTCCAGCCATACCATTTCGAAATCACCACTAGCGTAGCACTCTCCAACACTTCTCCACTCACCATGTATGCAACGTCCAACACCTTGCATACAAGATGTAGCAAGTGACTTATTGATGAATGTAGTGCGTGGGTTGCGGTAAGAAGCACGATCATGGTCATACGCTCTCGCAAATGCCTTCGCATCCTTGCTTACATGCAACGTAAACTCACGCGGCGACACATGTTCGATGTACGCTTCAGTGATAGCTGCAAGGTCTGCGTCTGCTACCTTGGGGAACATATGACGGAAGGCACGACCTGGCTTCATAGTAGTAACACGCTCACGCTTGGCATCAGCGCAGTTACGCACAAACGAGATGGAGGAACCCTCACCGGCGACAGGCTGGTGGAGTGTAATGATATGATGCATGATACCACGGCTGAAGTGATGGCTAAGGTGTTTCATGAACATGCTATCTACAAAATTATAGATAGGCGAATTGCTGTAACGGTAGACGTCACGGCGTTCAGCTTTTGACAGGCTCTCCACTAGGTCATCAAATGAACCATACTTTGAGCCTTCGAACATATGATCGACATCAGATATATACACGATAGAGTCAGTATCAACGGGGATGTCCCGTTCACGGCAGACATCACGCTCTATGGTACCACGGTCAGAGATGAAGCTGACGCCCCAGCCCTTGTTGGCATAGGCGTAGTGGGTGTAACCGTCATCGGTCTGATCGACACGTATGATCTCGCTGTAATGGCTATACCCACTTTGAATAAATACACGTTCTTCCATAACACAAACCTTTCCTTGTTGTATCAAGTTAAACTTAGATAGCCAATCCCACAGGATCAGCCTTACCTACTAGGAACTCAAGTTCATCCCATAGGGCTTCCATTTGATCTTCCACGCTGGAACCGTCTGCAAACTCTCCATCAAGTTCCATATCAACACCGATACAATCCTCACCATACTTGCGGAAGAGACTGTCGGCTAGATCTTCCACATCTTTTACATTATCTAGATGAATTAGGTTAACACCATACTCACCTTCATACCACCCACTTATTGTATTGATAATACTATTCATCTTCACCACCCCCTACGATAGTTGTTTCAAGACGATACACGATAGCTGTGTGACCCCTTAGTTTCCACCTGACCTGTGCCACGATGGCATCTACAATGTCATCAGTCACAAAGATGGCATCCTCGAAGCCACCTGCTTTCTGCAAAGATACAGTATATTTCAAACCAACTTCCATAACACGTCCTCCAATTCTTCGTTAAGTATTTCATTGATCTCCAACACATCCTCAGAGATAGTTTCAATTTCAATCATGTCGCTTAGCATATCTAACACGTGTAATACTTTCCTGTTGCGGGGATGAAGGTCCACCCATCAGCTTCCATAGCATCAGCTGGGGATATTTCAACCATTGGATTGATTGTCTCACGCATCCCACCGTTGTGCAGCAGGGTACATGGTTGGCGTGTGTCACCTGGGACTAACAAGACGCAGTACTGACCATCAACGTACCCACTAGGTTCAACGATGGCATAGTAGTCACGGGCATCCATGATGTAGGATTGTTCTAACACACCTTCCCACATCCCAATGGCGGTAATAACAGACCCCTTCAGATCACCCAAAGCACGTTTGGTATCCAGCAACCTGGTAAACTTAGCCACGGTATGCAGGTCAGTGTTATTGTCGATAGCAAACACGATTTGTTCTAAGTGTGGCATGTTATACTTCCCCTTCTTCTTCTTCGATGTTATTAAACTTTATCCAGATGTTTCCATCACCAAACTCTTCTATGAGTTCCCAATCAGAGTTTCCTTCACTAATGATTGTATCAAGCCAATCAAAGAACTCTTCACGTTTCATAATACTACCCCTATCCAATGGGTGCAATCATCACACGGGTCACAGTTAACATCGAAGCGGTATATTTGCGCCCACTTCACGGCTTGTTGTGTAAGGTAGACTAGCATAACAGATCCCCCATCATGGTATCTTCCTCAATCAATCCAGAGGCCACACCGTCGGCGTAGGCTTCCTCGCATTTCATGTAGTACCAATGCATTGACCGCACGATAGCATCACGCATGGCCTCTTTCTTGTCAGAGGTCACACTACCGGTGAAGTATTGGTTGCGTCCAGCACCCACGGCATAGGTTCCATCATTTAGATCCATCACACTATATTTCATCACTCTTTACCTCCAAAATACATGGCTATGGCAATCAACACCAAAGCAAACAGAGACGTCCACAACACGACGTCACTAACTAAGGAGGGCGACCACCACACAACTTCATCATAAGTATAGCTACGCATAACTCACCCTTTCACCATCCATTTAATAGAAAAACACACCACCACGATAAGTAGGAATAATTGTTCATTGGACATGATTTATCCTTTCATGCAGATTGTATTGGCGGTTTGAGACACGATCTCACCACAAGATTGAGCCAAGAATAACCTGGCGTTGGCCTCTGTCAGTTTACCCACGGTCACGCCGTTAACAATAACTTGTACCATATTTCACACCCTTTCGTGGCATAGTAGTAATTCAACATGGATACCCTAGGCGTGGGAGGTCACCTAGGGTACACTCTTGAATTATGCGGCTTGGATTGCAGCAATTAGGGCAGCCTTGTTAACACCTTCTTTTTCAAGACGCTTCACCAGTTTGGCAGCGTATTCTGGAAGAACAAAGTCAGCCTTTTCAGTCTCACCCTTCACCTCTTTCACAAGAGTGGCACGAAGAGACAACTTGCGTTCCACCCCATCGCTTAGACGCTGCATTGCGGCATCATCAAACTTAGCATCCTTCAAGGAGATCACGATGGTTTTCTTGTCTTTCGCTTTGCCAACCTTAGCACCAGGCATGATTGCACCAATGATAGCACGAACCGCGTTGGCCCCTTGCTTATCACCTTTGCTCATCAGCCTAGCAATTGCACTAGCAAGGGGACGCCCATCCTGGGATGTAACCACACTGGCAACAAGATCACGTAGGTGGCCAGAGGCAGCAATGCCCGAACCCATTGCATTCACAAACTTGTTCTCAATTGTTTTGATGTCATTTGTCATGATATTTGTTCCTTTATCACTTCTAATAAAAGACACTCACCGCGAGTATCTTATATATAAAGTGACACCCTTTCGCTTTCTCTAAGCTCACCCGAATGCTGAAGCAGTCTATTCATTAGTAAGCGCCGATACTCTTGATCAGGTATCATCATGCCTACTTCACCCGTTATGCGGTACATACTTGATGACCACCGAATTACTCGACACGATACCGGCGAAACCACCTCCCAGTTGCTCACCCGTCCAATCAGGGTGTCAGCTCTTGGCTGAAAGGTACTACACGGGAGCCTAGTTCATTTTGATCCTAGCCCGGCTCTTGGGCGCTTCGGTTGGCGTCTTGTTTTGCTTTCCGATGATTTACTTAGCTATTATCCCGGATCTAAAGTCAAACGCTAAAAAACCCAATAGTTTCAACCAGTTACATCTCCTCCTCCTCTTAAGTCTTTGTTTCTATTCAATAATAAAAGATTAAATTAAATTAGTCAATGTTTTCAGTATGTTAGGTCTTAACCCATTGTTTTCATTGTATAAATAAAGTTAAATTAAATGCAATTAAATGCAATTAATATTGATTATGTAATGTTTTCAATAGGTTAGCCTATGATTCATTTAGCATAGTATTTAATCGGTGTTTTTACCCTTTTGAATAGAAGGAAACGCGTGTGCGTATGTGCGTGTGCGTATGTGTGTGCGCGTATGTGCGTGTGTGCGCGTGCGCGTTGCATATATGAAAAGAGATGTAAAGAGATAAATGCGACAAATATTCATTTTATTGGTGACTGTTGCATAAAAGACTACAGATCTGGTCGAAATGAGAACATAAAGAGAACAAATAGTGAATGAATAGGGGGTAGGCTCTTTTATGAGTTGTACCCTATGAAAACCTCTAAGGGCTCTAGAAACGCCTTAGAATGGCTCTCAGACCTATTTGCCTATTTGTTCTCTTTATGTTCCCATTGAACCTGCCTATTGTATACTAGGTGAGGGGTATGGTTTCCCATTGTTCTTGCCGGTACTATATTTGACGGAATGGATACCGTATGGAACCTGACATAGTAGTCGGTTCATAGTAGTTCTTGGATGTATATAAAACGTACCGTACAAAACCGCATCCCTAGAATTGTATATGAATGATCCTCATAATGTTATGAATATATTAGTGTGACATAATTGCAACAATTGGCATCATAGTAGTGTCAACCCTCTTGACAACATTTTGTGCAGTGACCGTGACATTTATGCAACAGAAGGGGCGCATGGGCCATGGGGGGTGCCCCCGTACGTTATATACCCACAATGACAGAGGGGGGTATTTTAGGTTAGGCTGTTAACCACTATGGTTTACACATGGCATGTTTTCGCCTACTTAGTATACATAATGTATTCAGGAGGTGTTTTAGGGGTTGACAGGGGGTAGCACTTACTGTATAATACAACTTGTTGTTACACAGTGATTTAGCTAAAACAACTACTCCTTTAAAGAAAGATACAATTAAATACTTAAAGTATAACATTAGGTATTGACATCGCGGCTAGATGTGTTATAACTTACGAATAGTATTACTTAATGAATTAGCTAATACATCTACTCCTCTTTAGAAAGAACATTAGATATACTTTAAGTAATACTTTAAGTACCTAGACAAGTCTATCTAATTAGATGGAGGAGTATTAGTCTATCTTTTGTCGTAAGAGTTATCTTATGTCGCATATCTTAAGCGTTAGCTTATATCTTTCTTATAAGATTTGTCGCACCATTCTAAACTTAACCCTTGACTTATAATATCCCTTGTGCTATAACTGGGGATAGTCGTACAATAATAACAATAAGAATCGACACAATGAAACACCCCTTAGATGCAGACCGAGAGTACTTCCCAGGTGATGACGTATTGACCGCCTTCTTCGAAGCCCTAGCCGGTGACGACATGCGAGCACTCTACAATCTCCATATCCCTCGTAGTGATGTATTCTACGTTAGAGAGAAGTACTACAACGACACAGGCCACTGGGTATCCCTAGACAGGATGGAGAGGGCCATGTACTTAGAGGGTTTCTTGGAATCACGGGATGTCTTAGATCCT
>Ga0180120_10001032_pt1 | contig 14240 bp, 18 predicted proteins | sample CPBDNA_3_FD_129677 | JGI IMG/M metagenome (GOLD analysis project Ga0180120, IMG submission 129677) | Freshwater to marine salinity gradient microbial communities from Chesapeake Bay, USA - CPBay_Spr_31_0.2_DNA (version 2) (version 2) | ecosystem: Environmental > Aquatic > Marine > Coastal ... | reverse complement strand
TTACATTCATATTACCAACTGCCTGCACGGTCTCATTGGCCGCTCTCAGTTTCTCTATGTCTACCATGCGTCCCTGCATGGTTCTGTACATTCTTTTTCTTGTGGGTCTTGCTACCATTTTAATATGCTCCTATTATAATTACTTATCATCTCAAAAATTCGGTGATGTCTAAATTGTACAGCATGGGATTGATCTTGTGTACTCCTATCAAGAACAAGCAGAAACTGGCCACACTAGATCCCCTGCCTACACCCCAAACCATATTGTTTGCTCTGAGTGTGTCGACAAAATAGATTAGAAACTGTAACACTCTTGTAAATTTTTTCTTCTCAAATAGATCATACTCCATTTGAACCCTTAATTTCTCTTCGTCGTTCTGACACTTGTCTAGCAACCATTGAAGCACATTTATTTGGTAATACTTCTCAGGCATGTGCCAGAGGTCACAGTTTTCCTTGTCAAATACGTCAGGCGTTGGTCTCTTTGGCACTGTGTTGATCACAGGCAGGTCGATGCCCAATAACTTGAGGCTGTCTGAATACTTGTCTATGCTGTCGAAGTATAGTTTTGATATGTCGAATTCGGGATCAGTGTATAGTAATTCGATGACATCCTCTTCTGAGAATATCACATCACCATGATCATTTATCTTTGTTTTTTCCGCCATCTAGTACCTTTGGTTGGAACTTGAATATTTTAGCATGGTACTCGTGCTTGTTGTCAACAGGAATCTTTTGATTGTTCCAACTGAAGTGTCCTGTGTAGATGCCTTTGTCGAGTTCTTCATCATATGTTGCCGTATCTGGCCTCAACCACCATGGGTCGAACTGACTGAATTTTTCTGAGAACCAGTCTGGCCTATCTAACAGTATAAGCTCTTTGCTGTCTTTGTCAACCTTGTAGGTAATACCATCACCCTGCCAAGATGAAAGTTCAATGTGATTGATCACTATCTTGCTGTCAAGAATGCTGTTTGCCTTACAAAAACATACAGCGGCCATGATTTGGTCATAAGGAGGTTTTGGTAATTGTATGAATCTATTTGTGGTAGCAGTTTTTAGAGTTTGATACAAAGGTTCATCACGCCATGTTGTGATAGTGTTGGCGAATACTTGCTCGAATAAATTTTTTAGTCTTTCGAAGTAGTTAGTCTGTTCTTTTAGATCGGCTGTGTAAGGGGTAAGAGAAATATTTAATTTGTATTCATTTGCAAATAGTTCACCGTCAACTATGATTATGCTTTTGAATTTTGTCTTCCAGGTAAATGTATTTGACATCAAAACTATTTACTAGTCGATGTTGACCAGATCGCCTAGGTCTGGTTCGTTCCTTAACTTCTTGTTATTCTTGTGCCATTCCTCGATACGTCTCTGTCTGACTGCATCTTGATATGTCTTTAGTGCTTGTTGAAGATTGAAAAGTAATTCAGGATTACGTCCACGCCTTGCTATTGCAACTTTCCTTGAGAGTTCTTTTATCCTTTTAGAGATATCTTCCTCACTCATGTTGCCTATTTCTTCTTGTAATGGATGAAAATACATCACTACCTCCTATTAGATGTAGTTGTTACCTAACTGGTGCATTAAAATTGTTGTGCCGTTATCCGGACTCATAAACTCATACAAATATCTTCCTGAAGTGGGCACAGTAATAGTGTCTGAACTTCCGTCACCGCCCGACACGTTTCCCGCAACCAATACCGCTGTCGGTATGGTAATTGTGTGTGCAGTTGATACAACATTTATGTCTAGTATGATCCTGCCCAGTTTGTTTGAGGCCGGTAAATTAGTGAATGCAAGTGTGATTGATGCATTAGTTGTAATTGTTTGATAGTGTCCGTTCTCATGATTAAGTGTGATCGAACCACCTGTTGTTCCATGTGGATAAACTGTTTCGGAATTGTCTTTTAATTCAGCATCTGTTACAGTGTTTCCTGAAAAATCATTGGCCGCATTCAAGTTGGCCTTGTTACTTTGTAAGTCTTCTATCTCTGACTTTGCCGCAGTGAAATTGTTTTTGGTCCCATTGAAGTTGTCCCTGAATCCTTGCGAACTGTTGTCCTGTCCGGCTACTGGATAAGCGCCGTTTATGTTTCCTGGTACTATTTTGCTTGCCATTATGTTATATCCCTAAATCTTAGATATTTATCGTTCAGTCTCTCCACCCTGATAACATCTCCGTCTGCGGGCACCGACGCTACATTGAACACAATAGTGGTTTTTTGATTGTCCACATCGTGTGTGAGATGGTAATCTGTACCATCACCAGTGTCGTCACGTGTCTGTGTTGCTGAATTAACTTTTACCAATATGTCCTCTTCATGAATTATCTCGTCTAGTTCAAATGTAACACTTGTTCCGTCACCGGTGAATGATACTGGAGACACCTTGCTCTTGCTCACTGTGTACCTGTCTATAATGAAATCTATGTTTTTGAAGTTTAGGTTTAGGTCCTCTATTCTCTTCTTGAGTTTGGCTGAAGTGCCTGGCTTACAGTACAGTATCGGAACTGCTTTGATATAACCCAACAAACCTGGTTGTCCCGCCTGTTCAGTCTTCATCCAAAGTGGTAGGAAAGTCCATTCGTCGTGTCCTAATGCTCTGATTCTGTCCCTCATGTTCTGCACAGCATTGGGTCTTATAGTAGTTGCACCGGTCTCTACACCATCGTTGTTGACAAACGGATCTATCATTTCAATGTACACAACCTCATAAAGCACTGTTCCGCTCTGCTTGGCCACAGCAGTTTTGATGTCACCGAACCAAAGTGTTATAGGTGAGTGGTTCAATTCCATCTGGTTCTGGAATGTAGTGAGTGTCTTTGCTTCAATGCCGGCCATCATCAGCATCTCAGGTCTCAATCTCATACCGAAGTTACTATCCTCTGGCCTGTATATCTCTTCTGGAGAGTTGATGTTTGGATCTTGTGCTATGTTGTAGAATATGTTCTGATCTATGAAGGATGTGGCGTGTCCCATCATGTTACCGTACTCTATTGTGGTGTATGGTATGTTGATAGTCAACGTGAATTCTTTAGTAGCCGCAGATTCTTGGTATTGGTCACTCACAGTGACAGTGAACGTGAATGTTCTAGTTGAATCTGTGAAGTCACTGGGATCGATTGTGCCCACTAGGTTACCCAGTGGAGAAAGTGTTATTCCGGTTGGTAGGGCACCGCCTGTCACCGAATACGACAACACCCTGTTGGGCTCGTCAGCCACTGCTTCTATGGAAAGTGTGCTTGGTATGTCTGCTGTCAGTGTACCCACATTAGTAGGAGTTGTGAACGAGACACCTATGTTTATCTCGCCCAACACAGTCATTGTAAAATTTTTATCTGAGAACACCAACTGTCCGGTAGGCATGGTCCTCGTGGCCCTAATGGTGAAGAAATAATCTTTTTGTACTTCTCCCTGCCTTGGTAGGTAACCAAATACTTCCCCTGAGTTGGGATCAACAGATAGTCCAGGTGGCAGTGCACCGTCCTGTAGTGTGTAAACTAGATCGTTTCCTGTTGAGTCAGCATCATCCACATCTATCTTTATCACTATCTGGTTGTCGTGCCTGAACGTACCTAATTCTCTATCTGTAGTGAATACCGGTCTACGTTGAGAAGTGTGATCCATGGTGATTGGGAATCCGTTGATCGCTGTCATGTCTACTGTGATGTTAGGATTGTTAACGTTCCAGTAAGCGGCCGAATAGACGTAAATCGAATTCTCCTGAGTTGTAACAGAAGTGCTATCGCTAACCCTCACGGTGATAGGGAATGTCATGGCTATCTGTCTAGTGGAGTCTTCGAAGTAGTCGTCGGTAAGTTGGCATGTGCCTGAGAGCAGGCCATCCTTTCGTAAAGTAAGTCCCGGAGGCAGTATTCCTGAAATTATCTCAAATTTTATCTCTCCTCCCAATCTGGTATCTATGTCTGTGGCTTGGAATTGGAAGTTAACGTGTTCGCCGTCCAAAACCCAGTAAAGTCCAACCCTTGTGGAGTCGTCCAGTTGCAGTTGTCCTGACGCTGTGGTAAAAACAGGTGCGTCCTGGCCTTCAATATCTATCGAAAAAGTTCTGTCTGTTACGGTATCACCGTCCGCGGCTCGCACGACGAAGGTGTAAAGAGTTCTTTTGGCAACCTGGGCCGGTGTTCCCGTAATCAACCCTGCTGATGTCAGGCTGATGCCTTTAGGTAGGCTTCCTGCAATCACGGAGTAAGTCGTGGCATTGGTAGCGTCGAGTTGGAATGAACTCGTACTATCCTCATTAAACGTAGTCAGTTTACCTGCTGTGGTAGTCCACACCGGTGTTGCCATTGATTTACTCCTTACAAGGGTATTTATTGGCAATTACCGGCTATTGTTCTGTGTTCTTTGCCAGTGTTCTATTTGCTGTCTTATGGCCTCACGTGATACGGAATCATGCTCTCTTTTGAGCTGTTCTTCCAATCTCGTTATTTCAGATCGTGGTGATCTATGACCTTGTCGTTTGTTATATCTTCTCATCTATTTAAAATTATATTAAATGTCTATTGCTGTTCTTTGAAATTTGAAAACAAGGGTATCACTGGTTGCATTTGTGACTTTTAATTGTACGTCATCCCCACTTATACCTACACTGAAAACTGCCAAAGTATCATTCGGATCACTTCCTGATTTTACTGTTCCGTATGATGACACGTAAGCAGTTGTTCCGTCATGCACTACGTTTGCTTCAACAAATTCAAATCTACTGTTTGTTGCGTCTTTAATTGACACAAGATATTTTGCACTTCTATACACGGTCTTATCAAATGTATTCAATACTGATGTTGCTGATGTGGCAAGCGTAGTTGTTGCGTCTGCTATGTCCGAGTGAGAAAGTGTTGCAGAAGCGGTTGCAAATGATAAAGTTCCTGCACCGTCGGTAGTTATAAACTGTCCAGTGCTACCATCTGATGTGGGAAATTTAAATCCACTGATCTGCACTGTACCTGATCCGTTACCCGTAAGTTCTAGATCAGCATTTGATACATTGGTTGTTATTGTGTTGTCTGCTATTGTAATTTGATCAATTACAGCCGAAGTTGTTGCTGTCAATGTTGTGAACGTACCTGCCGCGGCAGAATTGGCACCAATAGTTGTTCCGTCTATTGCCCCACCGTTAATATCCGCCTTGTCTATTTTGACAGACCCTATTCCTGATCCAGATAACACTAGGTCAGAGTCTGAAACAGTTGTTTGAATCTCGTTGTCTTTGATGTTGATGTTTGAGTCAACAGTCAGTTGTGGCACTATTACTTGTCCTGTACCATTTGGCCTCAGTTCTAAATTTGTATTGGATTCGAATGTTGATATAACATTGTCTTTTATTGCAACAGCACCAACAATGACAGACCCTGTTCCGCTTGGTATGAATTTTATATCATCATTAGATCTTAATGCTTCGATATTGTTGTCGTTTATTCTTATGGAAGGAAACACAATAGATCCTGTGCCACTTGGTCCAAACACAAGGTCATCATTTGACCTGTTTGCTCTTATTTCATTTCCGCTAATAGTGATATCTTCGTTGAACAGTGGCGATGCATAGATCTCATCAAAGTTATCATTGACTTTGTCCATTGCGACACGTAAAGTATCACCTGTACCGTCGTTTGCTGAACTACCTAATCCTAAACTTTGTTGTGCCATTATGCTGTTATTATCCTTCTGACCACTGTTACCACATGATCGTTAGTGTTATTTATTGTGCCTCTCAGCCTTAAATTTCCGCTGTTTATGTCTGCCGACATTGTGATTAGATCAATGTTGTTTCCTGTATTTCCAAAGGTGCTGAGATATGCAGTTGACCCATCGTGGACAACGTTCACTTCAAACACTTCAAAATTTCCACCAGCGGTATCCACCACCTGTACATTGTATTTTGCACCTCTGTAAGTTGTTGCACTTACCGAATCCAGTGTTGCAGAAGCAGTCGCAGTGCCTGGACCACGTGTGAGATTGACTCTGTATGCATTGACAGTTGTTGAACCACCCGATGTTGACGTTGCTGAAAGTGTTGTGGTTGTACCTGCGTGTCCAACAGTCAATAAAATTTGATCTGTGCCTTTGGACGATGTAAGACCGTATTGTGACACGAATGCGTTGGTACCATCACTGACCACCGCCGCCTCACAGATTGCTGAATGTCCTTCTGATGCGTTGTGCGAAACTATGACATAGTGTGCCGCCTGATATGATCCAGTGTCGAAAGTGTCTAATGTTGTTGTTGCACTTGAAACTGTCACGTTTCCTATCACGTTGATGTTTGTGGAACTTCTGTCTGCTTCGTTGTCCGCCAGTCTTATCCTGTAGGCATGTACTCTTAGATTTGTTTCTAGTCCTGCGGCACTCAATTCAAGATTGGAACCATTCAGTGCGGCAGTGAAAGTACACAAATCATTGTTTCCTGTGTTCACTATATTGTATGTGCTCACGAATGCGTTTGTGCCGTTGTGCACCACGGTCACTTCACAGTTCATCAGTTCTGTTTTAGATGCGTTGTTCACAGACACATAATACTTTGCTCCCCTGAACGAAGCGTGTGCCCATGAGTCTATGACTTCGCTGGCGCTGTCGACGTCTGTGTTTATCACAACAGCGGCTTCGTCCTCGCCTGCGTAACCTGTGGAGTCATCGTCTCCTAACCCAATTCTGTAGTAGGCCATGGAATTGAAAGTTGAACTTCCTATGCCCAAAAGTCTTGCTAAACCACTGCTGACGTCAGCACTGGTGATAATGTGATTGTTTGTACCTGTTTTGGTACCGACGGAACTTGAAACAAATGCGTCAGTGCCATTGTGTACCAATGAGTGTTTTACTGCCTCAAACTCTGTACTGTTGTCGTCTCTGTTCACTGCGAGATACCATGCACTGTCATACTTGGAAGTGACGAAACTGTCCAAAACTGATGTTCCCGACTCAACCCGGTGATGATCACCTGTGGCAGTGACATGATCTATAACTGTCTGACCTGCGAAAGATATTGTGGTCTTGGCATCCTGTATGTCAGAGACTCCAAGAAGTATTGGTGAAGTAAACCAATCAAGTTGTCCGCTTCCGTCTGTCTTAATCACCTGTCCTGTGGCACCGTCTGTGTGTGGCAGTGATAGTCCGTTGATGCTGACATAACCTGTTCCGCTTGCCTCTAATTCTAAATTTTCATTAGACTGAGAAGTTGTAATTTCATTACCTGTAATCAATAATGCAACACCACCATCACCACCTGTGGTACTCAATCTTCCGCCATCTGCTATGTCAAAAGCAAGGGTAGTGAAAGTTCCTGCCGCGGCAGAATTGGCACCAATCGGTGTACCATCTAGTTCACCACCATTTATGTCTATCTTAGATGTCTGTATTGATCCGGATCCGGAAGCATTCAAATTAAGATTTACATTAGATGAAGTGTCTGACAGTATTTTAATTGTGTTGTCACTCATGTTGATTGTGTTGTCGATGGTTATAGCAGTTGCATCTACACCACCTGTGCCCGATGGTTTGAATTCTATGTCAGCATTGGATTCAAATGTTGAGATAACATTGTCGTTAAGTTTAAGTGCATTTACTATGACCGATCCTGTTCCGCTTGGCACAACATTTATGTCATCATTTGTTCTTACAGTTTCTATGTGGTTGTCATTGAATTTTATCGCTGGAAAACTAATCGAACCCGTGCCCGCCGGTTTAAGAACTATGTCTGCATTGGACTGCGTTGAAGTTATCTCATTCTGCGACATGCCGATGTGTGACTGCACCGCACTGGTGGCGTACAATTCATCAAAATTTGAATTGATCTTGGCACCCGCTGTCCTGATTGAATCACCAGTGCCGTCGGCACCTCCCAATGTACCTAGGTCGATTGTCTGTTTCGCCATTTTAGATCGCCTGTAATACTAGTTTTTTCCAAATTGCAGTTGAGCCATCGTAGTTGGCAGTGCAGATGTAAAGATTGGTTGTGTCCCAACTGATTGATCCTGCCACGTCACCAGTGGCACCAACCGCAGTTGGTGTTTTGGTAGTTGTGATCACTAATCTATCAGCATTGACTTGCACCTGACCTGTACCGTTTGGATCTAGTATGATGTTTCCGTTGGTGTCAGCACTCAACAAAGTGTTGCCTGACATCTGTAAGTCACCGGCCAACTCCGCGAAATTGGCATTGATCTTGGTCATTGCGGTACGCAAAGTATCGCCTGTTGCCGGATTTCCTGCTGTTCCTGTGTCTATGTTTAATCTTGCCATAATGTGTTATTCGTATTTATTAAATAGTAATATGTTCGTTAAGACGCAGAAAACCCTTAAACTGTTCAAGAGGGAGAGCAAACTGGGTGTCTGTCACGCAGTTCGTAGGAACAACATCATGTATATCCTCAAATGCGACACCTGTGGTGATACGTTTAAAAAGCCCAAGAACAAAGTAGATCCTGAAAGAATGGAAAAAGGTCATAAGCATTTCTGTGACAAATGCGACTTATAGTTTAAACCAATTGATATCATCTCGTCCACCAGTGATCCATCTCTGTAGATCAGCGTATATTCCACACTTTATGTTTGGCTGGTCGAAGTACCAACGCAGGAACGGATTGCCTTCAAGATATTCTCGTCTGTTTATAAAATGAAAGTTTGTGTTTGGAAATTTTCGGAAAGTCTGTCTCAGGTGATACATCCATTCGTACTTGAGGTATGCTTTCATGCTGGTCCTCTCAGGATAATTAGGGGAGCTCTTGTAGATGTTGTTCTGTAACCTGCTGGGCTCGTCCATCTCCCACTGCTGGGCACCCAATATGTCAAATCCCAAAATTACAATATTTTTAACTCCTGATTCCGCCGCCAGCAACACCGCCGAACAGCCTGATCCTCTGTTCAGTGAGAAATCCTCTGTTTTAATCTTTCCTCCCTTCTTGAGGTTGCCACCAACCCATATCCTGTATATCTTCAAACGACTTGGAAGGTCGTAATCATTGTCGCCATCGCAGATGTAATTCCAACTGCTGATGTCGTCTGGTCCGTGTATGGTGGGGGATTCTTTTCCGTTGTTGTGCCACATGGCCAGTTCCTCATACATGGGAGGATTGACAGCCACTATGTGATCACACAACTTTGGATGATCTCGGTATATGGCGTTACAACCATATATAACACCGTTGCCTTTTAATTTGTCTATTGGAAAAATATTTCTTGATTCACCGTTGCCTATTATGAAAGCAGTATCCATTATATGCCAAATGACTCTCCGCAACCACACGAGCTTGAACTGTTGGGATTTGATATCTCGAACTGTGACCCAAAAGTTTCCTCCACCCAGTCTATCTTGGTACCTACAACGTACAGCAAAGATGTTTCATCAACAACAAACTTTCCTGTGCTCCAGTCTTCTACATGATCGCCCTGTGCAACACTTTCCTTGGTGTCTGCAAATCCCCATTCGTACTTGAATCCTGCACATCCACCACCCAGCACTGCCAGGCTTACAGCGTACTTGCCGGGATTCTTCTCAAGCAGTCTCTCTATTTGTGCTTTTGCCGAGTCTGTGATTTCGAATGGTTTCATACTAGTAATTATCCTTATTTGTTTCCACTATTTTGTATTCCGACCGATAGCCAGAATTTCGTTGCATCTCGTTTGACTTCGAAACTCATGTAGGCATTCTGATCCTCCCAGTGGTTGTTTGGATTCTCTATTTCGCCTGCAGGTTCGAACCACCAACCCCATTTTCCTTCACAATTCAGTTGGCACCAATCTATGCATTCGGCCATTATACCGTTGCTGTTCATGTCAACATTAAATTCAAACCTTTGCATGTATCCGCAATCCTCTGGTATATCGTCGAGGCCTGGATTACTCTTTTTGATTTTTACTCTGCCGAATGATTTAGTCTTTGTGGTCATAATTTAGTGATACTGTAACTTGATCTATTTGCGTATTGTTTTTAATTTCTAAACAGTAGTTGATAAATTTTACAATATCACCACAGTCTACTCCGTTGCCCGTCCAGTTAGGCCTAGATCTAGACAGTGCGGTATCTAGCCTGTCTGGTTTGATCAGAGTAGTTCTGAACAATACTTGATTGCTTCTAAACGCACGACTGCATTGTAGACTTGCCGCTTCTAAACTTTTCTTAGATACCCTATAGGTTTCCCAAGACGGGTCAGGAGATACGACGTCGTCACTTGCTATACTGCCTATGTTGAATATAAATCCTTTTTTGTTGTTGACTTTCCATGCATCAAACATTTTAATTAACAATAGAGACTGTCCAAAGTTTGCATGTGGTTCCTGCGGCGGACCATCGAATGCATTGTTAATAAACACATCGTACTCTAAACTTTTGGTGATTATTGCATCAGTATCTTTTGTGATGTCAAAACCTGTTTCCCTACTGATTGACTCTGCGCCTAAATCTTTTACTAATGCCATGCCTAGACCTCTATTTCCGCCTGTAGTCAATATTTTCATCTTTTGCTACCTCCTTGATCCCAGCATTTGTTAAATGTTTGGCCGCATGTGAAAGCACATTCAAACAGCCTGCCCTTTTTGAATTCTGTTTGTTCCCAACTTGACACTAGATCAGGCCAGAACTTGTTTTTAAATATCTCTTCCATTGTTTTATTTTGTATCTTAAGATTATCTTTTCCATATTTGTCATACATTTGTATTATTTGATTATTATACATTTTTTCACCCAGCGGGTCAAATGATCCGGGATCCGTGTCCTCGTGGAATCTGGCATCGTATAGGTTGTGTTCAAAGAAATTGCATGGCATCACTATCCCTTCCGCTGTTATTACCACTTTATTTCCTAGGAGTGCATCGCAAGTGATGTCAGTTTGTTTGAAATAGTCAATCAGCGAACCATATTTCTTTTTTATTTCCTCCACCCTGGTCACACTGTCGTTCCTGTATTGTGTATTTGCTGGCATTTCGAGATACCTGACTGTATGCCCCATGCTGTTCTTCACAGGCCATTTCTGCATTGGTTCTAATTTCTTTTGATCAAAAAATCTTCCTGTCTTTCTCACTAGGCATTCGTGAAATTTGTATTCTTTGGCTAATGCTTTCACTGTCTCTATCTGATGTTCGTTGTGTTTGAACACAATGAAGTTCCATTTTGCCCTGCCTCCTGCGTTTATAAAGTCCCTGGCATTTTGTATTGCGTGTTCGTACTTGACCCCAACCCTGTATAGATGATTCGTGTCTTCTAATCCATCTATTCCAAAATCTATCTGCCCATAACCGTTCATAATTTTTGCTATCTCTTGCCAGAACCCTTCCTTACGTTTGGCTCCGTTGGTGTGTATGTACAACCACAGATCATGCCTCTGTGATCTAAACCATTGTAGTATTTCTAGGAATTTTGGGTGTACCGATGGATCTCCATAACTGCCACAGAAGAAAATCTGTTTACATCGATCTAATATTTCCTTAGTAAAAGCCTTCTTGATCCATTCTATGTCCATGTCTATCAGTGGCATGTGTGGATTTAATTTTCCACCATTTATGTTTCTCGGACATTGTGGGCAGGCCGCATTACACCTAGTTGTAATCTCCAATTGCCATTCTGTGATTTGATCGAGGCTGAAATTTATCATATCCAATTATCTATTACCCACTGGTCTCCGCATTCCATAGGGTTAGGTGATCCATGAAACACCGCCACTTTGTTGTTGGGTTGTATTTTGACTGGTTCTCTGAACCATTTCTTTCCGTCTTTGGTCAGTAATTTTGTGTCTTTTAGTCCTATCATCTCCCATTTGTATGATCTTATCCAGTCATCTGGAAACCATGTGATGTCGTCCTTGGCCCTTTTCGTTATCCAATCCTGGTCACCGTGATTCACTTGCATGATCTGTGCTGACCTGTCCTTGAATTCGTTCCATAGGTAATCCATTGTACCTGCCTCCCAACGCATACAACTGGAATTGCTCATTTTCCAGTCCTTAATTCTACAACGATTGAAGTCTCTGATTATGTTGAACTTGCCTGTGTGTGAGAACAATTGATCTATGTTGTCGAATATTACGACGTCCAGGTCAAAGAATAGCATATTTCCTTTCAGCGGCATCTCGGGTGCGAACATCCACAGTTTGCTCCACCAACTTTTAACCCATGGGTCATTGGGCAGTTGGATAACATTGATATCTGGATCTAACCCTATGGGATCATCAGTCAAACAATGGAACTGGTACGGTACCGTCGTATGTCTTTTCACCATGCTGTTGAGAACATTGGCGTACTTGGAGATATACTTGTTGCCCCACTTAACGCATACTACGTGATTCATAACCTTTTTTCAGTCCTTCCATTTGTATTTTTTTCCAATCATCACTTTCCAATGTGTAGGGATAGTTACACTCTACAGATGGACCGTGGATTGTTCTTATGCTGGTGATGTCTAAATTATTATTCATTACTTTATGTATTTCTTGGATACTGGCATTTGTACCGAATGTTCTCTGTAAGTCTATCTGTCCTATCTTTATGTAACCTAATGACAACTTCGGATCATTCCATTCATATCCGTTATCCGATAACCATTCTCTATACTGGTCCATTTCTTGTTTCTTGAAATCGTGTTGTTCTGTGATGGTCTGTCCCCACTCAACATCAAACTCACCGGAGTAGTACTTTTGATGATTTATCTCTGAACAAAGTGCGTCAGTCATTTTTGGTGCGTGTTCGTCCCGGAACACTTCGTACAGTGTTTTGCCCACCTGTGACCAATGCAGGTACACACCGCCTAGTTCTCTGTCGTATCTGTTCTGTTTGAAAAGTTCAAAATCTTCTTCGTGCAAGTCATGTCTTGGTGCGTTGAGAAAAGTTGTGATCTGAGAAGGCCTCATCCATTCTGGCTCTATGGCCTTCTTCCTGTCGGCGTTCACCCAACTTTCTATCTCATGACAGATGTTGTTGAGTTGCCTAATGGCATATTTTGTTTCTTGGTCCGCTTGTTTGTAGTAATTTGAGATCTGCCATGCGGTGCCCTGCAGTTCTTCGAAATACCTGTGTAACAGGTTGCAGGCATCATGCTTCAATCTCTTACCTGGCGTTACGGATTCGTTACCGTTGACTGCCTTGCCTATTGGCAACTTTGAACTGTACTGGAAATCGTCTGATCTAAATGGATGTATCTTTTTGTACGGCGGCGTAAAACTGAAAGAATTTATTTGTTCGATGCTTTTGTTTAACTCTCTACAAAGGAAGTTTAAGTTTCTTTTCGAATCAGCAAATCCCAGGAAACAAAAATTTTTCTCTAGCACCAACTCTTTTTTCAAGTTGTCCTTGAGTGCATCCAACCACCTGTGTCCCAACGGCGTGTCGTATACCTGGAAGTAGTAGGCCTTTTCTGTCAGGCCCACCCTAACCATATCATATATGAAGTTATTCTTTTCTGTAGATGGCACTGTTGGCTCCGTGTTCCATACATTCGCATTCAACAACGTAGCACCTGTTATTTGTGGCCGCTCTGATTATGTCATCGGCGGCATCAAAGGCATGTTTCGCAAACTTTTCAGCACCCACGCCGTCGAATATCCTGATGTCAGCGAGATCCAAATCCTCAAGTTCCTTGAACTTGTCTAGATGTGGATCGTTCTCATCCAATACCAGTTTGTGATCGAAGTGATTCTCCAACCATTTCTTCAATGGCTTGAGTCCTCCAAAGTCCACCGCCCAGTTCTTGTTGTCCAGGTCCTTGCAACCAAATGTGAATTTGAATGCCAGGCTGTATCCGTGCAGTAGGTGGCAGTGTGAGTGGTCTGCGTTGGGTTGTCTGAACACCGCAGATAGTCCTATGTTGTGTCCGTATGTTTTAGTTGAGTAGTAAGTCATCGTTTCTCCTTGCGTTGATGACTTGCAGAGTGTTTATAGAGGGGTGAAAGTCTTGAGTCCTCTCGATCATCAGTTTAACTTCTTGTCCAACTTCTGATCCATGTCCATCTGGAACGCTGTGTCTCTGATGCGATCCGTAAGTTCATTTGGTATATTTAATTCTCCATCGATGATGCTCTTCAAGAAATGTATCATCACAGTGAACTCGTTCCTGTTCGCCACTGTCTCAGGATCAATTCCGTGTTTCTCCATGGCGTTAAGCATGGCCTCGGACACGTCTACCAGTGCCTTGATGCTCGTTGAGTGTTTGTCGAAGTGTGCCATTAGGTTATGATGCTGGGTTTCTTGGGAACCTCGATCTTGCTGAATACTCTGTTGTACTCATCAGCGATCTTGTCA
>Ga0180120_10001027_pt1 | contig 14263 bp, 9 predicted proteins | sample CPBDNA_3_FD_129677 | JGI IMG/M metagenome (GOLD analysis project Ga0180120, IMG submission 129677) | Freshwater to marine salinity gradient microbial communities from Chesapeake Bay, USA - CPBay_Spr_31_0.2_DNA (version 2) (version 2) | ecosystem: Environmental > Aquatic > Marine > Coastal ... | reverse complement strand
TTACACCCTTTTTCATTCCGCGTATTTTAGTCGATATCGCTTCTGGCATTATTTCTATCAAATATGGATTGCGAGGTGTAAACTTTTGTCCGGTTTCGGCATGTGCGACATCCAATACAGCCATGATTGAAGCTTTCAATTACATCAAATGGGACAAAGCCGATATGATTATAACCGGAGGTTCTGAAGCAGCGATTACAGGTTCGGCAATCGGTGGATTCTCCTCTGCACAAGCCCTTTCAAAAATGAACGATCACCCGGAAAAAGCATCTCGTCCTTTCGATGTGGAACGCGATGGATTTGTGATGGGTGAAGGCGCTGGAGCCGTTATCTTAGAAGAATACGAACACGCAATAAAACGTGGTGCAACAATATATGGCGAAATTGTTGGTGGAGGGATGGCGGCTGATGCTTATCATTTAACAGGAACGCACCCTGAAGGTGATGGAGCTGTTTTGGGAATGGTTGAAGCACTTCGTGAAGCAGGAATTTCAGCTAACGAAATAGATTATATCAACATGCATGCAACATCAACACCCGTTGGTGATATTTCAGAATTGAAAGCAGCAAAACGTGTTTTTGGAGAACATAAAAATTTGAGTATTTCAGCGACTAAATCGATGACGGGTCACTTGCTCGGTGCAGCTGGAGCGATTGAGGGAATTGCCTGCATCCTAGCTTTGCAAGAGGGAATGATTCCACCAACGATCAATACTGAAAACATAGAACCCGATTTCAAATATTTGTTTGATTTCCCGATGGGACAAGCGAAATCCAAAGAAATGAATTATGCGATGAGCAATACCTTTGGTTTTGGCGGGCATATTGCAAGTATTATTTTTAAGAAGTTTGAAGGATAAAGCTCATTATTAATTGTCAATTATCCGTTGTAAATTAAACCTACTCTTTCTCCACTTCTTCGTCTTTGTCACGACCAATACAAAACGCCAGCCCACTGCTGATATGGAAATTCTTTGATCGAGCGGGTGCAATGAATCCAAAAACATTATCAGAACTGATGAAATACGCCATTCCCGATCCTTTCAGACCTACACTTACACCTACGTTAGTTGCACTTCGGGCACTTAATGTGTAGTTTACATTCAACATAAACCACTTTTTTAAAGTCAATGATCCTTGAAGCATCAATGTTGGGCGATATTTGTTGTTCGTGAAATCTGAAAACAAAAAGGCGCCCGCTCCGAACATTTTGGTCAATTCCATATTCGCTCCTACGATAAAACGAGCGGGTAAGACAGTACGATAACTATCATTGTTTCCTTCCACTTTGAAAATATGTTCTAAGGTGTCGACTAGGGTTTCGAAATAATTCGAATCATTAATCGCTTGATTTAAATCCACACCTTCAAAAGTATAGGAGAATGAACTTCGTTTGTAATTCTGAACATTCTGCGTCCAATTGATGGAACCTAGGTCCAACAAACTTGCTGAAAGCAGCAGTTTCTCCGATAACTGATACGATCCACCAAAATCGAATGCGAAGCCTTTGTTTCGGGCTTTGAGTGCCGTAAGTGGATCATAATTCAATCCGTTTATTGCCAAACCAGATGTTCGCAAATCCAACTCCCCATCAAGGGTCAAATCGAAAGTGGTAGCGTCTGTTGTTAGTCCAAGCACACTTTTTTCAGTGGTAACGTTTCCAATTCCTGATAATAACTTAAATCGTGCGCCCAATTTTAATTTATCACCAAATTCTCGATTTGCACCAAAGGCCAATTCAACGTAGCTGTTTGCATAGATTCCTATACCTCTCATATCAGCTCGTTGACCTAATAAAGTACCTCCATTTCCTTCTACCATCAGAGAGAAAAAATCTTTGGGATAAGCAAACTGAGCGCTAAGCCGATTGTACAAACCTACGCTGAAATACGTTTTTCTTAACTTCATTCCAAAACTTAGAAGTTCGTTTTGCACATTAAAACCAATGTGATTCAACTTCGCCATTTTCGAAACTGCATTGCTTGGTGACAATACCAGAGAATCATCTTGGGCGCGTTCCACCAAAATATCGTTGAGTGTAAATCCACTATTGGAAAACCCTAAACTGTGCATGCCGGTTCCAAGACTGAAGTGAAACTTGTTTTCTGGGCTAAAAGCAGGATTATAGGCATGGGCTTGAGGCATAAGCTGCAATCCACCGTAAAACCCAAAGTTATTCTGTGCTTCACTGATCGAATTGAATCCAATAACAGCGAAAATTACAAGGCAACTTTTTTTCAATTTCTGTATCATCTTTCTCACTATTTAAAATTGAACACTTCCTTGTACCTGCATTCCTACACGAACGTTGAACATGTAATCCTCATACATCTTAACTATCGTGCCTTGATTTCCTTGGAAAGTTTGCGAATCGACTTCAAAAATGATGTATTTCATATTGCTCAACAAAGGCAATTCCGCTTTTGTAATCGTAAAATCATTTATCTTTTGGACTTTCGTCGTTGCTTTTCCAGCTGAATTGACCGGAGCTGCTCCAATTAATGTTTGTGTCCCGCTTGTCAAATCTTTGAGTAAACTGTAGTTTTGATCCACCAATAACACTTTCACATTTGCCTCAACAGGAAATCCATTTTCTGTATTCAAACGAATCATTACTGACTCCACAAATTCTTGGTCAAAATCAGCGGAAGCTTCAATCGTATCGCTGAACATGAATCCAGTTGCGAACCCTTCCAACGGTAAGTTCAAGGTTCCTTTCAATTTTAATTTACTATCGTCTTTTACAAAGTTAATTGCTTGCCCTGCAGGATTCGAAATACCATCCACGTCATAAATTAAACTCTTTGGTGTGGGCGTTATTATCGTATTCAAATTTCCTGTGTTTGAGGTACTCAGCGACAAGGTGGATGATGAACTTTGACCTACAGTGATAGGAGCTGTAACATTGAATGTTGGAGGGAACCCTGTGAGGGGATACTCCGTTCCCGAAGTCGTTTCTTTTGTTTTAATTTGATTAATTCCGATTTGAACAGGCAATCCAAAACTATTGACAAAAGTAAGGTCGATGCTCGGATTTATTAAAGAAAAGCTCCCACTCGTGAAATTATTGAAAAGCTTAATGTCAACAGTATCCATGGCGTTGAACAAGTTTTGCATTCCAAAATAACCATGAACTAAATCATATTCCATATTGGCTACATTGAAACTAAAATCAACCGATTCTGCACCAATTATTGGGTTTCCACTTCCAGTAATTTCAACTGCAACATTCACATTAATTTCACTGTGTGCATTTGGTCCATTGGTTAAATCCGCAAAAACTGTATTCAAATTAATCGTTGTTGAACCAATTTGAGGAACCGTTCCTCCATAAACCAGATTAATAACTCGTGAAACGGGCGTCCCATTTTCTGTCAAATCCGGAAAGGAAAACGTGTATTTAACGTCGTGCAATAAAGTCGTTGAAGTAGTAATTGTGATCAATCCATTTTTAAAATCTACATCGTACAAGTCCGCACCTAAGGGATTTGCTAAGGAAATAATTTCCGAATAATTGAAGGTTTGCGTTCCTGAATAGGACGGCACTATTGGCGCCCCTATTCCATTTGCGGATTCACTGAAATTAAAGTTTTGATCGGGTAAACTCGCAACATCGGCTGCATTTAAAAGAACTTTCTCTGAAGTGTAAATCAAAGCCAAAGCGCCTTGTTGGTCAATTACAATCAAATCGCCCGTGTCTTTTTCAAGCACATCATAAACGGAAAATTCCCCCTTTGCCAATGGAACAGCTAAACTCGGATTCCAAGCGTCACTTGATATTTTGGATAAATCGACCTTTTTACAGGCGTAAATCATAGAAATGAGCAACAGCGCCAGAATCGTGTATCGGATTCGAATAGTTTTCATCTGTTTTGTTTTGTAGCTCTTTTGTTAAGATGCTGATAATCGTAAAGATAAGAAAAGTATGAAAAATAATAATTACGAAGATTTCATTCAAAGTTTAAATAGTTCCTTGTTTGATTCTGCCGTTTCCTGAGCAAATTAGCCCATAAAAAACCCAATGAATACCATGAATAGGACCTTCTCTATTCCATGGATATAGCGTGTTAATCACTTCAATTCCTGCTTCAAATACCTCGCCGTATGCGAAACTTTCTCAAATTTTTTGACAATCTGTTCTGGAGTACCTTCCGCAATAATTTTTCCACCACCTTTTCCGCCCTCAGGACCAATATCGATGATGTGATCTGCCACTTTGATGATGTCTAAATTGTGTTCAATAACGAGAACTGTATTTCCTTCATCCGCCAAACGTTGCAGCACTTGCAAAAGTACGCGAATGTCCTCAAAATGCAAACCTGTTGATGGTTCATCAAGAATATACATCGTATTTCCTGTGCTTCTTTTCGATAATTCTGAAGATAACTTAACCCTTTGTGCTTCACCACCTGAGAGTGTTGTGGACGATTGTCCGAGTTGAACATATCCTAAACCAACAGAATTCAAGGTTTCCAAAACCCGTCTAATTTTCGGAATTTTCACAAAGAATTTTGCTCCTTCTTCAATCGTCATTGATAAAACATCGGAAATGGATTTACCTCTGTAACGGACTTCTAATGTTTCATCGTTGTAGCGTTTCCCATTGCAGGTTTCACACTCAACATAAACGTCGGGAAGGAAATTCATTTCGACAACTTTCAAACCTCCACCACGGCAAGTTTCGCAACGACCACCTTTCACATTAAAAGAGAATCGGCCGGCTTTGTAACCACGAATTTGTGCTTCGGGCAAGCTGGCGAACAAACTTCTGATTTCGTCAAAAACTTTTGTGTATGTTGCTGGGTTTGAGCGAGGGGTTCGCCCGATTGGACTTTGATCGATCTCAATGATTTTGTCTATGTTTTCTATTCCTTTTATTTTCTTGTACGGCAATGGTTTCTTCACTCCGTTGTATATTTCAGCCACTAAAATGGGATAAAGCGTCTGATTTACCAGGGATGATTTTCCGCTACCTGAAACACCCGTGACGCACGTAAATGTTCCCAATGGGATATACAAATCTACATTTTGAAGGTTGTGGCCTGTTGCTCCAAGCAAAGACATTTTTTTGCCATTTCCTTTGCGTCTGGTTTTTGGAACTTCGATTTTGACTTCGCCTTTCAGGTATTTCGTGGTCATGGAGTCATTGGAAATCAATTCATCGTAGGTCGCAGCGGTAACGATTTGACCACCGTGTTTTCCCGCACCTGGACCAATGTCAACAATGAAATCGGCTTTCTCCATGATTTCTTTGTCGTGTTCAACAACAATTACAGAATTTCCCGCATCTCTTAAACTGAGCAAAGAATTTATCAAACGTGAATTATCTCGTTGGTGCAAACCGATACTTGGTTCATCCAAGACGTAGAGCACATTCATCAATTCGGAACCAATTTGATTGGCCAACCGAATACGCTGTGCTTCGCCTCCTGAAAGGGTTTTTGAAGAACGATGCAAAGTCAAATAATTGAGTCCTACTTCGAGAATAAATTTTAATCGGGAATTGATTTCCTTCAAAATCTCTGTTCCAATCATCATCTGATCTTTGTTTAGTTTTTCTGGAACTTCTAGGAAAAATTCTGACAATTCGCTCAAATCCATGGCGCCAAGTTCGCCAATATGCTTGTCGTTAATTTTAAAATGAAGCGACTCCTTTTTCAATCGAGATCCTTCGCATGTATCACACGTTACCTTGTTCATGAAACTGCGCGCCCAACGTTGAATGCCAGCCGAGCTATCTTCAGCATGTCGCGACATAAAGTTTACGATTCCTTCGAAGGGAACAAATGTTGTCTTTTTGGAACGCTCAATTCCGTCGTTTCCATAAAGAAGCAAATTGATTACTTCTTCAGGAATTTCAGAAAGTGGGGTTGTAATCGAATAATCTTCGGCTCGCAGAACGTTTTCGATTTTATCGAAAATCCACGTGCGTTTGTATTCCCCAAGAGGCTCTATTCCGCCTTTTTTAATAGATTTTGACGGATCAGGAATAATTTTTTCTAAATCAGCTTCGGCCACCTCACCTAGTCCACTGCACGTTGGACATGCTCCGTAAGGTGAATTGAAAGAGAACAAACTAGGTTCAGGTTCTGGATAGGAAATTCCTGTGCTTGGACACATCAAAGTCCGGCTAAAATGGCGAACATCATTAGTGTCTAGATCCAACACCATCATCGCTTTTCCGCCATGTTTCATGGTGGTTAAAACAGAGTCATAAATGCGTTTTCTGTCTTTTTTGTCGATTGGCATTCTGTCCACCACCATTTCAATGTCGTGCACTTTGTATCTGTCCAAACGCATCCCTTTTTCTAGCGGAATCATTTCACCGTCCACACGAACTTTGGTAAAACCCATCTTAATCAATTGGTCGAATAATTCTCTGTAATGTCCTTTTCTCCCTTTGATCTTTGGAGCCAAAAAAGCTGCTTTTTTTCCATGATATTGCTCGATAATTAAATCGACAATTTGATCATCAGAATATTTGACCATTTTTTCGCCAGTATTGTAAGAATGGGCTTCGCCAACTCTAGCGTATAACAAACGTAGGAAGTCGTATATCTCAGTAATCGTACCAACCGTAGATCGAGGACTTCGGGAAATGGTTTTTTGTTCGATGGCAATTACAGGACTTAAACCTTCTATCTTATCGACATCGGGTCTTTCTAATCCGCCCAAAAACTGACGTGCATACGAAGAAAAAGTTTCGATATAACGACGTTGACCTTCGGCAAATATAGTGTCGAAAGCCAAAGATGACTTTCCGCTACCACTCAACCCTGTAAAAACGACAAGTTTGTTTCTCGGAATTTCTAGATCAACGTTTTTTAAATTATGCTCTTTGGCTCCGTAAACTCGAAGCGTCGGTTTTTTGTCAATCATTTTAATCCTTGTAATTGCTGAAATGTTCGTCGTTTGCTGGCAATAAAATAGTATATCCACCTGTTCGATTTGGCAGTCGATTTCCGATAATCCATGGATTCAATTTTCTAACGATTTTATAATTGTAGCCTTTTCCCTTTGACCACTGAGCGACGTCTGGAATTCCCTCTTCCACAAGTTTTGACTTCGTTTCGAAGGGTTCGTATTGTTGAATTGTACTCAGATCGTATCCATATTTCATGGGGTCCTCAAATATCAATTTCATGGCCAATATTCTAAAAACATAACGACCTGTTTCATTGTTCATGTAGGTGTCAAAATAACTTTCTGCTTCTTGCCACTTTTTATCCTTTTTCAATCCGGACACACCTCTATTGTATGAAGCTGCCGCATCTACCCAACTTCCCATGGAGTCTTTCGCATCAATTATATATTTTGCCGCAGCTGGAGTACTTTTCGCCAAGTCGTTTCTTTCATCGATATACTCACTTATTGTCATACCGTATTCGCTAGCAGTGCCAGGCAAAAATTGCCAAAAACCTTGCGCTCCAGAAGGACTTGTCACATTTTCTAAACCAGATTCGATAATGGCCAAATACTTAAAATCATCGGGTAAATTGTTCTCTTTCATCAATCGTTCTAGCTCGGGTAAAAAACGAGTAGATCTTTTCAAATAAGGGATGATCAAATTATGATAGTAAACAATAGCATGCAATTCTTTGTCTAATCGTTCTTTCAAATCCCAATCCGTAAAATCGATTAGTTCACCGGCAAAAACTATAGAATCAGGCAATTTCGGCATTTGAAAATGCTCCACCCTTGATTCCGATTTTGACTCTTCTTGTTTTTGCCCTTCCGCCTCGCATGACAGAAAAAAAACAGAAATAAAAATTAAGATTTTAGAAAGAAATAATCTCATGGCAATATTGTGTCTGGTAAAGTTAGTATTTCATAGGGAAAACTCCCCTACTGTTTATACTCGATTTTATTGCGATACAAATAGCCAAAAATAGCAGCGAAATAGGTAAGACAAATACCAATAACAAGGTATTGATTATCTACGGCAAACTATATTAAGACCACCGCAACAGGCACTGACACGGCACTTAAGAAAAGAAAAACGTACTACCCTTGTTTCTCTGATTTTCCGGAATAAACTAAATGATGGATTGTATGGTCTTTTCCTCCCGCCATTGGAGATTGACCTTTTTTCAAGCGGTTGATCACCACGGTTAAGGTATCTGCCGCAACGGGTGTCAGTATTATTAATACAAGAACAGGACCCAACATCGCACTATCGTCGATAAACAATTAACCTGAAAGTAAAACTTTAATGGTAAAAAAGGCAATGATTAGACCTGCAAATTGACTGCCCCCGTCACCCATGAACATTTTTGATGGATGCACATTGAACTTTAAGAAAGCAATGATTGCTCCTACGCACACCACCATCAATAAGGACCAAATACTTAAAAAACAACCCTTCGTTATCCATGTCAAGACAAGGTAATATTACAAATAAGGTAACTGTCCCGTTTATTCCATCCATATTGTCAAGCATATTGAGGGAATTCATTAAAGTAACCACCCAGACTACAGTAAGAATAATATTGGCGATATCAGATGAAAAAAGTGTGATTTGATTTCTCGAAAAGGCAAAAATAAATCCACAGGCAATTTGTGCCGCCAGCTTCAACATCGGTTTTGTATCTTAGGCATCATTGGAGATTCTTATAGCAAAAGCTAGGGAAGTAGAGCTACCAAGCCTATAAAATCTGTTTGGATTGAAAGTAAATCGTCTGTAAATAGAGGAGCGAAGACAAAATACATGCTTATGCCACCAAGAGAAGGTTTAGATTCATTACTCCGGCGCACATTGGCGTCATTTTTGTTTCTGATGCCCAAAGTTTTGGCAAAATTAATGACCTAAGAGTTTGTAAGAATACCAATGGATAAACTAACAACGAGTACAAGAAGAATATAAAAAATGGTGGTTTAAAAAGGTGTAATAAAATCCTCCCATTTAACGCCCGATTGATCCTTAGCAGAGATAATTGCGTCTTTCACCAGCCAATCAATGTTCAACTGATTATCGCACCAAAGTAAGGAACTTTCTGAAGAGGGGTGATAATAATTTGTGCATTTGTACTGAAAAATTGTGTTGTCCTCAAGAGTTGAAAATCCATGTGCAAATCCTTCTGGTATCCAAAACTGTTTTTTGTTTTCTGCAGATAGTAGAATTACATGAAATTGACCGAAAGTTGGAGATTCTTTTCGAATGTCTAACGCCACGTCTAAGACACTTCCTTGCATCACGCGAACCAATTTGCCTTGCGCATGAGGGGGATTTTGAAAATGTAAACCACGAACGACGCCTGTGTTAGATAGACTTTGATTGTCTTGGCAAAAACTTACTTTTTTACCTATCGATTTTTCAAATTCAGATTGGTTGAAGCTTTCAAAGAAATATCCTCGGACATCTCCGAAAACAGTGGGTTCTATTATTTTCAACCCTTTGATGTCACAATTTATGAAATCCATTTTCCAAAGATACGACTTAAAAATGTTTTTTCTTTGGCGTGTTTATAAAATAATGACTTCCATAATTGCTGTACCCGTAGGATTTTTGTCATCTATTTTCTCGAAATACGAATTTCCAGCAAACAGGGGTGAATATTCTTTAATCGGCCTGTTAATTTGGAACAATCTTGTTAATTGAACGTAAAGATTAGCCGAACTGGCCAATTCGGCATAAATCTTGGATATATTTACTCTGATTAATACTAAGACATGAAAAAAATCTTCTTTTTACTCCTTTTTGTTACCCCAATTGTAATGTTTGGGCAAACTTCTGTTCAAACTGCCGTTACCTCTTTTGCCAACTATTGGGCATTTAAAAATGCAGGTGTAACCGTTACTGTTCGAGATTTGGCCGATGGTTCTATAATCGCTTCACATAACAGCGATTTAGCCTTACCACCGGCTAGTATTGCGAAACTTTTTTCAACCGCTTCGGCCTTTGAAATATTGGGAGAAAAGTACACACCAAAAACAGAATTATATACGGATGGTAAAATAAATGCAAGTGGTGTGCTAGAAGGAAACCTTTATCTACGTGCCTTAGGAGATCCAACCTTGGGTAGTAAATATTTCAATGACGACGGTGCTGAAGATCAGTATTTAAAAGGCTGGGTGCAAGACATGAAACTTGCTGGAATCAAAGAAATTACTGGAAAAGTTATAGTAGATGGGTCCGCTTTCGGTTACCAAGGTTGTCCGGAAGGTTGGACTTGGGGCGATATGGGAAATTATTATGGAGCTGGACCTTCGGCGGTTATCATTAACGACAATATTTTACAATACTATTTCAAAACATCAAACATTGGTAAACCATCGACATTGGTGCGCACGGTTCCCGAAATAGATGGACTTCGTCTTTTGAACAATATTAAAGGTCAAAATGTGAGTGGCGATAATAGTTTGATTTATGGCGCACCTTATTCTCTCGATCTATACGCCTCTGGAAGTTTGCCTTACAACAGAAGTTCATTCATGGTGAAAGGCACCGTGCCTGATCCTGAAAGACTCCTTTCGAAAAAACTGTATGATGCAATAATGGCCAACGGAATTAAAGTTTCGGATGGTTACGAATACGGGCGCAATTTACAGATGACCAATACTGATCTAAAACCATACTCGTCCATGACTTTAATCAAATCTTGGGAAGGAAAAACAATAGAAGAAATTGCTTTTCACACCAACATGAGAAGCGTAAATATTTTCGCCGAGCAATTGGTATGCCTCATCGGTTATGAGAAAAAAGGCGAGGGATCTACCTCAAACGGATTATCTTTTATTACCGATTACTGGAAAGAGAAATTAGATTTAAAACACTTGTATTTGCATGATGGCAGTGGCTTGTCGCGCACAAATGCAATCAGCAGCAACCAGTTTACGCTATTGCTTAAATACATGGCCGGAAGCGAAAAATATGATGTATTTAAATCGACTTTGCCTACTGCAGGTCAATCTGGAACACTACGTAAGGTATGTAAAGGTCAAGCAGCCGATGGACGAGTTTTTGCAAAGAGCGGTACCATGAATCGCATAAAATCATACGCTGGATATGTGAAATCGAAAAGCGGAAAAGAATTGTGTTTTTCCATGACGGTGAACAATTACGATTGTTCTAACTCGGTAACGGTTGACCAAATGGAAAAATTATTCAATGCGATGGCGAATTATTAAGCCGTTTCGATTGCAATAATTTCTGACCAAAAATCTTCGTTTGTAATGCCTTGTACCTTGATCATTTGAGGCACGAGCGATGCGGAAGAAAAACCAGGCGTCGTATTCACCTCTATGACATGCGGGATGTTTTTGACAATCATAAAATCGACTCGTGCAACGGAACGCAATCTCAATATTTTATATATTGAAATTGTTAAATCCTGGACTTTTTTGGTCATGCCTTCTGAGATTCTTGCGGGTGTTATTTCTTGAGATTTGCCTTCGTATTTTGCTTGGTAATCAAAAAATTCACCTTCAGCAACTATTTCGGTAACGGGCAATGCTTTTACACCACCATCTCCTCGATAGGCCGCACAAGTAACTTCGGTGCCGCTTAAATTGGATTCAACGACAACGGTTTTACCTTCTTGAAAAGCAGCATCAATTGCCTTCGGAAGTTCTTCTAAGGATTTCACTTTCGTTATTCCAAAACTAGAACCGCTATCAGAAGGTTTAACGAAAACAGGCAATCCTAATTTCTCAACAATTTGCTCCACAGGTACTATCTTATGGGCGTGCAGTAACACAGATTTTGCGACATTCACGTTGAATCCGCGCAAAAACTGGTTACAAAACCATTTATCGAAAGAAAGTTCTGAGGCCAAAGCTCCAGAATTGATGCATGGAATTTGTTTCATTTCAAGAAAGGCTTGAATTTTTCCATTCTCACCAGGATTTCCGTGTATGTACACTAATCCGTAATCCAAATCCAATTTCTCACCTTTGTAGGTAAAAGTGACGTCGTTTAAATCCAGTGGACATTCCTCACCTTTATATACCACTCGCCAATCTCCTCTTCGCACTACAATCAAAAAAGCATCATAGATTTTCGGTATGCTGGCTAAAATAGTTTTTGCGCTCGCTATCGATATATCAAATTCGGACGAAAAACCACCACAAAAAATTCCAATTCTTTTCATTATCAACAGATTGTTTGCACGAAGGTAAATACAATCTTTTTACATTGAATAGTGAACGTTCAAAAGTTTTAACCATGATTATGTACACATACATTATCGACTTCGTTAACTATCATTGGGAGAAATCATTATTTTTGTCTCAAACTGTCGGCTAATTATGCGCTTTCTCTATTTTATATTATTCTTCGTTTTGAAATATTCGTTTTGGGTATATTTCCGAAAAGTGAGGACTCACAACAGTTTAAAAGAATTTTTTGGACGCACAATCTATGTTTCTAATCATTGTGCTTCCTTTATGGATCCATTGGCAGTGGCCTCATTGCAAAGACCTATTGTCTTTTTCATGACTCGGTCAGATGTGTTTACCACCTTGATGAAACCAATTCTTTGGGCGTCTCATATGCTGCCTATATTTCGTGAACATGATGGTCTTGATACCAGAAAGAAAAACGAAAAAGTATTTGATACTTGTGCAAAAATCTTGAACTACGGTCGCAATTTATTGGTGTTCGGCGAAGGGTTTACGGACGATGTTTTCATTCGTCGATTGAAACCGCTTAAAAAAGGTGCCGTTCGAATTGGATTTCACGCACTCGAAAAATACAATTGGAAAAAGAAAATTTATATCGCTGGAGTTGGTGTAAATTATACAGAACCCAACCTTATGCGCAGCGATTGTTTGGTTTCTACTTCGGACAAAATTTGTCTCAATGATTATCGCGCAGATTATGAATCGAATCCGAACAAGGTGATAATGGATTTGACTAAAGAAATTGAAAAACGTATTCAAGAACAGATTACACATGTTCAAATTGCTGCGGACGCTCCTTTTCACGAAATGGTTCAACAAATTACACGTCAAGGAATGCACCCCACTTCAAGCGATCGTTCTATTTCATTGGAAACTCGGTGGAGAAATTCTCAGAAACTGGCATATTATTTCAATGCGAATGCTGAAAAAATTAGGAGTGAATTTGCCAATCTTCGAGAGCGATTAACAGAATATAATTCCAAATTAAAAGCGAAAAAGATTGAAGATAGTGATGTAATAGAGTTTCAGGAGAAAGGTAGATTTAGTCGTTCGAATAACCTTTTAAAAATGATTCTTCTTTCAACAATGGCGTTTTTGGGGTTAATCCATTGTTGGCCAATATACAAACTGGTCAAAAGCTTCGTTGAAAAATCGTTCAAACGAGAGGTATTTTATGGTTCTGTAAAATTACTTCTTGGAACGATTGGCATGGGCGTTATAAATATTCCCACAATCTTTTTGTTCTATTATTTCATTTATCCAAGTTGGTGGTTGGCGTTTTTGTATTACTGTCTAATTGGTGTTTTCTTTTTGGCCATGATTTTGTTCAATGGCTCATTTATTGTTTGGAAACGTAAAGGAGGAATTAAGCTAGAAGATTTGAAAGATTTGTCTGCGGAGAGAACTGCTTTGAGTCAGGAAATCGAAGGCTCTGAATTGAATGTTTTGAAATAATATTCAATTTTTCATTCAACCAAAAACGGCTATATTAAAAAGATACAGCAGTTTTACATAAAATTTATTTCTCTTTAATTCTTCACCAAACGCAGTGTTTTACCCGCTGAATCTGACTGGATTTTCACCAAATATATTCCATTTGAAAAATCCGATAAATCAATCGTTCCTGTAGAGTTGTTTTCTAAAGTAATCAACTGATTTCCCATCATATCAAAAACCATCATCGTCAGATCTGAGTTAGCGTCGCTAATTTCATACGAGAATATTCCAGACGAAGGATTGGGGTAAACGACTACTTTTATTCCTTCTTTTTGCGCATCTTCCAATCCTAAAAAGTTCGAATTTTGAGCGGCATAAGTTGGCGTCATAAGAATAAATCCTCCTGTTCCATTCACATATCTTCCGTAGGAGACATCGGTAGTTTGTGCACCGAACGTATTTTGATCAACGATCGTACTTGATGCATCACTTAAAAATAAAGTTTCACCTGAAGCAGACAGTTTGAAATCGGTATGTAAACCTGCTTGCGTAAGATCATCATCTGCCCAAACAATCAAGTAATCATTTGCAGCAATTGAAATCCCTGAAGGAAATTGGAATATCGTCAAATCCGCAGGGTCATCGGATAGAAAATAACCTGAAATATCGATGGCTGAACTTGTGTTGTTGTACAATTCAATCCAAT
>Ga0180120_10001026_pt1 | contig 14273 bp, 19 predicted proteins | sample CPBDNA_3_FD_129677 | JGI IMG/M metagenome (GOLD analysis project Ga0180120, IMG submission 129677) | Freshwater to marine salinity gradient microbial communities from Chesapeake Bay, USA - CPBay_Spr_31_0.2_DNA (version 2) (version 2) | ecosystem: Environmental > Aquatic > Marine > Coastal ... | reverse complement strand
GCACCAGACGCTAGCTCAGCACGCTGCCCACCTTCGCTAAGCGTGACTGTCACTGCGCTTTTTTGCAGTGGTGAAAACACGGGAGAGGGTGCAGTTGGGGTGTCGGTCGAGCCATTTGCCGAATCGGACATGCTACTGGCTGTAAAGTTATTTCCTTTGCTGCTGTCATCCGTTCCGTCACCGATGTCGCTTGACAGGAGAAAGCTCGCAGTTCCGCCTGCGTTGGCAAGTGCAGTTAAATCAGACTCTGATTTAGGATAATAAACAGTCCCATTTGTGCCTACTGTGTCGGTGGCCCACACATTAGCTGTCGTCAACGCTGTATTATCGGCATGCAAAATATTTGAAAGCTTCCCACCCCAATAATTAGCGAGAGAGCTGTAGCTCTGGACACCAATGTGTTGTGATGTACCTCCATTCCACGACGTGTCGTAATCGGAACTTGGATTTGTCCGGTCAGTCGATTGTTCAACACCGTTCACGAACAATCGCCAGCGAAGCGCTGCAGACGCATTTGCAGTATCGCAAACGCAAAGGAAGGTGTACCAGCCAGCATCCCTAATCAGACCGTCTGACCTCACCTGCGCCTGCACCGCCCCGCTGCCGTACTCAAAAAAATCTAGATCTTGTTCGCCGCGCAACAGCAAAGCAGTCTGCGTTGAGGTGCCGCTTGCACACTCAAAAATGTAGCGGCTGCGTGCGCTGTCGTCCGTAACAAGAAAAGAACCAAATATTGACCACTTGCGCCTACTGGCGCCGGTCACACTGCTCCGCGACAGATAATCGGCACTGCCGTCAAACCACGCGGAGCGAGTAATGTTGCTTGCTTCGGGCCAGCCGGAGGTCGCAGACACTTGGGACCGTTTTTGAAGTGGCGTGCCCACTAGCGATGATCCTGGCTAACGCTTGCAATAATATCTGAGCCTTTCTTATAAAGAGAAATTACGTCGTATGCGTTATCCGTATTGCTGATCGTGGGCGCAGTCGCGGCAGGCCATTTAACCGCTGCGGGCCAGCCAGTTACAGTGCGAGCCCCTGATCCTTGCTGAATAACTAACGTTGCCCAAGCATTCTCAGGCAGGTTGCTGATAGTGATGCTAGTGATGTTTTCAGTTAAGTCGATGTAGCAATCGCCGCCTGCAAAATCAAAAGTCACTGCGTTGGAAGAGCTTGAATCCGTTTGCAGCGTCATCCGTTGATGCGCAGTGTAGAGATTCTCTGAGGAGAGATTTAGCACCGGACGCCACACAGCAGCGCCGCTGCTAGCATCTACGCATATGTAGACTGCATCGCCGGATATATTTATCCAGACGGACCCCACAGCATACCCATCGCCACTGTCTTCATTTACGGTTGGAGCGCCAGTTGCATCAAATTTATGGAGAACAGTAGCCATGCCATCTTTAACACCGAGCGTAGTGCGCCCAGCGGAAGCGTTAGCGTCGTCAATTAAGGACTGACCAAAAGATGTTAGGGACGGCCCTACGAGTAAAAACCACTCGCTACCTGTACAGAACAACTCTCCGGATGCCCCGTCTACTAACGTAGCCGTAGCTGCGCCGTTAATATTCTCGGAGCCGTTTGGGTCGATAGTTACTACGCCGCCGTTAGCGTATACCGAAACGTGGAAATCGTTCCCTGCAGTAGCCGCCGCTAGCAACGTATAGCTAGCCGTACCGGTAAACCGAACCATGTTATTGATATCGGTTGCCGCTTGTGCGTACGTACCAGACTTAGACAGCACGGGGCGGTCTACAGATATATCAACCCTGAATGCTGCGGGCGTTGTATCTTCGAAGATAGTACTAGAATCGAAGACAGACCCTTTTACTTGAGTGATTGGCACGGTCTACCTCACGATGAATTGAACTAAATCGCCTACGGTTAACCCAGAAACAAAAGTAACTCGGGTTGTAGACGTTTCGGCGTACGCAGTAGACGATTGCCGCACCCCGTTAATAAATACGGAAAGGACATTAGCCCCGACGGTGAAGGCGTTAGACAGATTAAATACTGTCTGGGATGCAGTAGCAGTGAATTCTTCAACCGTAGTTGAAGCCGACAACCCTTTCCAAGAAGAGCCATCGTAAACGCGTATTTCGTTAGCTACGGAGTTGTAGTAGAAATCGCCTTCTTGCAACGCAGAGCCATCGATCCGAGTAGAAGGATTAGAGGACTGACTCCCCAGGTAACGATCTTCTACGGAAAACTGGGCTACATAGTCTTTAACGGACGCAATATTAACGCGCATCTCAACAAGACTATTAGCAGCAAACGCGACTGCTGATGTGCCGTCCTGCCCCCTAGTAACGGTGATAGCGTCACTAGACCTAGCCGTAGCTTTGACAATTTCTACCAGTCCGCCAGTGGAGGTAATTGTTGCGTAGAAATAGTCCCCACTAGTAACAACGGGGAATCTAGCCCCGGTGCCTGTAGCAACTGTAATAGTTGTATCAGTATCCGATATCGACGCTGCTAGCGTGGAGGATACGTTATTAGCGAGAAGTACAGCCACGTTACCTACCTAGCTAAACGGTTGGGCCTTAGCCCGAAAATTAGATCTGGCTGCACTTAGGTTAGCGCGCGCCCGCCGTTCGGCTGTCATATAACTGTACTGCCTAGCGTGGAACGTCGCCAACCCGGTATCAAACCAGGGGGAATCTTTGATTATATATAGATACTGTAAAGCCCCGTGAACAATCGCATCCTCCAGTTCTTCCATAAAATGGGTGGGAACGCTGGTAGCATCACGTTTGGGTTTAAGCGCTGCGAACATACGCACGGCGTAAGTACGTGCATCATCGGGGGCAGGAAGTATCACGTACTTCTGCGGGTCTAATTGACATATGGACCTAGGCTGACCAGTATTATCTAGCGCAGCATCAGGTAGTGTTATTGCCGGGGAATTATTAAACTCTACTTCGTTATACTCATTAACGTTATAACCGCTAGTATTAGTACTGCCCCACAATGTAGACGTACTAACATTGCTATAGAAGTCAGCCCATTTTGGATACAATTCAAACGCTCTATCTAGCGATAGGGCTTCTAATGCGCAATCGTTCACAAACGTCTTTAATACCGCATGGACTTGCGTATCGGCAGGAGCATTAAAGAAATACTCGTGGACACCGGGATCTAGGTTAAACAGCGGTAGCTGTACGCGCCAAGCAAGAGTGCGCTCAAAAGTTCTACGCGCAGAATCCTGCAGCGCCTGAACAATCGTAGGGTACGGGCATCCCGTAACCAGGGGGTTGACGCGGAAAACTAACGATTCAAAAGTTGTGTCGCTCATTCAACCACCGTTGCAGAGTCTGCACTATATTTACGATTATCAATTCCGGAGTTTTCCGCGTCCGTGATAACCCTATTATTTTGTCCCACAGCAAGTTCTGAATTGAACATCTCCTGGAACATTTTGCTACGCCCGCTACTAACATGCTCATTATCTTCGGACTCAGATAGGAACACGACCCCATCCACTACGACCGGAAGGTACGAATCAGGCAGCAGGCCAATGGTCTGCCCCGAAGTATAAGTAGGGGGGGACTGTACGTATTCAGCTTCTAACGTGGTCCCGCTAGTCGGGGGTGGGTACAGGAAAAACCTATTCGGATTCCGTGGATGCCTCATATAGTTGACTGGGCTCCCAGAAGTAGCGGCCACCCAGTTGGGGGTGGACTGGTCCATGGTTTCCCGGCTAACTTCCGTTACGGCCTTGCCACCTACTACGCGGAATATTTCGATTAACCGCACAGAATCAGTAGGGCACGACTGCACGGTAGTGTCTGCCGTAGTGGAGATGGACCCAATAAACGCAAACAAATCCGGGCGCAATAACGCCATGCGCTTTAGCGCTTGATTTACGTAACCTAAAAGCGAATCATCACTATAGCGATAGGGCGAAGATGTATCCTGGATCAACTTACGCGCTTCAGTGATAATTTCGGCGGGTGTCACTGGGGCAATCCTCGGCTAGCGTCAAGAGACAAATCGTCTAATGTATTATCCACGTTACTGGGGGAAGGCTCAATCGGCTCGTCAACAAGCGGCGCTTTCCCTTTCCTAGCGGCAGTTATCCGCTTTCGGGCGGCAGGCTTTACGTATTGCTCGGGAAATGCCTGCTCATGCGTCACTTCCTCGCATTTGGGATTCTCTGCGAGAATACGGTTCCATCCGTAAATGGTGTTATCTTCGATGTTCCTAAGCCATCTGCCCGACATTATTTACCCCTTTTACCTGCTGGAGAGATAGGATGTCGCTGTGTCTTAGGGCCCGTTTTTCGCAACTGCTTCTGAGCAGCACCCATTTTTCGTTTATACCTAGCCTCATTCTTAGCCTCTGCGATATCACTCGGTGGGGGCTCGCTAGATGGGTCGTCCTGGTTAGCGTTAAGCATGTACTGCTTATAAGCGCTCTTAACAGCGCCACTTTCCCTTTCCCGATTCATTTTGGCCTTTGCTATGTCACTCATGGCTAAGCCGTAACCTTTACCTTTTGGCATGGAGCCTCCTATTTACGTCGCTTACCGGTTGGAGAGATAGGCCATCTCTGCGTTTTAGGGCCCGTTTTTCGCCGACCCATAGTCCGCTTTTCAGAAGCGGTCATCTTACTAGCTACGGCTTTCGGACGGCACGCAGGATATGCTCTACCTGCATCCTTGGACCCAGAGCGACCGCAAGGTTTGCCGGTCTTAACATCGGTCCACTTCTGGCCGAACCACTTGCCTAGACCGCCTTTAGCCACTCTTCTTTTTCACCCTATTATCGGCACCGCCCCAAGTGCCGCCACGCTTTTTGTACTCCTTAGCAGCCCACGCATTAGCGTACGCACTAGGATATACCTTAAATTTACGCTTGGCCTCACTCTTAACCCGACTCCAAAGGGAGGGATTCTTAGGCTTGGATTTACCGGGCATTACCACTTCACCTTGTTAGCCCAATAGGCCGCACTCATTTTGCCCTTAGCAATGTTTTTACCATGCCGAGCTTTGAACGACTTGCGCTTCGCCTTCATCGTAGCTGACTCCCCCGGCTTGGGCTTGCCAGCGGTCTTGGCACCCTGCTCTCCGAAACGGATAACCTTCTCCGTCCCGCCAGAGCAAGCCTTAACTACATGGGACTTCTTTGGATGCGTAGGTGTTCGCCGTGGCTTGTTACAAGCCATACCGGCTTTGTCAATTTTACTAGGCATTAGAAGCTTTTAGCACCATGAAGGATAGTACAGGCGCTTCGGCGCCAGCGGCAGGTATCGAGGCATTGTCGTTGTTACCGACTGATATAGTACACGCGCCAGCGGAAACGTTAGTAATATTCACCGTATAGAATTTTTTATCGGAGGCACTAGACCCGGATAAATTAACAATAACTACGTCAGTAGCCGCTATAAAACTATTAGTGAGTACGAATTCATTAGCTTCATGGGCAGTAATCTGCGCCGAAACTAGAGTAATCTGCCCGCTAAGTTTGTTAAGCGTTACCCCCGTAGTACGGCTAGAAGCCTGGGTAACCGTGCCACCATCGCCGCTGCTATAGCCTACTTTAGCTTTAGCTATAATCTCCCCAGTCCCGTTAGGATCCAGGGTAATACTGCCGTTAGAATTTGTGGACGAGATGGTGTTGCCGTCTACCCGAACGTTGTCCACGTCTAACTGGGTAATGCCAGCGGCAGTGCCTCCAGTGATAGCCACGCTATTAGCCGCCTGGGTAGCCATTGAACCCAGGCCCAAATTTGTACGTGCCGTGGAGGCGTCGGATGCGCCAGTGCCGCCGTCAGCAACAGCAAGGTCCGTAATACCGGAGACAGAGCCCCCCGTAATGGCAACCTTAGCCATGACAACGCTGCCAGTTCCGTTAGGGGCTAGCGTAATATTACCGTTCGTATCAGTAGACGATACGGTATTACCGTCTAATTTGAGATTATCAACCGAGGCACTGCCCGTACCAAGTTTTAGCGCAGTAGACACCCCCACAGCACTAAGTACGGTTTTCTCAGCGGCGGCAGGGCCCCCGTCAAGGTGAAGGAGCTGCGAATATGTAGACGCAACAGTCGTGCCGGTTAAATTAGTAGCCATCTACTACAACGCCTTTGGAGGTTTCATGTATCGATTAAGGGGGTCATAATTCTTTCGGCTTTTTTCGTAGCTTTTACGCATGTCTTGATATTTCGGGGTAAAGACTATGCCGACGCCCGTAGTACCAAACATTTGCTGCTGGTTCTTATGTCTGTTGCGGCTCGTCGTATAAGGGGCGGTTAGCTTTCCATCCTTTACCGGGGCGGGACGAGGTTTAGGAGCCTTTTTCACTGCCGCTTTCACTGCCTTCTTACGCCGTGTGTAGGCTGGTTGCTCCTCTTTACGGACGTTTTCTGCGGGTGTAAGTCGGCCAAAAGCTCCGGCTAAACCTTTAGGCATTAGTCTTCTCCCTATTGGGTACGGGAAAAGGGGGGCCGAAGCCCCCCTCGGTGGTTACGAGCAGTCTACGACTAGAGCCCACAGTCGCATAACAGCAGCGTCGGCAGCGTTGACGATCTTCACGTCGATGGTATCAGCAGCAGCGTAGTACTTACCGTCGGACAACCCCGTAACAGTGTTAGGAGTGCCTTCGCTAAGTGCTAGAGCTGAACAGTATGACGCAGCAGTATTTGCGTTCACGCCGTCAAGATAGCCATCGGGATCAGCGCCGTCGCCCACATCAATAGTGAGCGTACCGCCTTCGGCCGTAGTAACATCCAAACCGACGTTTAGCACGAGGGTCTTAGCCGGAAGCGAAAGAACTTCGATAACATCGCCGCCCGCAAGAGCCGTAGCCCCTGCAGCAGCACGATCAGTAGTGATCGTAGCGAAGTTCAAATCGACTTCCATGACGCTGACTTTCGTAACGCCCATCGATGGATGTGCTGCGGTTCCCTTGTTGAAACCGTGGGAATCGGTATAAGTAGCCATTTATATAGCCCCCTTACAGCGTGATAACGCCGACAGCCAGAGCTTCAGGCTTAACGACTTTATAGCCGTAGACCTGCAGACCCCGAACGATGTCGCCGAAGGTGGTTTCAGACCGGATGGTTTCCATGTTCGTCATCTGAGATGCGAACGTAAAGCCCATCTTATGCCCCGCAATAATGCTGTACTCAGCGCCATTCTTGTAAAGGTTATGGCTCATGTACAACGTAAAGCGGTCGATCATACCCAGACGGCCATTACGGGAGATAGACACACTATCGCCAGCAAGAGACGCGTCCTTAAGATCTGAACGTTTGATGATGCCTGCCATTTTTGCAGGAATAACCAGATAACGATCAGACTCTGGGCAATTCGCTTCGTCAAGGACAGTACCCATATTGACGATGAAGTCAATCACACTATCCTTGTCTAGGGCTTCCGGAGTACCTGCCACGCCGAGGTCAATGTCCCCCGAAATGCGACCGGCAGTGAGGCCCTTATTAAGCGCCGACACATCTGGAAGAAGATCGGTAAGCACGCGCTCATCAATCTTAATCTTCATCTTCTCAGAAGCATCTTCAGTCCAGGTGTCCATCAAGTTGATGTCAGTCTGAACCTGATCGACGTCGTCCTCGACCGCAGCAAAATACTCACCCTTGTCGATGAGCAATTGCAGCTTTGGCTTATCAGGCGTTTCCACCTGGAGCGTTTGGCCTTTGACGTAATCACGAATGGTAATTTCCGGAGTAGTACGGATATTAACCGTATCACCCATGTTACGTATTTCGCCTTCGTAGCTAGTATTGGCGATAGCGGCCAGGACCGTGGCGTCGTAGAAGTTCTCGATGAGCTTCCCTGACCACAGCTCGGGAATAAAATTACCCGAATAATCTGACCGCCCTGGAGAGACGGGATAAACAGCCATTGGATATAGTCCTCAGTATGGCATTAAACAATGCGACCTTCCCGCTGTGCGGCGAAGATGTCGCGTTCGATCCGATCACGATCCTTCTCCCGTCCACGATATTTACCGATTCGAACATCATTGAAAAACGCAGCAATGTCAGAACGGGAATATTGAGGTTTCGAGCTATCCGCAGGGGGTGCAGAACCTCGGGTACGGCCTGGAGAGACTTGACGCTCCAGTTCGGAGACGGCTCGTGTTGGAGAGGCAGTTGCAGGCTGGCCCTGCAGCGACTGCCACGTAGTGAAAAAGCTAGCGGCCCTAGTAGGATTACCTTCCTGCTGTGCCCGCTCTAGGTATGATTGCCGGGTTTGGCCCGTCAGAGGATCCGTCTCCAACAACCAAGTATGGAAGTCGGGGTCCGAATTGATCTGCTGCCAGTGGGGTACGGCTCGGCCTAGCTCTGCCCAGAAAATTTGCTCGGTACTAGCAGTTTGCTGCTGCACCACGCTTTCTACCTGGGGCAGAACCGTCGATTGAAGCGACTGAACCTGCTGACGAAGCTGCATTAGCTCGTGAGCCATGGGATCTAGTTCTTCCTTAGACACCTTCCGCATAACGTCTATAGACCCGCCGTACTCCTCTACATCAGTATTAGATACGTAAGATCTTGGCGCATATGCATTAGGCTCCGACCGTTCACTGGGAGACGGGGCCGTTGCCAGTAGTTGCTCCATTTGCTGGAGACGATGGGTCTGGTCACCTACCTGCTTACGCAGGGTCGGAACCTCGGCATTGTACATACCTTGAAGAGTCCTATAACGTTGCTCATAGGTCTCCTCACTCTGATCTGCACCCTGATCGACTGGTGCGGGTGCACTAGTTTCCTCAACTATAGAGTCTGCATCCGAATCTGGAACATTAACAAGCTCTCCGCCTTGCGGTTCTTGTTCGTCCATAGAGGCATAGAATTGATTCACGGCCTCGGATTGCTCTCTAATTTGCCTGGGTACAGCCACTTAACGCTCCTTTCGGTATGCGTAACTAAAACGACTAAGACTGTCGTATAACATCAGGGGCTTCTTTAAATAGCCGATTAATCTCGGCTAACACTTGGCACCGCCCCTGTGAAAGTGCCGTAGTGGTTAGAGCGCGGGGTAGCTGATGCAACTCATGCATATACCAGCTCTCCAGATAATCCTTTAGATCTGTCTGGGTTGTGCTGAGATGCGCAAGCTGCTGCCATACCCTATGCTCAGGTTTAAGCATTGCCAGTGGCCCTGTTCTGTACAGTATTACCGTCCATTCCGCCTTTAGGAGTGCCGTCAGGTTGCATAGGTGCAGGCTGGGGTGGTGCCCCAGGTTGTCCAGTTTGGGCCTGTGGCCCCTCTAGTTCCTGCATCCGCGACTGCAACATAGTCCGATACTCAACTGTCTCCTTAGATGGAATAACATCATCGACTGGCATTTGTAGCCCTTTGGCTACTTCTCTAAGAATAGCTGCTCGGCCATCCTTACCAAGAATTTCTGTATCTATTGGGTTTGCTGTAGCGTTCAAAAACTCAATGCGCCTTACATTAACCGTTTCTTTTACGGCTAGGTTTATAGCACCTTTAGCAATTACCTCTACATCGCCTTTAATAGATTCATCAGGATCATAGCGCATATTATACACAAACTGACGTTTTACAATAGGTTTTACAACATCAGAATCTATATGCATAACAACCTGCCGGATGCCTTTTCCAGCAGCGCCCATGAGCATGGATAGCCCGGAGGACGTACGGCCTGCGCCTTGTACGTTTAAATCCCCATACACATAAGCTGGAATACCAGAATGGTCATCAGCTAAACGGCTAAACTTTTCGTAGACGGCCATTAATTCGCCGGAACGGGAATCGGGCTGATTAAACCGAACTGCGGGATTCTGGGAACCGGAAGGGTCTGATATGACCTGCCAGATCTTCCAAGGGGCCATGTTGGTTAGATCTTCGTTCGGCGGCAACCGCTCAACATTTACCTCGACCTGAGGGCCAGAGGCGATACCCATATTGTTTACCAAGGCGCGCGCCGCTGCGTTGCAGATACCCTGCAAGTCCTCGATAATTTTCGGAATGCCTTTACCCCAGAACGCGCCCGGGCACTTGATAAAAGAAGTCTTAGCGTAGGGCTTTTCGCCTAGCGGATCATAATTTAGTACCGCTTTAATAACGTAACTTCCAATCAGCCATACGTTCGCGTCGTACTCAGTAGCGGGGTCGAGCACTTCCTCCTCGGTCATACCCCACTCTATTAGCATCTCGCCGCTGACTTTGCCCCAAAATTCAATGGCTTCATACTCGGGCGTAGGCCGCATATGAGTATAGAACTTACGCTCCTCCTCTTCCCGTGCCTCATCCACACCGTCATCAATTGGTCCCGTGCGTCCCGCGTTAGGGCCGTTGTCTAGAATTTCGCGGATGGCGGATTCGTCGTAACCGGGTACACCAATTAGCTCGGCCAAGGTTGTACGGGTTAATTTATGCAGCTCAATTATGTACCCGTCGTTAATATTTGTGATGCCGGGCTCTGGGTAAATTTGGAAAGGGTCAACGCGTTCATACTCAGGAGCTAATTCCTCACTAGCCTCAACCGCAGTAGCGCCATCCTCATCCTGCTTCCACCCCAACTTGCGCTGACGGCGCACAATCGGGCCTTTAACAAACGCGCAGGGGAACGTAACAATATCAGTAATGAAATCGTTAAATGCATGCGCCCAGCCGCCGTGAGCAAACTGGTCTTTAATCCGTGTGGTCATACGATCCGCACGGTTATGAGCGGCTTCTAGAACCCGGAATCTATATTCCTGGCCCAGAGCCTCACGCATGGCTAGCATTTCGTCTTTACTAGGAGCCTGCCCTAGTACTTGAATAGACCGCATAACGTTTTCAGCAAACGCTTCTTCTAGTTCGGCGGACTGCTCCGGAGACAAATCGGGGATAGGAGTAGGCTCCAAGTCCCAGGGAGGGGTTCCCGTGTCGAGCAAGATATCCCGCAGCCAGCTTTCAGCGGCACGACACTTAACCTCAGTCAGCATCATGTAAACATCAGAACCGCCCTGGTCGCGGATCTGTGTCAATTTATTCGCTTCATACTCACCGTTGCGCTGCCGCATAGCCCGCAGCATTTCGGCCTCGATAGGCTTCTTAGCCATTCGAGCGGCATCCCAACAAGTACGAACATGCGAAGCTAGTCCCAACAAAATAGGATTTTGCTGAGTATCAACTTCCGGCGGGGTAGCTTGTTTGTCTAATTCAGAACTACTTACAACCCGGAGAAACGACAGCCCTGCCATAAAAAACGCTCAATAGTAAGCTCTAATATACGCTAACATAAAAAGATTCTAGCTACTAGCTATTAGTGGGCAAAAAAATCCCCGGCAGGGCCGGGGATAAGACAGGAGTAACAAGCAAGAGAAAGCATCAAACAGGGCCGAGTATAACCCAAACAAACCCTAAGTCCACCCTGCAGCACTAATCGATTTAATCTCTCGACGCCGAGTAATGTGTGAATGTTCCCCGGCACTACCAATATGTAGCATAAGGTACTGCAGCGCTTCGGCCACATGGGAATGGTCATTTTTGGATATGGTCGCAACCCCCTTGGGTTTATACCTGTACCCGCCCATCATCGCAGCTTTCAACCGCGTACACCGAGGGTCCATTAGTAGACCAGAGTCGCCGTCCACCTGCCGCATGAGATACTCATCCACGGCGTTAATCCGCGCAGAAATACTATTAGTACGCGCAGGAATAACCCGAAGCCCCTCCGCTTTTATGATATCCACCGCACTACGCTCATCCGTTTGCGCTCGCTGCCGCCCAGCGGGGTCAGTAACGACCATTACCGGGGCACCCGGAAACCTATGAAACAACAACGGGCGTAACACAGTACGCACAAACCGCTGTACTCCCATGTCAAAACTAACCGCCTCATCGAGAATAAGCGCCCGCCCTCGGGGGTCTTGCTGCCCAATAACTGCGGCTGGCGTTAACCCCAGATCCATACCAACTACGATTGGCCTGACGCCATTGACTATGGGGCTTAATGGTTTCTTAGCGATGTGATATTCCGGATTAAAATACTGATAGACCGGCTTACCGGCAGAACTAATGCCGTACTCCCCATCTATATAGACCCGGATATACTCTTCAGAGCGCCCCTGTGTGTCGTAGTACCCCTCGGGTAAATTCTCAATATTCTCGCCATACGGACTGCGTCCACTAGGCTGCTTGAACACGGCCCAGGCGTTATCGTTAGGCGATACCCCGTCTTTGGAATCTAGGTGTTCCATCTGGTAATACCACCATGTATCCATGGTCGGAGGGTTAGTATCCCCCCACATCCCGTGCCACGTAGGGCCTACATCACGTTTTGAAGGAAAGCGGCCGACGCGCTTGGACATTGCATCAATAATATCCGGGTGGATATCCCGGCACTCGTTAAACCAAGCGAACGTAAGCTCCAGGGAGTTAAGGTTGGCAACATCATCAGCGTCGTCAAGGGCACGGAACATTACCTCGCATTCAACATCCCCCAGTTTAAAAAAATATGTTTTAGTGGTTTTCATATAGTGGCCGCACAACCCGGGCGGAAACCAGTCCAGAAACGTCTTAATGGTTGTATCCTGGAGTTGGCGGGCTGTCTCGCGGACTATTGCTGCGCGCGTTCGGCGTATCCCCTGGGAATCAGGCTCCTGCATAGTTGCGCGGCGCACTATCTCAAAGCTACATGTTACGGATTTGCCGCTGCCTACAGGGCCCATTAACACCCGCATTGGCGCATCATCGCGCATAAACTGACGCCCAGTGGGCGGCGGAGTGTAGTCAATTTCGTGGGTCATGTATCCAGTTCGCCTGCTTCGCTTGCCTCGCTTGCCTCGCTTGCTTCAGGGCGCTGCTGGTTGTGGATAATTCTGTAGATATGCTGCTGGGAAACTCCAAATTTTCTGGCTAGAACGGGCGGGGATACGTGCTTCATCTGGCTTTCAAGTCTCGATATCTGCCCCTTTAAGTATTTTATACGGGAAGCGGTTATTGCTCGCTCCCTATATAGGGTTCGTATCATATCTACATCAGAGTCATCCAACGTCCGGCGTCTCGTCATGCGTCTATTACCTCGGCATTAACCACGCGGGAATCCGCAGGGTTGTTTTTGTCTCCCAGATTTATAGTGATACTAACACCGGAAGCCCCCGAGGCATTATCCTCCGTTCCGCGTATTTCCAGGCCAGCCCACTTCACCGTGGACTTGATTAGATCAGCCTTGACCGAAGGGGACACGTCTTCGTTGTGGATAAGTTGCCAGGAGGTGGTCAGCAACTCCTCGGCCTGCGCACGGGCTTTGACGCGAAAAGTTAATCCTTTCTCACGTACCTCCTCCCTGAATGCGTCTACCCGGCGTTTGAAATTTTTGTCTGCGTTGAAACGCTGAAGGTCCGTGGCCTGTATGTCGTGGCGCTGAATAATCTCCTGAAGGGTCTCACTACTGCCTTCTAGCATAAGGGCGATGTCGAACGCTAAACGATCATTCCACTGGGTTCTATGGGGAACCAGCATTTATACCTCGCTTGGATGTAAAAAATTTTACATCTTAGAAAAAACGGTTTGTAGTTTAAGAGGTTAATAATACATAGGGGGGGCCGCGTATTGCCAGTCCATGTGCCCCCCCGTACCCCCCCGCACGCAGATGCCTGATTTATACCCTGGCATGTATTGATTAGTGCATAAACTTGACAAGAGGGTGCAATGTGTGGTTCAATTAAAACCGTCGAAGCAGCACAGCTCTTCGGCAGGCGGGGAATCCGCCCCGCTCTTTTACAATATGAACTGGAGAAGTAGTTTGAAAGCTACAGCTAAATGTCCTGGTTGCGGACACGAAATTGCAACCAGCGAGAGTGTCGAATCGTTCTCAGGTAAGAACTGGTCGTCCGACTTCCTGGTCATCAAGGAAATGACTCTGGATTGGACAATCGACGTCGAAGGCGTCGAGGTCCAGTTCGCTCCGCAGGAAAATGCGGAGTGGGTCGACAAGCGCAACGGAGAAAAGCGCTTTAAGCAAAAGGCCCATCTGCACAGATGGAAAGTAGCGGAGCGGGCCGAAGCCGAAGCCGAAGCCGAAGACGACTCCGAAGAGCTTGAGGCTCTCGCCGTAGAGTTAGCCAGGAAGAAGCGGAAGTCCACTTCCGACAAAATGATGCTTGCACTCATAGAAAAGCGGCTGAAGTCCAAGCGTAAGTAGCAACCACGGAGGGCCCGCAAGGGCCCTCCACAACCTGGAGAGAGATATGACCAAGAGAAATAAATACTGGGCGATTGCCCGCCTGATATGGGCGAGCATCAAAGAATGGGACGAGGTCTACTTGACGGACCTGGGCCGCGTCATTACTGG
>Ga0180120_10001024_pt1 | contig 14282 bp, 14 predicted proteins | sample CPBDNA_3_FD_129677 | JGI IMG/M metagenome (GOLD analysis project Ga0180120, IMG submission 129677) | Freshwater to marine salinity gradient microbial communities from Chesapeake Bay, USA - CPBay_Spr_31_0.2_DNA (version 2) (version 2) | ecosystem: Environmental > Aquatic > Marine > Coastal ... | reverse complement strand
CTAAGCGCGAGGCCGATACCTTAATTGTTAGATGTCCGGCGGAATTAAGGCCGGATTCGATCACGTGCCGCAATTGCGGCGGCGGCAAACCATTATGCGCTAGTCGCGGTCGCGGGTACGGTATTGGATTCACCGCGCATGGTAGCGGCGCGACTAAGGCCGAAAGGCCAAATGAATCTGGCGGATGTTATGCCGGCCATGGCCACGTGGCGATACACTGGCGTGCTACTTCTAATGCTACCGCGGCGGCGGATGATTCCGCGCAATTGCGCTCGTTTGCTAAAGCATTACCGGCCGGCACCATATTACGCCACCACGTGGCGGGCGATATAGGGGCATAAAGTTTATTAATTTCTATTGTACTATTGGCTATATTCACATAGTATTCGCATATAGGCATTTGCCTATTTGCTTAAATTTTATCAATTATCTATAGGAATCAAGATCATGCAAATTGAAAACAGCTCAAACACTTTGACTCAATTACTGGAAACCGTTCGCGAGCAAGCTTCGCGAAGCGCGGATTATCTAGCTCCTACCGATGCGTTACAGTTTAAAACGCGCGACACCGGCGGCGAGCATAAAACATCAAGCATTATCCTCGAGGCCAATCGCGGCGAACCTACGCGCGAATTGCGCGTTAACGATGTCGCATTCGATCAGATATCCGCCAAGGCCGGAATAGACGTTCGAACCGCGCGCCGATTACGCGACAATTACAGCAACGAATTCGAGGGATTGGTTAACGCTATATGGCAGCGCGAACCTAGTACGCGGATGATTCGAAGCTTTATGGATGATGAAAGGAATGGAGTCGCGCGCGCGTTTGTTTCTGATAAGTTTAAAACGTTTGATAACGCGCATTTATTAAATGCGGCATTACCTCAACTGATGGAGTCTAGCGCGGGATGGCAAGTGGTTAATGGAACGGTTACCGATCGCCGTTTATACCTCCGATTGAAGTCTACTCAATACACTGGCGATGGTGCGGCCGTAGGGGATGCTATGGCCTTAGGTATAGGCCTCTCGAATAGCGAAGTAGGTCATGGTTCGATTAGCGTTTATCAGATGATATGGACGCTGGCGTGCTTAAATGGAATGCAAACCGAAAATCGTCACCGCAGCTCGCATATCACTAGCGCGCGTGCTGAATCGGATACATGGGGTCTGTTAACCGATGAAGCAAAAGACGCCGACAATAATGCGCTTAGTCTTAAGGTTCGCGATCTTGTTTCCGCGTACGGTTCGCGCGAGGGATTAGATAACGTGCTGGATAAGATGCGCGCGGCGGCCGGCGATATTGTCACCGGATCCGCGCAATCTGCTACTGAAGCGCTTGGATCGGTATTGAAATTAACGAAAGCCGATACCAGCCGCGTGCTTGATGGTTTATTAGCGACTATCGGGCAAGCGGGATATGCCGGCCATCCGGTATCACGCGCGACAATGGTTAACGCGGTCACCGCGGCGGCGCATTCTGTGGATGCCGATAGCGTGGACGATTGGCAGAAATTAGGCGGCCGCGTGCTAGATCTACCGCGCGCCGATTGGCAACGGATCGCCTTAGCGGCCTAGTGTTAACAGCTCGCAATTAAGGCCGCCTAGTGCGGCCTTTTTTGTATCTATTTACTTTTCACATGATTAGCCGATAGAATAACGGTAAGTCCGCGATTGGCGCGGCATTTTAAGGAATAGAACCCATGTCACAGATTGAAGAAATTATTGTTGAATTAATCGAAAGCCGAATTGCCGACTATGATTTCAGCCGAATTTTAGATGATGCAATTAGCGGGCACGATGACCTAATCTCGCACGATAGCCGGATAGATGATCTAGAAAATATTGACGTTGAATCGTCTCTCACTGAATTTGGCGATCGAATAGATGAGCTAGAGCGGCTAGTTAAAGACTCGACAGCGGCACCGGCCGCGCCGATTAGCGCGCTAGATCGCGTGCTACCTCCCACAGATCAATCACTGATTGCCGGCTACCATAGCGCGCGAGAATTAGACGCCTATGTACGCGCAACATTGATAACTGGCGAAGATTCACAAGCGCCATTACTGATCGCCATGGTGACGGCCACTATTCGAAACCTATTAGACGCGGAGGTTGCTAAAGATGCCTAATAATCAATTTTATTCCGTAATAGATGAATTCGATAAGCTGTTTGCTGTATGCCCACCGCGATCGTGCGCGCAGAAACGGTACTATCGCGCGGTTCCGGATGGTGAGATCGTCACGCCCTTAGATAACGGCGAGCCGGTCTATCATCACCCGCTATCAGCGATCGCGGTATTCTATAAGAGCGCGACCGATACACTGGGCGTGCGCTATTCGGTCGTTATGTCTGGCCAGCGCCGCCGGTATTATGATCGCGACTATTCGCTAGACCATGGTGCGGATGCATTCCGCGTAGCAATCCAATACGCGCGCGACTGTGGCCATGGTGATCTAATCGAGGCGAACAACGTAATACTGGGCGCGTTGCCGAATAGTTCGGATTACGTGTTAACAATCGGCGGATCTAAGCTTCACCTAGCTAGATAAGCGCTACCAGCTCGCTTGCAAGGCCGCCTAATCGCGGCCTTTTTTTTGCCCGTCATATATGCCGGCCGCGGTCGGCCGGTCCTAGGGCGTATCGTACGGCGCGTGAAGCGCGGGCACCGAACCGCGGTTCGTGAACTGGGCGCCCAGTGTCGCAGTTGTACGTTAAAATTTTAACTTCCACCGGCCGCGGCCGCCGATCCACTAGATATTGTGCTAGGTAATCGACTAGATCCAGGGCAAAATCCGGACAACCCGCGTATTTACTGGCCTGTAGCGGTGCCGGAATGACAAAAAAAACGGCCGTTTTCCGCAACCACTAGATATTGTGTTTTAGTCACTGGATCGTGACTCGCGGTCACTGGATCGCGGATCGCGGGCACCGGATCGCGACAGCTCGCGCATTAATCTCGGCCGCCGCGCGGGATCGGCTGCGCCAGTAGCGCTGGCAATCGCCTAGGATCCCTACGCCAATCGAGGCTAAAAGCGCAGAAAATGCGAGATCCGGCGTGCGCGAACCGCGAGGCGTCCCCCCTCCCCCCGGAGCGCGTGCTTGTGCAGGTTTTTGACAAACAATGACCATAAAATATAATTTGAAAAAAAATTATAAAAATGAAATAATTGATATGCGATGATCGATATATAATCGTATAAAACTAATGGTCAAATGGACCAATAAGTGGCGAATTTCGCCAACTAATGGCAAAACTAACCAAGGGACCCCTATTTATGGATGATTTTCCTGAACTTTTACTAGCGGACGGCTTTGACAAAGCTTTTATTGGCGTAGGCTCGCGGGCCGGGGACGCCGATATTGCAGTCTATGACCTCGAAAAGTGTGTCAATATCTTGGTAGACTCCGGCATGACCCACGAAGAAGCTGCTGAATACATTGATTACAACGTCCTTGGTGCGTATGTGGGACCCCGGACGCCACTCTTTCTTGATCCTATGGACATAGACGATGTCAGATAACCTACCCGATGCACTGGACGAGGCCGATGAGCGCCGTTTAAAGCTAGAACTTCGTTTAGCGCAGCTCGAGCGTGTTGAGCATTGCCAAACAAGCTTCCTGACTTTTGTCAAAACCCTGTGGCCTGAGTTCATTGCGGGAAAGCACCACAAGATTATTTCCGAGAAGCTTGAAGCGGTGGCCAATGGCGAGCTAAAGCGTTTGATTGTCAACATGCCGCCTCGTCACACCAAGAGCGAATTCGCGAGTTTCTTGTTTCCGGCATGGATGGTCGGAAGGAACCCTGCGATGAAGATCATTCAGGCTACGCACACCACGGAGCTTGCGGTTGGTTTTGGCAGAAAGGTTAAGAATCTTATTGAGAGAGAGGATTATGCTGAAATTTTCCCGGAATCTAAGTTGGCGGCGGACTCTAAGGCTAGTGGTCGATGGGATACTTCTCGCGGTGGCATGTACTATGCTGTTGGTGTTGGCAGTAACCTCGCTGGTCGCGGTGCTGATTTATGTATTATTGATGACCCTCACTCTGAGCAGACCGCTATGTCGAACTCTGGATTCGATGACGCGTGGGACTGGTACACGGGCGGACCGAGACAGCGACTCCAGCCGGGAGGGGCAATAGTTCTGGTCATGACTCGTTGGTCTGAAAAAGATTTGACGGGGCAGTTGGTGCGTCAGATGGCAAAGGATCCTTTGGCGGACCAGTGGGAATTGGTTGAGTTTCCCATGGAGCTACCTTCTGGGGACCCTGTTTGGCCCGAATATTGGTCTGCGGACGATCTAATCGCGGTAAAAGCGTCGATTCCTCCAAGCAAGTGGAATGCGCAGTATCAGCAGCAGCCTACTGGCGACACGAACGCAATCTTAAAGCGTGAGTGGTGGAACGTTTGGGACCAGCCTAAGATTCCTCGTTTGGAGTATGTTATCCAAAGCTACGATACCGCGTTTAGTAAACGGGAGACGGCGGACTACAGTGCGATAACGACGTGGGGAGTTTTCTATCCTGACGAGGGTCCCCAGCCTAATTTAATTTTGCTGGAGTCTAAGAAGGGTCGCTGGGATTTTCCGGAGCTTAAGGCGATGGCTTTGGAGCAGTATAAGTATTGGGACCCCGAAACCGTAATAATCGAAGCGAAGGCGTCTGGGACCCCGTTGACACAAGAGTTGCGCAATATGGGAATCCCTGTGGTAAACTTTACGCCGTCCCGTGGCAATGATAAGGTAACTAGGGTGCATTCCATCGCTCCGCTTCTGGAGGCTGGGATGATCTGGGTGCCGGACGAGCAATGGGCACAAGAATTAATCGAAGAGTGTGCTGCGTTTCCGTACGGGGAACACGACGACTTGGTAGACAGTACCACTCAAGCACTGATGCGTTATCGTCAAGGTAACTTTGTACAGTTGCCTACTGACGATTGGGAACAAGACGAAGACCCGGCACATGTCCGGGCCGCGTATTATGGTTGAGGAAGGTAGACATGGCGTTAACACTTGACGAAGTAATGGCCGAGATTAATCGGATTAAAGAAGAGTACGCGGAAGACCCCGATTCTGCCGCGCTGGCCATTTCTTCGTTTATGGTGGACAACCAAGTTCCGGAAGATCTTTACCGTAATGCCATGTCAAAGTCCAACGAGGCCAACTATCGAAGTATTGCTCGGGAGGCCCTTTCGCCCGGCCAAACGGGCGTCGAAGGCGACGGCACGGGAATCGTAAACCTTACCCCTATCCGTTCTGGCGAAGGGCAAACTTATTCTCTTCCGGATCAGTACACCCTTGCTGACGTGCAAGTAGCTGGTCGTCCTATGATGAACGAAACCCAGCTTAGTCAGTACCTGCCTTACGACCCTTACAGCATTGAACAACGCCGAGCTTACGAGTTGGAAGGCCCGCGCGCCGTGACGTTCTACGACCGCATTTTGAACCGCCCCGTCCCCGTTGTTAGCAAAGGCGTAGATGCTTTGGGACGACCTACTACGGGTATCGTTATGGGGGACGCGGCCCTCGCGTCATCTGGCGAGATGGATATAAGCGGAGTCTTCCCGTCTACGGGCATGAATATAGAGTCCAGTGGACTCGGTGGCACGACAGTTGGTTTGTCTGGTCAGCAGGCGGTTACTGCGGGTCTTCCCCCGGGCAACACTACCGGAACTTTGCTGACAACTACGGGCGACGAATTTACTACGGTAGACGGCGTAAAGACTGCCGACGATGTCATTGGAACTACGGGAGGAACTCCCGGAACAGGGGATACCTTTGTAACCGATGACACGGGCAATGTTGTCGGATCGACAGAGGGAACGGCTTGTCCGATTGTGGCCGGAGTTCAGTTTGTTACGAACTCGCAGGGCGAGTGCGTCCATCCCGCCACGTTGGCTACGCTTGACGATGATGGCGATGTGGTTGTTACCGAGGGTGGAGACGACGAAGTAATAATTGTTGGCGGAGATCCTACCCTCTGCCCGGTTATAGGCGGGGTGCAGTACGTTAAAGACGCCAGCGGTAATTGCGTAGCGCCCACAATTGTTGCTGACCCGGACCCGGACCCGGACCCGCCCTTAACAAAAGTTTGCCCGGACGGCAGCGTTGTTGGCATAAACGAGACGTGTCCAATTGTGGATAATCGTACACAAGTCCAAAAAGATTTGCAGGCTATTTACTTAGGGTCCCCTAATACCGAAATTGCCGGACAGCGTATCTCGGACTATGCAAATGCTATGGGCGGGCTAACTTCCGAAGAATTAGTAAATGCTATCAATCCGGTTATATCTCAAGGCGGAAGCGGATTAATAGATCCGGGTGCTGTGATAACTACGGCGGAGGTTGACGAGGCGGTAATTGCCGGAAACTTCCCTTTAGCGGGAACCGGTTCTCCTGTCACTACCAACCTAACCGATTTCTACACCCCGGAATCCGCTACCGGGCAAGGGGCCTACACTAACCTTGAGTCGGCGTACCGAGTTTTGGACGAAGGCGCTAGACAAGGTATGACCTTGGACCAAATAGGCGCTTCTTTTGGCCTAGACCCAGCTAGAACTAATCAGGTTTTAACGGACGTCGGTATTGACCCCACCACCTACGCCACCGGAGCAGGGATCTTGTCTTTAAGCTCTTCACCTACTGCGTTAGGCAGCCAGCTTATACAGCCGGCGGTAGCTTCGGTTCAGCAAAACCTTGCATCGAAGTACGACCCTACTACAAACCCCGAATATGGCCGTGACTTAAATACTGCAAATCAAATAATTACTGAGGGGCTTGCGCAAGGGTTAAACCTAGACCAAATAGGCGCTTCTTTTGGCTTAGATGCCGAAACAACTCGCCAAGTTCTTTCGGAAGTAGGCGTAGACACAACTAAGATTCCCGGATTTAGAGAAGGCGGTCCTGCGGTAGACACGGGCGACCAAGGCGGCGGTTTTTTCCAGTCCGTGGGCCGCGGCATCTCGGGTCTGGCCCGTTACGCAAAAGACAAGATGTTTGGGGAAGTGCCCGAGTACATGGCGGACACATCCGAGATTCGTTTCTCTGGTCGCCCGGGCAGCGAGTACCGTGAAGAGTATTACGGTGAAGGGCCTACGTTTGAGGAGCGGTTGATCCGGGAATACGGTTACCCTGAAAGCCCCGAGCGTCCCGGTTCAGCAGACTTTAGTCGCGAATCACGGCCCACGGATCGCAGGGACATGCCTGCTTCCTCTGAGTTATTAGATGCTAGGGCGCATGCCTTGGGCACGGCTCTTTACGGAAACGAGTATGGTGGCGAAGCGTCTACCGCCATGGGAGTTATGGGCGAGGAGTTTGACCGGACGTTTGATAGCGCCAGTCGAGAAGACATTGCTATGGACAAGCGGAATAATGCGGTTGGCCGCAAAATTTTTCGTAACGCGGGCATTATGAACACGACTCGGGATCTTACCCGAATGGTAGATCAAGAAATCTTGGATCAGCTTGACCGCATTATGGATCGTCCTAGAGAAGAGCGCAGAGCCGAAAGCCCTAAAGAAGGCCCGGATCTTTACTTTTCTAGGTTAGACCCTAGAACCCTAGACACTACCACCGATCCTAGAGGGATCATTAACGCAAAAACATACTCTCGTCACCCCGGCGGAAATTAAAAACAGGACACGGAAATGGCAGAACCTACGCAACCTGTAGTCTCTTTAATGGATCGCATGAGTGACGATACGGAGCTTTTGGCTATTCAAGACGAAGCGGACTTAGCGACACCTAACGGCATGTCTTCTGCTGCGGACATTATGCCCGACGGCATTGAGATTGAGCTGGACGAGGAAGGTGGAGCCACCATAGACTTTGATCCTATGGCCGAGAACATGACTGACGCCGGGGATTTCTACCGGAATCTTGCTGAGGACATGGATGACGGCGAGTTGGGGCGTATTTCAAACGATTTGGTTGGTCAGTACGACGCGAACAAAGCGTCTCGTCAGGACTGGGAAGACACCTATACCAAAGGTTTAGATCTTCTAGGATTTAAATACGAAGAGCGTACTTTGCCTTTCCGTGGCGCTACTGGCGTAACTCACCCACTTTTGGCGGAATCCGCCACTCAGTTCCAAGCGCAAGCGTTTAACGAGCTTTTACCTCCAGAAGGGCCTGTCCGTACTACGGTTGTTGGCGCCCCGGATAAGGAAAAAGAAGCCCAAGCGGGTCGTGTTCAAGAATTTATGAACTACTACATCACTAACGTGATGGAAGAGTACACTCCTGAATTCGATCAGATGCTGTTTTATTTACCCTTGGCCGGATCTACCTTCAAGAAGGTTTACTATGACGAGACCTTGGGCCGTGCGGTAAGTTCTTTTGTCCCTGCGGAAAACCTTGTTGTGCCTTACGAGACGAGTAATCTGGAGACGGCTCCGATTATTACCCACGTAGTGCCTATTTCTGCAAACGACTTGCGCAAAAAACAAGTTTACGGGTTCTATTTGGATGTTCCGATTAATCCCGGGCAAGAAGAATCTTCGCAGCTTAACGACGAAATAGACAACATACAGGGCGTACACCCGTCGTATGTTAACTACGACTGCACGTTGCTTGAGTTTCACGTAGAGCTGGACTTGCCGGGTTTTGAAGACATGGGTGAGGATGGTGAAGAGACGGGAATTAAGATTCCGTACATTGTCACTATTAGCGAAGAAACCGGAAAGGTTTTGGCTATTCGTCGTAACTACATTGAAGGCGACGAGTCGTACAAAAAGATCCAGTACTTTGTTCACTATAAGTTTCTTCCGGGTCTGGGCTTTTACGGGTTGGGTCTTATCCACACTATTGGCGGACTCTCTAGGACAGCCACAGCGGCGCTACGACAGCTAATAGACGCGGGTACATTGTCTAACCTACCTGCCGGCTTTAAGGCCCGTGGCATGCGCATACGTGACGATTCTGAGCCGTTGCAGCCGGGCGAGTTTAGAGACGTAGATGCGCCGGGCGGTGCTATCCGAGAAAGCTTGATGGCGCTTCCGTTTAAAGGTCCGGATCAGACGTTATTTAAGTTGCTGGGTTTTGTAGTAGAGGCGGGGCAGCGTTTTGCTACGATTACTAACTTAAAGGTTGGTGACGGAAATCAAAATGCGCCTGTCGGCACTACCGTAGCCATGCTTGAGCAAGGTACTCGCGTAATGAGCGCGGTACACAAACGCATGCATTATGCGTTACGGCAAGAGCTAAAGCTTTTGACACAAGTAATTGCCAATGACCTGCCGCAAGAATATCCTTATTCGGTAGAGGGCGGTGATCAAGCCATTATGGCTCAAGATTTTGACGACCGGGTAGACGTAGTACCGGTGTCTAATCCAAACGTTTTCTCGCAGTCACAGCGTATAGCGGTTGCGCAATCGCAGTTAGAGCTTGCTATGCAGGCTCCACAGCTTCATAACACGCACGAGGCATACCGCCGCATGTACGAAGCTTTGGGCGTTCGGGATATAGATAAGATTCTTAACGCACCTACTGCGGATGAGCCGTTACCTAAAGATCCTGCTCAAGAGCATATTGACGCCATGGATGACGTGGAGCTTAAAGCGTTTGAAGGTCAGGACCACGATGCGCATATAACTGCGCATTTGACCTTTATGGCTTCTGGCGTGGTGCAAGCAATGCCTGCAATGGCCATGGCTTTACAAAAGCACGTTCTAGAACACGTAAAGCTTAAGGCTCGTGAGCAAGCCGCAGCGATGTTCTTGCAGCAAAACCAAGGTCAAGAAGTTACAGAAGATCAAATGCTTGACGTTGAAACGTTGATTGCGCAGATTATTGCTCAAGAAATGCAGACGCTTCGTCAGATGAGCCAGAGCATTATGGGCGGCGAGGGCCAAGGTCCAGATCCGTTACTGGCTCTGAAAGAGAAAGAGCTACAGATAAAAGAACAAGGCACTGCCGCCGATATATCCGAAGGCCAGCGCAAGCTAGACCTCCAAGCGGCAACTTTGCAAGAACGTTCGCGTCAATTTAACGAACGCTTGGCTAGTCAAGAACAGTCTAACCAACAAAGAATTGAAGCAACAAACCAACGAGAACTTATGCGCATACAAGCGCAACGAGAGCAACGAGAGCAACGAGGAAATTAATTATGCGCACTGTAAAATGTAACGGAACTGCTCCGGGCAAGGCCCCTAAAGCCACAAACTATGCGGACATTAAAGGCCAAGGCCGTATACCGTACGCTACGGCCAAAGCTGAAAAAACACCCGACACGGCTAAGGGTACGGTTACGACCGGAACTAGCCGGGGTATGGGCGCAATGTTGCGTGGTGGCGATTTTACTATTTGTTAGGGATATATCATGCCGATAATGCGTGGTTCTAGCTCGAAGACAATAAGTAATAATGTACGCAAGTTACGTGGGGAAGGTTTTCCACAAAAACAGGCGGTTGCTATTTCGTTGTCTAATGCGGGCAAAAGTAAACCAAAGAAAATGGCTAATGGCGGATTTGTAAAACGGTTCAGCCCCATCATCATGAAACCCCAAAGGTTTCAGGGTATCTATTAGCCTTTTCTAGGAAATTAGTATAAGATTCACTGCAACTATATCAGATAAAATCATGGGAGGATTCATGGATGATTTGGTTGTGGTGCAGTTCGTTCAAAAAAGCATTAAAGAACGCAGAAGTAATGTCTTAGACATTTTAGAAAGCAACGGTATAGCCACCATGGAGCAGTACGCTACTTTGATGGGTGAGCTAAACGCATTGAATCATATAGCTCAGGAACTCTCCTTCCTGCTAGAACAACAGGAGCAGTTGAATGATTAAAGTACCCGGTTACTTAGCGCAACAGCTTGAAAAAGAAGCTGCGGAAAAAGAGTCTACTAAAAGCAAAGAGGATGTTTCACGTGAAACATCTGTCGAAAGCATGTACGTCGAGCCTAAGTCTAAAGTTTTAGACCCCACAAAGGCCGACGCGCCCCTCCTAGAAAAGTTGCCTGACCCCAGCGGTTGGAGACTGTTGATACTACCTTATCGAGGCAAATCTAAGACAGACGGTGGAATTTATATACCGGACAAAGTGTTAGAGGATGGCCAAGTCCAAACTGTAGTTGGATATGTCTTGAAGAAAGGACCTTTAGCGTACAAAGACAAAGAAAAATTTCCCGAAGGCGATTGGTGCCAAGAGAAAGATTGGGTGATTTTTGCTCGCTACGCGGGTTCTCGTTTCCGTATTGACGGAGGTGAGGTACGCATTCTTAACGATGACGAGATACTAGCAACTATTTCTGATCCGGAAGATATCATCAGTTTTTAATAGGAGATAACCATGGCTGAAGCACAATACGAGATTGAAGAGGACGAAAAGTCCGTAGATTTAGATGTTTCTGAAACCGAAGAAACGGAAATAGAGCTTAAATCTTCTAAAAAAGAAGACGATAGCAATGAATTAGACTCCGATTCTACTAATAACGTAGATGAGGACGATGAGCACCAAGAGTATAGCGCGGGCGTTAAAAAGCGAATTGACCGCTTAACTAAGAAAATGCGTGAAGCGGAACGGCAGCGTGAAGAAGCCGTTAAGTATGCTCAAGGCGTGCAGAGCGAATCGGAAAAAATACGAACCCGTATGAAAGCTTTAGACCAAGGCTACATGACGGAGTATGGCAGCCGTTTGAGCATGGAGCAGCAACAGGTTGAATCCGAGTTAAAACGTGCCGTTGAGATGGGTGATTCAGACGCTACCGTGGCCGCTCAAAGAAAGATGACTCAGTTGGCGGTGGCTTCCGATCGGTACGAAACCACTAAACAAGCTCAAGAGCGTTCTTTAAAAGAACAGCAACAAGCGGAGCAGTACCACCGGCAACAAGCCCAACAAGCGCCCCAACAAGCCCCAAAGGCTCCGGACCCTAAAGCCGAAAATTGGGCCAGCCAAAACGATTGGTTTGGCGCGGATGAAGCAATGACGTTTGCGGCATTTGGTTTGCACAAGCGTTTAGTGGAAGACGAAGGATTTGACCCCACAAGCAATGAGTATTATAGTGAGCTAGACAATCGCATACGGAAAGAATTTCCGCATAAATTTAAAGACTCTGCCGGCAAACGTCCTGTACAAAATGTAGCCGGAAGCGCCCGTGGAACCACGGGTAGAACTGGACGCAACACTAAGGTAAAACTCACGCCAAGCCAAGTCGCTATTGCGAAGAAATTAGGTGTGCCACTCGAAGAATACGCGAAATATGTCAAATAGGAGACGACAATGACTGACAAGAAATTAGGTTTTGAAGGTATTGATCGCTCTTCTCGCGCTAAAGACAGCCGGGGGAAAGAACAGCGGCGAAAGCCTTGGGCACCCCCATCCATGTTAGATGCACCGCCTGCACCCGAAGGGTACAAGCACCGGTGGATACGTACAGAGGTTCGTGGTTTTGACGACCGCAAGAACATTTCTGCGCGTATGAGAGAAGGGTATGAGCTTGTAAGAGCGGATGAGTATCCCGATTTCGAAGCACCGGTAGTAGAATCAGGTAAATATGAAGGTGTGTTTGGCGTTGGAGGACTTTTACTCGCACGCATTCCAGTAGAAACTTTGGCGGAAAGATCGGCGTATTTTTCTGGCAAAACTCAAGATCTTATGGATGCTGTCGATCACGACATGATGCGGGAAAATGCTCACTCAACTATGGCGATCAATAAACCCGATCGTCAATCTCGTGTAACTTTTGGTGGCTCTAGAAAAAATTAAGCCGCCCCTTTAGGAGAAATAAATCATGGCAAATCAAGCAACTGCCTATGGTCTTCGCCCTATTGGACTTGTTGGTAGCGGTGCAAATACTACGGGTGTTACCCAGTATGAAATTGCCTCTAACAACACCAATGCTATATTCCAGTATAGTATTTGTACCCCTACCTCGGCCGGTACTATCGACCAAGCAGGGGATACAGCAGGCGGCACTGTCGTCGCATTGGGAGTCCTAATGGGTGTTGAGTATGTTGATTCGGTTTCAAAGAAGCCTATATGGATTAACTATTGGCCCGGTTCTGGTAGCGTCAGCGTGGATACTAACTATCCTGTTAAAGCTTTCGTAGCAGATAATCCGAACCAATTGTTCCAAGTTTCTACCGATGCAACTTTTACAGACAGAGCAACTGCTCTAACTGCCGTTTTCAGTAACGCTTCTTTGGGCACTTCTGCTCGAACAGGTTCTACTGATAATGGAAACTCCAATTCTCAGTTTAACGTGGCCTCTGTAGCTAATACAGCAACGTTGCCGTTGAGAGTTGTTGGAATTGTTGACGATGAAGCAAATAGCGATTACACGGCAGCGGGTATCCCGATGATTGTGCGTCTAAATGCTCACGCTAACGCTAACGCCGGTGGTTTTGATTCACAAACCACTGCCATAACCACAGGCATTTAAGAGGGCTAAATCATGGCTATATCTCGCGCACAACTAGCGAAAGAGCTGGAACCCGGACTAAATGCTTTGTTCGGTTTAGAGTATGATCGTTATGAAAACGAGCACGCAGAAATCTTCGACGAAGAATCTTCTGATCGTGCATTCGAAGAAGAAGTGATGTTGTCAGGATTTGGCACGGCACCCGTTAAAAATGAGGGTAATGCCATTTCGTTTGATGACGCGCAGGAGACTTATACTGCACGTTATACTCATGAGACCATTGCTTTGGCATTCAGCATTACTGAAGAAGCGGTTGAGGACAATCTTTACGATCGTCTTGCAGCCCGCTATACACGCGCTCTTGCACGCTCAATGTCCCAGACTAAGCAGATTAAAGCTGCTTCTGTCTTGAACAATGCGTTCAATACAGCAGTGCCTGTAGGCGATGGTGCGGCACTTTGTTCCGCAGCTCACCCTTCATTGTCTGGCAACCAATCTAACCTTTTGGCCACTCCGGCCGACCTTAACGAGACGTCTCTTGAGCAAATGCTCATTAACATCGCGGGTCTAACGGATGAACGTGGTCTTAAGATTGCGGTACGTGGCATGAAGTTGATTATTCCTAAAGAACTGCAATTTATTGCAGAGCGAGTAATTAACTCTAACCTGCGTCCGGGCACTGCCGATAACGACATCAATGCTACTAAGTCTATGGGGATGATTCCTGACGGTGCGGTGGTTAACCACTTCCTCACTGATACAGACAACTTCTTTATTAAGACTGATGCTCCTAACGGTTTTAAGATGTTCAACAGAACTCCTCTTAAAACTGCGATGGAAGGCGACTTCGATACTGGCAACATGCGATTCAAGGCCCGTGAGCGTTACAGCTTCGGCGTCTCAGATTGGCGTGCTGTGTACGGT
>Ga0180120_10001020_pt1 | contig 14335 bp, 14 predicted proteins | sample CPBDNA_3_FD_129677 | JGI IMG/M metagenome (GOLD analysis project Ga0180120, IMG submission 129677) | Freshwater to marine salinity gradient microbial communities from Chesapeake Bay, USA - CPBay_Spr_31_0.2_DNA (version 2) (version 2) | ecosystem: Environmental > Aquatic > Marine > Coastal ... | reverse complement strand
GTAACCGGTTTCGATGCACTCTGTGACGTATTTTCTTTCATTTCCCGCAAATAACGGTTCGTGGAGGCCCCCTCCGGAATTTCCTACCACGGTGTGCAACCTAGAAACCAGAACCTCGGCGGTGGATCCGCCCCCCGTGTCAGTGCTCGACACGGTTAAACCACGTACTGTGAGGCGTCATAGCCAGAAAGCTTGTGGTTGTCCTTAAGCCAGGCATACGTTGCTTCCAGGCCCCGGTATAAGCCATCCTTACCTCCGAAGTCAGGTTTCCAGCCAAATGTCTCTGCCATCTTCGAACTGTCGCTCCACAACCTTTCGACCTCTGAGGCAGCAGGCCGAATTCGGTCTTCGTCAAGGCCCACCGTAGGCTTTTTTCCACTGATTTCGCACGCCATGTCTACTACCTCCGCCATGGAAACTTCAAAACCGCTCCCCATGTTGAACGTCTCGCCGAGACCCTTGTCGCTCTCCAACGCATCCGCAAAACCCCTTGCTGTGTCTTTTACGAAAGTGAGGTCCCTCGTGGGGGCAAGAGAGCCAAGCCTCAACTCTGATTTACTCGCAAGAAGTTGCACCATCACCGAAGGAATAAAAGCCCGTTGGGACTGGCGGGGGCCGTATGTATTAAAAGGCCTAATAGTTGTTACCGGTAGCCCGAAAGAGGACCAATAGCTGAAGGCCACTTGGTCAGCGGCAATTTTGGAAGCGGAGTAGGGTGATTGCCCCGAAAGCGGGTGTTGTTCGTCAATCGGGACGTACTGTGCCGTTCCGTAAACTTCACTCGTGGACGTGTGGATAATTCTATCTACGCCCTCGTTTCTACACGCTTCGAGCACATTGAGCGTGCCGCGAGCGTTTGTCTCAAGATAGGAGGCGGGGGCCACGTAGGAATACGGAATAGCAACCAACGCCGCAAGATGAGCCACATGAGAGTGCCCCTCGACGGCTCTCCTCATAAAGCCTGGGTCCCGAATATCTCCATGAAGGATAACGATTTGATCTAGGGTGCCGCTTGGTAGGGAATCAAGCCAGCCCCCGGTACCAAAAGAGTTGTATTGCGCCAGGGCAGTTACTTTGTGGCCTCGCGCGCAAAGTTCCTCTGCTAGGTGGGCCCCAATAAAACCGTCGGCGCCCGTCAAGAAAATTTTCAGAATGCCCTCCAAATATACCCCCCCTAAAGCTACCAGATACACCCAGCTAGCCCCCTCACACTTCGATTCTGCAAGGGTTGTATCTGGATACACAGAAATAGAATCGCCCGCCAGGATCGTGGCTACACGCCCTCAGGCGCAAACCACCCGCGCGGGTATGTCACCGTTAAGCCCTCCAGGTTTCAGAGCCTAAAAAGCTCGACGTGAGCAGTCGGAGGCCGGACAACCTTGCAGAAATTAGAACCGACTTTGCACGCCAAACCAACCCGGCGGAATGAAATCTGCAACGTCGTCTCTATCTGCGGCCCAAGGGCGAGGAAAAACCACTTTTTGCGCGGGTGAGCGGGCCAGATAGCCAGCCCACCAGCTAAAAGTGCTATTCGCGGTCACTATTTTCGGGGCCGATGACATTAGAAGCAGATGCTCAATCGGCTTCATGTGAGGTGCCGGTCCAACAAACGAAAGGTTTGTCAGGCCTTCCCATACCGGCAAATTTCTCGCTCGCGCCGGCTCATCCGAAAAAACAACAATCGGCAACTGTTTTTCGCGAGCCTCCAAAAAAGATAATGACTGGCGGTAATAGTGAGAAGCAATGTGCATATGGTCCAGGTTCTTGTAGTCGCCAAACCTGGCATGAACAGCAATCCAGTCTGTCTGTTTGGCCAATTCGTCGTAACGTTCCTTGAAAAGCTCAGATGGATTAACGACTGATTGCACTTCGGCGTTCAATCGGTCTAAAACAGCAAGCGGGTACCTCCACGACTGGAAATATCCTCTGAGCCGTGCTCCATCCGGAACTGACAAGAGTCTCTCGTCAAATCCGGATTTCCTCTCGTAGTATAAATTCCTGTAGCGGCCGGACCCCCCCTGCGCGAATTTATGGAGCTTGTAACCGACTGATTTCTTTGAGGGTGCCGGCTTAAATTTTTCGTGGGATAAGGTACTGGAAAAGGTGTCGAGTTCAAAGGTTCGCTGCGCATCAGAAGAAATTCGCGTGAGGTCTGCCACCAAGCTTGTCTGCAGTCGATCAGCATTCGCCAGGCCAAGGGCGTATACGAAGAGCTGGTTGCCAAGACCACCAATCGGCTCGATAACTATCAATGGAACCACCTTCCCCTGCCGAACCAGCCTCCGAGGCTAGATCCCATCGTTCGGGCAATCCTGCGACTCGCCATCTGTCTGGCCGGGAGACAACGACCCAAAAGAGGTATCGCCGTTGAGCTGCACCAAGCCCTTTGAATGCCCTCTAAAAAGCACGGTCCAGAGGCCTACATTCCCTGTATGGGTGATTAGTATTTTGGCTGAGGACATGATGTGTACCGTGGCGAGAAAATCAACGGCAAATTTCTCCCTCTGGCTCCGCGCCAGGCCACGGTGAATCGGGCTATCGGTTCTGGAAGACATTGGCAACTCGGTAAATCTTATAACTCTCCCAGAAAAGGCCGTCTCGAATTTTTCAGCCACACCTGAGTCATCCGTAACAAGTAGGACTTCGGCGCTGGGCTGCCTTCGAAGGGCCTTTTCTGCCCATTTCACGAAATCCTGCAAAGGTGGGGAGCTAATTTCCTTCCACTTATCAGTCCCACGGATATTGACCGCGATAAGTTGGCTTGACACAATCCGGTACCGGGCGACAAGTTCGGTTATCCTCACCATTACGTTCGCGCTCGGCTGGAAGAAGCGTTCTACCGAAGGCCGAAAAAGAGCAAAATCTAGTGCCGGATATTGACTGCGTGCAATTGCAGGAACTTCGAGGTCTGCCACTTCCCCGGATCGCTTGGTCATGTGGTCTGAAGATGAAGGTTTCGAGAAGAATTTATTCCAAGAGTTGGCCGCGGGCAGCACACGATAAGCTTCAAGAGCCCCTCGGGCAATTACTCTTCTCGCCGGCGTAGGCAACGAGACGAGGTCAACCAGCGTAGTCGTGCATTGCGAGAAAAACCCTGCGTTGCGGCGGACAGGCCGGTAAACCCCGCCCCGTTCAATTCCAAATCTCAGGCGCCGTGAGCCAGGAAGCACAATTGTTCTCCGCTGAATCAATCGTTCCGCCCCGTTTAGGAAAAGGCCGACCGGCCGGGAGTCGATTAGAGAGTCTTTCAATCCTGGTCCCATATTTTTGCCAAGCCCTCCCGGCGCTAGACTACAAGAAGAATTCCTGGAGTTGGCGTCAGACATCGACAAAGCTTCAAATCGAGTGGCGTACAGAGTAAAAACTTGTGACAGGAACCAGCCACAGACAAACTTGGGCCACGACCGGACGAGAAGGTCTCACGCTTCCAAACTAATTAATCTGCTCCTCCATCGCCCACCCAGTTAAATACCCCAATCTTGCTTGCCAAACTCGACCGAGAGGAACCAGCCCAAACGTTGACTCCGAACTTCGATCTCAGAACATCCGCGAGGGTGAGAATGAATTCTCTTGCGCTGTATGGACGATTCTCGGTCAGCAATGTGTCATGCGTGTCACTCGTCACGCGAGGAAAAAGTCGCCGAAGCTCAGCGAACTCACGTTCTCTCCCCTTGGCGTACCAAAAATAAGACGTGGTGTTGAGGTCAACACCCACCAGCACGATCTCCTGGAAACCTTGCTGAAAACCATAAAAAATCATGCGCAAAGCTGACGCGCCACTGTCAGGGAAAACGTCGGGAGGCACGATTTTCATTTGCATCAGGCGAAGAATTATGCCTAGGTCTCGGCGGAGTCCCTCGAATGAGCGAGATTTTAGCAAGTTAACTCGACCAACTAGCGCCGAGCGACTACGAACATCGGGTGGCAAAGTTACCAATTGTGAGCCATCATGAGGGGCCTTCGGAACGAGCTGAAGTACCGCGGGTTTTTTTGCGGAAATGGAATGCGCTAGCAGCCGGCTGCTCAGAAAACGACGGTGGTGAATCTCCTGGTCTGAAGCTGGAAAACCGCCTCCTTCGAAGCTGTAAAGGTCTGGCACGTAATCATGCGCCACCCAGATGTTCAAGCCAACCGAAGTTTGATGGTTCATCACGGCAAAATGCTTTGGCGATAAATCATTAACAGAATCGCCTGACCCGATAATGAAGAACGTGTGACTTCGCAGTTGACGCGGCTTCCGCAGCGGCTTGGAAGCACGATAACCCGGGTAATCTAGTGCCCTGCGCACACGAGCAAGTAACCGATGCTGTTTGAACACGAGCCACGACCAGAGAACAACCCGGGGGATTGTGCCGAAATAGTCGTGGCGAAGAATTTGGCGCAGACACTCCACGGAGAGTACATTACACCCATACACCATTCTAGTTAATCCGTCCCTGGTCTTGCGCCCCTCAAATGAAGAAGCGGCGCGTAGGGGAAAGTAAGTCCCCAGTTAGCCCGAGCATATCCACCAAATGTTGCTACCTCCGGCCCACCGATCTAGCGCTGCAGCCTGTCTTGCCTGCGGGGCTAGCCGGATTGATTCGGACCGTTTCGATTGATTACCTGACCGGCAAATTGAAATCAGCCATGTGTTTGCTCCGCTCAACGATGCGTTTGACACGATCGTCTGCCATCATCTGATCGAACAGCACGCGGGATGTGGTCGGGTTGCGAACATCAACTGGCGTCGACAACCCGTAGCCTTTGGAGTCGAGAAACTTCTCCAAGTCATCCCTCACATGCTCAAACCGCAATAACGTCAAATTCTTCGGTAGCCTGCGGGTTCTGGTTTGCAATTTTTGTGTAGTTGAGGGATAAGTTCTTACAATTTCACTGAAGGCATCTACGTCGTAATCCGTTGGAGCAACAACAACCCCCTGTCTCAGGAAGCGATGGGGTGATAAGTACAAGCTGATAAGCCGCTCGAGTGGATCCCGCCAAATAGATAGGAAGTGGAGAGAGCGCCATTGCTTGCGGTCGAACCTCTTTTGATAGTCAACTAAAGACTGATGCTTATTCGACGTCTTTTCCCCAACAATTGCGAAGCGGTGGAAACCATCCTGATGAGGGTGGACCTCCATGGTCTCTGTGGTCAGTCCGGAATCCAAAAGCACGCTTGAAACGTAATTTCCTGCTGTCTTTGGCACGTGCAGAAACACCGTGTTAATAGTCTCAACAAACATGACGTACCAACCTTATGGCGCGGGGCCGTTGGACATTAGGTCTTAGTTGCATCTGGGGCACACTTTCCTATAGTAATCCGCTGCGCATCACACGTCAACGTTGCGGCAAATTTTTCAAGTAGTAGCTATGCCGGTACATAATTTCCACCTCGAAACCCCTTTAGAGCCCGCTGCGACGCGCGGCGTCGGCCCACAGCCCTTGGATACCTCATAGCGGCAGACCAGCTGGCGTGCGCACCTCGTCCCATAATCTCCACCGTGCTCGCACCCGTCACGGCGTATCGGGTCAGGGGGTAATGGTCGAATAAAAATAGTGACCCTTCATAGCGTGGACTTGATTGGGGGGTTTGATTCGCCGATTCAGCCTCGTTTGGGCCCACGGTATCGGCCCCACAGGATCTCGCTTTGGATTCAGTCATCTGACCGGCCGCCACATGCGCCCTCCAACGTCCACACCCGACGCCCGTTTCTGTCATGGGTGTTCGAGAAAACCGCGATTGAGCTCTTGCCAGTCAGCCTCCACGAAGCGTTGAAGCTCAAGGCGCTCACCTTGGGACCACTTTGCAGATTTTGACAATTCATCCTGACTTCGAACATTCGCCGGGGGAGCTTCCGTAAATAACTTTACGAGCTTCTCAGTACTTTGCGGGTCTGGTACTTCGCAGAACCGGAGAATTCTCCGCACAAACCATTCAGGTTCTTTTGCCAAATCGTCGAAGTCGAGAAACAGACAATTCTGCTGGCCGAAGCGCGCAGAATAGGCAGAGGCAACACGGGCGAACTCTAAGTCCTGCAATTGAACGACAGACTGCCTAGTCGATCCAAATACACTATTTAACGGGACAGGTGGGAGCGATGGAATCTGGAAGTACCGTTTCTCACGCACGACGAGTTGATGATACATGCTCTCGGTCCAGTCCAGGTGGCGCCGAAACACACCCAGGACGCGCGCTTCCGGAATTGATTTTGCTAATTGGCGTGCGTGAATTTTGGCATTAACAGCTGGGTTGAGTCCCCAACCAGCAAGGCCCTCAGACGATATCAGCTGGTGAGGCTTTCCAGCGCCCCCAGAAACTGGCTTATTCCACTCCCCGGTAAGCGCAAAACGAATATGCTCTGACGCTCGGGTTGTGATGCCCCAAGGGCGGTTCTTGCTGGAAAAAATCGGCCGGTCTGTGAGGTAAACCCAGGAAAGCTCAGGCGGCCAAGAGGCCCTATCTCCGGTCGTCGAAACCGCAAATCCCTCATCTGAAAATCGTGGGAATAACACCGTTTGTAAAAAAGACGATGCGGTCTTAGGAATCCCTATGTGCACAAAAGTAGTCAGAATTGCCTCCTAATGTGCCGCTGAATCTGGCCTCCCCTTCGGGGAATCAGGCGGACGTTTGGCGGAAAACTCACGTGCGAGACTGTACACCTCTCCAGCCGGACGACCAAATTTGCGGCCCTTAATTGACTCGTGATTATCGCACCTCCTTGAGAGACAGCACAACTCAAGCCACTAGAGAGGACCAATCTGCACTGTCGCCCTCATCTTCCCAGCGGTGCCAGGAATTTCATCTGTTTGTTGATTGTTTAGTGCGCACTCGGCCGCTTCTTGAGGAAGTTGGGTGGTGACTTCCGCTACCGAGTGCACAGCGGAATCAAAAATGTTGCGTTCGCAACAAAATATTCACTCGAAGTTGCGAACGATGCGCACCCTGTTCGACTAAATTCAGACCGACAGTCCCCGCCAGCCGCAGTCTCTCCCGTTACGCGGCAGATGGCTGCGGGCGCGGATAATTTTGGGCCCCGACGCGGAGATAACTATCGGCCGTCACGAGTGTTTCGCAGACAGATAGACCGAAGGGGTCATGCACCCTTCGAATGGCTTTCCCATTCAGTTTCTAACTGGCTTGATAAACCCAGATAGTTGGAACCTTAGGATTCCGGTGGCTACGGGCTCTGGGTCGGCCTCGCCTTCGTGATTGTTCAAGCCATGTTGCCGATTAGGTGGTGAGTTTGGACGCTAACCCGTGACGAGGCTTACTGAGGGGCAGCCCGCCCAGGAAGATCGCCAATCGCGCTCCTCAAGGTCCCGGAACACGTCGCCCAGGGAATGTGGTTATGGCTTGCGCGCACCGATGGCTTGCTTTATTCCACTGATCGCAGGGTGTTCGATGATCACCCAAGTTATAAACGAGACCACGAAAGACACTATTAAAGTTACGAGAAGCTTTGCGACATCCGGAAGCGAAGAAACAAGCTGCGTTCGGAGAATGACGATGTGGGATAGGTATATCCCATATGACAGGGACCCCGCGAGGTAAATAAACGGATTGAGGAACAGCAGCCTAACCGTTACAGAATCGTCTCTCAGCAATAAAATAATGACTGCGGTGAGAAAAGAAATCCACAGGTATCGGTCCATCAAGTCGACTCCCAGTATCTGGAGGTTTGACAGACCGGGGACGAAAATCCAAAGGACCAGCCAGACTGTGGCAAGGGCCAACGGCCAAGCCCCCCTCGCTTGCACCACGGAATTACGCTCCCGATATTGAAATGCCAGTATCCCCAGGACAAAACTGAACATCCAGGGAAGCGGCGAAAATAGCCATAGCTGGAGGTCGCTTTGCTGACTGTACCCAAAATATCTCAGGGTGATTGGCAGTAGCTCCCAAATCAGAACCCCAAAAACCAGCAAGAGGGCCCCGAGCGCTGGTCTCCTGAGAATGATTGCGACCATTCCAGGAATAATCAAGTAGTAAAACACTTCAATTGCAAGCGACCACTCGACCCCAATTATCGAGGCCGCAATCGAACCGTCAAATGCGGAGAGAAAACTCAAATGAGCAATGACGTTGTAGAAACCAACCTTCACACCGTAAGCCTCTTGCCAGTAGGTCGCGGTGAGACCTGTGGAAATTGAGACGAAAATCCAGAAGTAGTAGAGCGGAACAATTCGGACCAACCGACGAAGCAAATATGTGCCAAAGGTTCCGCCCGCGGCCGATGACTGGTTCCATGACGTGGCGACTGCAAACCCGCTGATAACGAAAAACACGTACACACCTGCCGAACCAAGATCGACAATCGAGTTTCCCCATTCGCCAAACTTTCGGAGACCGCCGCCACCGCTATGGATAAATAAAACTCCTAAAGCTGCCCACCCACGCATCCCATGCACAAATTCAGTGCCTCTGTACCTGCTATGTCTGAATAGGCCCCTAGACGCCTCCCTTGCGTTTGCCATCCTCCACACCATTGTCAGAGAATACCCCATCGCCTCATTCACCGCGGCTCCACGCCAGACGCCGTAGGTGGGAAGTTTCAGCGGGGGCTCAGAGAGGTTCTTAGCCCCACCGCCCCCCACTCTGCTCTAGATACTCGTTCGGGAACCCCAAAACCCATCAAGGAACATTTGCTGATCTTCATCCAATTTATGCTGACGATTATAAATAACGTTCTCGTCGAGACTATGCGGTTCGATGCGCAGGAAGCCTTCGATTTTTCTTGTGATTTGGCTGGGACTCGCCACAAGTGAATCGTAATCAAGCTCGAAGCTTTCAAAATCTTTGAGCGCACGAACGGCCTGCCCAAAAATGCCAAGAGATACTCCGGTTGACCGGCATGCTTGCTTAAGACTACTAACAATGTCTCTCCGGAATATGGAATATGAGGCTGCCTCCGGACGGCGGTTCAAGAACATCACTTTTGTCGCAGATGTTGGCAAAAAATCAGCTAGAGCGTAGTAGTCGAAGTGATTTAGGTGGGTCCTGTGGGCACCTCCGGCGAAAGGTATCGAGGCGTCGAGAACCGTAATTCCCGTTTCTTTTCCTCCGCGCAACAAAAAATCGTACTTCGGGTTCGCAACCGCGTTCGTGTGGACCCTCTTCTTCCCGAGGACGACTATCTCGCTCTGCCCGAAGAGTCTCGCTATACCCCCGCCCGACCATTTTGCTGCAGTAAAGTACTGGCTATTTTCCGCTTCTATCGTTCTCGCCATCAAGCGATTAGCTTCACTCTTAGTGATGAAGTTGGTAACTGATGAGCTGTTCAATAGAGCTTCGACCGCATGGTGTCCCGAGCCCTCGATTCCAACAATCAATAGAGTGTCGATGATTCTTTCCCCCCGTAAACGGCGGAAGAGGAGCGGAGCATCTTTCTCAGTGCGACTCTTTCCGCGAACAGTTCCCAAGGGTACCGGAAGATTGTGGAGCCTAGTAGCGGGTCGTTACCCCAGGTGGCGACGCTATTCCAAAGCAGAGAGCTAGAGCTGGTGTTGAGGTGTTGCTCAACCCAAGGTCTGCCCGCAGAGTCTCACGCCTTTCGCGCATACAATTAGGCATGCGAATCTTTAAGTCGGTTGGGCAGCGTCTAAGAAAATCCGTCGTGGTCTTGGCCTGCAGACTGTTTCCGCGGCTTGAATCATCTTTGCGAGCTATCGATTGGGTGCAGGCCGGAGCTCCGATGCCGGCGCCGTGGGCAGTCAAAATGAAGGTTCTTGAGCGCTACATGATTCCTGGAGCTGCGTGGATTGAGACCGGGACGTATCTTGGGGAAACGACAGAGTTTCTTGCGGAGAGGTCCCCGCAGGTTATAAGTCTCGAGCCCGCGCCGACTCTCTGGGAAAGGGCAGCACAGAAGTTCGCCCTCTCCGACAAAATTACGATTTTAAACAGGACCAGCGAGGCCGGTTTTCTTGAAACCTTTGGTCTCATTCAATCCAGCAGTGTCTGTTTTTGGCTGGACGGCCATTACAGTGGCGGGTCCACATTCTCCGGTCTGGAAAACACTCCGATTGTTCATGAGCTTGAATTGATAACAGGCAAGGTCAAAGATGGTACCGTCACGCAGGTTGCAGTGTTCATAGACGACGTCAGAGAATTTGCAAGCCTCAACAAAGAGCGGCTCGGTAGGCCAGGAGCTTCGGGTTACCCACCTCTGCGAGTCTTGGTTGACTGGGCTGAAGAACTAGACCTTGACTGGATTGTCGAGCACGATATTTTCATTGCGCGATCGCGGCCGGCAGAGTCATAATGCTTGAACAATCTCACGGTCTCGGCTTTTGAAAATGGCCGAACCCAGCTCACCAGGCCAAGAAGGTCGGAGTGTCACATCAGACAAGTAATTCGCCCCAGGCTCCAAACTGGGCCGTCTCGCCCCTCAATTTTGTTATTGGTGTGCAAGCCCCCTTGGACCGCGGAGATTGAACTAAGCTGGGCCGGGTCAGGCTTCGAATCCAATTGGCCAACGGCACGGCTTGGGCTAGCGTTCCGTCCCGAATTTCCAGCGAGGATCGGTCTCTGAATTGTTCTTTTCCTACCAAGCGCAAAGACCTCGGCTTCTAGTTACCGTTGCAACCGGCAAGAACTACTTGGAACGTTGGAAAACCAACGCCCTTCCCAGCTGGACGGCCTACGCCGACGCTCACAATTTCGGAATTATGGCGCTTTCGGAGTCACTGGTTGCTGACGACGCGCACGCCGGCTGGAATAAGTTCAAGATGCTCGCCCGATTGAAGACGCAAATCAGCGCGGATACCGATTTAGTGATCATGGACGCTGACCAAATAATTTCTCCTCTTGCTCCCGACCTCACCGGTTTCTTCGCAGAAAAGAAATTCGGTGTTGTGCCCGAGCACTATGGGCGATACCAAAAGCTCTTGTCCTTTCTCCGGCAAGCGCACCTCGACCCCCAGTACCCCCTGGATTCTTACCTTCTGGCCACTCCCGAAATGTCCTACCGAGAAACGGAATTTACTGAGTTACAGTCGCTTCAGTTTTATTCAGCTGGACTGATTATTGTTCCCTCATCGTTGAGGGATTCGCTCGAGGCTTTCTCGGATTACGGGCCAGAGGATAAGTCTGCGCGGCTCGACGGCGGGGGCGATCAGATTCCATTTCTAAAGTTTCTCAGTAGAAATTCCATCCACCCGCTTCCGGCTGAGTGGCAGGGGATATGGCCACAGATCCTTGCTGTCCGATACCCATTCCTATATGTGAATCCTGACCGAAAGCTCGCCGCATACGCATTGGCAAGCTCGCTCGCCGAGTTTCACTGCGTCCATTTTTCAACGACGTGGCCAGAAAAAGACTTCTGGGATATCGATTTTCGGTCTGCCTGGAGCGAGATTTTCGAAAGTGATCTGAACCGAATTAGTCTTCGGGAATACATTGAAAGCTCCGTAACGCCAAAGATTTATGGTCAGATTAGGCGGAACGGCTCTTTTTTTCCGAACGTAGGGAATTAGACTCCATAATCCACGAATGAGTTAGCAATGTCTGAGTGGCCTGGGCGCTGGACAGCCGCGCGCTCCCGCGGAACAGCAAACACTAAAGTGCCGTCCTGAACTTCCTTCCACGCAATGTCCAGAGCGGCCACCCGCGAATCAACTCCAGCAACCAGATCATCCGCGCTTTTTGCAAAAATATCTCGTAACACCGCTGCTGCCCTACCCTTAACCACGTAACACGAAGTGGTTTGGGTGTTCTCAGTGAGCTGAAGGTGGCAGGAAATCGGAATGGGCTTCGATTGCAAACTGTAGCCCAGGCATAGCACGTCAAGACCTGGGTTTCGATAAAACTCCTCAATGAGACTGTCTAACGCCTTACGGCCAGCCAAAAAGTCAAGATCATCTTCGCAAATCATTAACATCTTCTCATCACCACTTGGTTCCGTGAGCGCGAGAATATGCGACCGTGCGCACCCGAGAATTCCTGGCTTGGCAAATAACGCGTCAACTCGCTGCACTTCAATCGCGAGATTTCGAAATAAACTCTCCATCTCTCTCCGACGGTCAGTCCTGGCCGCTAGGTTTATGTACCTCACTTCACACCTAGCCAGACCATGTTCAAAGTCAGGCCGGTGTTCAGCCAGCAAGAGAGGGTTGCGGAGGCGCCTCCTTAGGTAAACCGCCGCCAATCGCAACCGACGGTGGTGACGGCGACTTACAAAGCGAAGCACCGAGAGGGCGTACTTGGGGCTCTGCCAACGAGAAGCCAGCCTGACTAAACCTACTTTTTCCAAAATCCACTCCTCTGTGGGTGGGCAATTTCGACAACCAAAACAGGGCCTCTCAACATCGGGCATTCCGTGGCTGCGACGCGGTGCGCAGAACTAATTTTTCAGCCAAGCAAATTCCTCACACGGGAGAGCAATTTCCCAACACTTTTTTTAGTCAATCGCCCAGCAGCCCTGGGCTTAGCCAGTTGCGTCAAAAAAATTTCTTCGCGGTCCGCGGCGGAAGGAGCAGTACTTTCCACCAAATCAGCAACTCGCTTCAAAAAGTGTGCTTCACCGAGGGCGGTAGCACGATTCGCCAACAATGCATCAATCGTCGACTCCGAAAAGTCACTCGAAAGCAACTCTTCAATCTTTTCAATTGAGCCCGAGAAGTCACGAAGATCAATCTTCCATTCGTTTGGAAGGTCGAAATAGTCGCTTACATTCGGGGCCCCGGCATACAAAGGCACCGTGTAGGAGAGAAGTGGATCGATAAGCTTCTCGGTGTAAAGATCAGGTCTGATTTGGTTTTCGATAGCAATGGTGGCTTTGTAGCTTGCTAGCCCATCTATTTTTTCGTCAAGAGGGTTGATCCCATTGCCAAACCAATGAAGTCGCTCGCCCAAGTGGTTCTTGAGCCGCCTGACAAAATCCAAGCGGACTCGGTGGCCTGGGTGGCCGGCTTTGTTGGAGCAAATAACAGAGAGCTCGTTAGTCTTTTCTGGTGGCTCGAGGTCTCGGAGGGCCTGCAGGTCCAGTCGATGGGGAGCCCAGACAGACCCGTGGTTGCCATGAACCATCCAGGGCAAGAACGGCGGATTTCTCAGATAGCCGGGGTGGTTCGCGTAATGAGATGAGGAGACCACCGGAAACTGCTCCAAAAACGACGCTCTCGCTGCGTTGAGCCAATAATCGTCGGCCCATACACTTTCTGCGGTCACAAGGAACAGCCGGTTGCGCGGGACCACGCAACGGTTGTCTTCTGGGTCCACATCGTCAAAGACGATCCATGCGTCAGCTGCATTTCTTTGACCGTCACAAAAAATATCATGGCCCTGAAGCGTTCCGTTGCGCTCGAGGAATGGGCGCAAACTCGGGTTCTCTCCCCAGCCCCGAGGCAGGGAAACTTTGATTTCCAAAGCACCTACCTCGCCTTCTCTGGGCCCAATGAAATTTTTCAGACGGGCACTTTACAATCCGTGAGTGACTTCAATAAAAGAAGTCTGAACCTCAACTATAGTAATTTTCGTAACTCAGAGCCGCACCCGAAGCCCTCACCCCAGCTAGGCCAAAAACCCAGCACAAACTCTTGTTCCCGGCGCGGTTCTTTGCCATACTTAGAGTACCGGGTAAGAGGCGAAACCACTTCGAAATCCGCTTCGTCGATTTTAAAAGGAGTGCAACTATTCATGGACTGGCGTGACAAAGCAGCTTGCCTAACGGTGGACCCGGAACTTTTTTTCCCAGTAGGCAACACCGGTCCCGCGGTCGATCAAATTGATCGCGCAAAGTCTGTGTGTTCTCACTGCCCTGTGACGGAGTACTGCCTCCAATACGCTTTGGACACCAATCAAGACTCCGGAGTGTGGGGCGGGTTGAGCGAGGACGAACGCAGGGCACTGAAGCGTCGCGCAGCTAGAGCGCGACGGGCTTCCTAGCCAACGAGACGGTCAATAGCGATGAAAAATTCCCATAGGTAGCATGAATTCATTGCCGCGTCTCATGGTGATTGGGTCCAGCGGTCATGCGCAGGCGGTCCTAGAGGCCGCAGACACAGCAGGATTCGTTGTGGTGGGAGAAGTAAGCACTGCAAACTTGGACGGTGATATCGGTTTTGCTTCACTAATATCGGCTCTGCGTGACGTTGATTTAGTCACCACAGCTCTTGCATTGGGGCACGGAGTGAACCATGTCCGGTTCCGCGCCTTCGAAGAAGTGATCTCGGAATTCCCCCGGGCACAATTTCCGCCGATAATCCATTCTTCAGCGTGGGTTTCCCCCTCCGCTTCGCTGGGACAAGGTGCTGTTGTTCTCTCCCAGGCCAGTGTTGGCTCGGGGAGCACCCTGGGTGTTGGGGCATTCATCAACACCGGGGCGTCGCTTGATCACGAAGGACGCCACCATCC
>Ga0180120_10001017_pt1 | contig 14356 bp, 10 predicted proteins | sample CPBDNA_3_FD_129677 | JGI IMG/M metagenome (GOLD analysis project Ga0180120, IMG submission 129677) | Freshwater to marine salinity gradient microbial communities from Chesapeake Bay, USA - CPBay_Spr_31_0.2_DNA (version 2) (version 2) | ecosystem: Environmental > Aquatic > Marine > Coastal ... | reverse complement strand
ACCTCGGCAATTAACTTGTTAAGAGTGCGTGCCTGTACGGTTCCAAATGCCTCTATTGTTGCTCTTTGGGATACCAGGTTTGCTTCGACGATGTCGACAAAGGGAAGTTGTTTAACAATTTCTTTTGGTTTCGACTGGGGCTTACTTTCGATCAGATATTTTCCAATCAAAATTGCAGAAGTAATAATAACCCCGCATATAATCAACATTTTGAACTTCTTCATGATTCTGTGGCGATGGCTTCCATGCCAATTGCTAGGTAAAGGTTTATTCGGTTCAGAATTCTTTCTTTTTTAAGGAGTAAAAATCGACTTTCTGCTTCAAATGAACGCCTTCTTGTATCAAGGGCATTAAAAATTCCCTCCACTCCACGCTGATATCTCTTCCAACTCAACTCAGCTGCGTTTGCATAGGCAATGGACGACTGTTGTAACTTCGTTTCTTCATTTGCAAGGTGGATTTCAGCAGAGAGTGAATTCTCCACTTCAAAAAATGCCCGAAGGATAACCGCTTTCAGTTCGAAAAGAGCAGATTTTTGTAAGGCTTCTGATTTTCTTATTCCTGCCCGCAGTCTTCCTCCCTGAAAGATCGGTTGACTTACGGCACCGGAAATATCCCATACTCGAAATTTCTGATCGACCAAATCACTGAAATTATCCGAACGGCTTCCTGGAGCACCAGTTAGTGTAAAGGAGGGGAGTAGGTTTTTATTCGCCACCTTTAAATCCAATCCAGTTGATTGAACTTTTAACCGAGCCGAGTTTAAATCATGACGTGATTCGATCACTTCTGCAGGAGTGGGGGGAAGGGGAGGGAGGACCAGGTCAGGAAGAGACATGGAAGAATTAAGATCCATTTTTCCATCCGGGTAATCACCGATTAATTCTTGAACAGTTTGGGTTAAGTTCATTGCCAAACGTTTTCTCTGGGCTAAGTTCGCCTGAGACGAAAGGTAGCTGGCTTCCGCAAGTTTTTGCTCCAGTGCAGTGGCCAGTCCTGTTTGGTATCGGTCATTAATAAAGGAGAGATTCTTGGAATAGGTTTCAATTGTTTTTTCAACTAGTTCTATCTGAAAAGAATTCTCGACTAAATTGAACCACGCCTTCGCGACTTGACCATTTAGTGACAATCGGGCTGCTTGGTAATCTGCTAAGCTTGATTCAAATCTCTTTTTAGCAGAATTACGTGAATCTTTAATCTTTCCCCATAAATCTATTTCCCAGCTTACATTTATTCCGGAATTGAAACTGCTCGAAGTAAATGAGGTTTCACTGTTTGGAAAATTGAACCCAATTAAATTTCTTTTATTTCTGGCTCCAGTAACATTTGCATTAGCAGATGGTATGAGATTGGCTCCCCCAATTGTGGCATCTTCCCCCTTGGCAACCATTCGTTCATACATGGATGCTAATTCAGGATTATTTTGATTCGCTTGCGAAATCAAACGAGTAAGCGGGGGGATTTCAAAAGAATCTGTCCAGTAGGTTATATTGCTCTCCGCTGATCTAACCTCGAAATCGGAGTTCCATTGGGCGGGAATTAAATCTTTCTCTAAATTTGATATTTCCTTTTTTGTCGACCGACACGACAAAAGGGCAAAAAAAGGAATTAAGATACAAATAGGGTGAATTTTCATTGTTTAATTTGAATACCTGCCTCGAAACCATTGGATACAAAAATTATAAGTCGATCGATCATGACACTGACAGCATTTTCATTATATTTGCCTACCGAAAAGTCAATCATTCGACGATGTTGTGCCAATGTACCTAACATTGATGAAACGGCCAGATGGTAATTCCAATATAAATCCTCCTCGTTTGCATCGGGATTGGAGTTTTTCAGTTCAGTCATAAAAACCTGAGATAATTCTCCGAAAAATCTTTTTTGTATTTTAGCAAGAAATTCTGCTGGCTCTGTAAAACTACGAGCAATGATTTCGATGATGCCGTTTTGATTAGTGATCTGTTTCTCCACTTCCTCTCCCACGGGGCGAATCAGAGCCCGGAAAATTTCTATATTGGGCAATGGTTTGTCTGCGAATTTTACTTTAGCCTCGTCTAATCTTTTCCTCCTTTTTAAGTTTATCGGTTCTATCTTGGATTTGATCATTTCTAAGACCATGGCTTCTTTCGAACCAAAGTGATAATGAGCAGATGCGAGATTCGTTTTGGCTTTCTTGGCTACGACCCTCATCGTAACGCCGGCCACACCCTTTGAAGCGAATAATGTTTCAGTAGTTCGTAAAAGCCTTGCTTTTGTTTCTTGCCCATTGGCACGAGTAAGAATGGAGGAACAAACCATGATTGAGGCTATTTAAACAATCGTTTGAAGAAAGACAAGATTGCTTTACAATTCGTAACCGAAATTCATTGAGTTCAATGTCTGGATATGCCCGATGATTAAGGGGTTTTTCATTGACAGAGTGTTAATAATATTCTTTTCTTTTAGCTTTTTCCTTATTTCGCACCCCTTCATTTACTAAGAAGATTATGATTAAGATTCGCTTGCAAAGACACGGAGCCCGCCACTCCCCATTTTATCGTATGGTAGTCACTCCATCTACCACCCGTCGTGACGGAAAGTTTATTGAAGTTCTCGGAACTTATAGTCCGAAGGCACATGCTCGTTCCGAAGAACTCAAGTTGAAGATGGATCGCATCGATCATTGGTTAGGCGTGGGTGCACAACCCACTGACACTGCTAAAAGTTTAATTCGCCAAGGTCGTCTTACTCCAGAGGAATGGTTGAAGAAATCAGAGCGAGAAGCCGCTAAACGATTAGCACGTGCTCAGAAGAGTGATGTTGCACCTCAGATGGAAGACAAGAAGGAAGAAACTCCTGTTGCCGAACCCGAAGCGAAAGCGGAGGAATCGAAACCAGAAGAGAAGGCAGTCGCAGAGGTAAAAGAGGACAAGAAGGAAGAAGCACCTGTTGCCGAACCCGAAGCGAAAGCGGAGGAATCGAAACCAGAAAAGAAGGCAGTCGCAGAGGTAAACGAAGACAAGAAGGAAGAAGCACCTGCTGCCAAACCAGAAGCGAAAGCGGAAGAAGCGAAACCAGAAAAGAAGGCAGTCGCAGAGGTAAAAGAAGACAAGAAGGAAGAAGCACCTGCCGACAAACCAGAAGCGAAAGCGGAGGAAGCTAAACCAGAAAAGAAAGCGGCCGCAGAAGCAAAAGAGGATAAAAAGGAAGCCAAGTCTGATGCGAAAGCAGAGGAAGCGAAGCCTGTTAAAAAAGCTCCTGCGAGCAAAGCGAAGGAAGAAGAGTCCAAGTAAGGCTAACTATTAGCTGGCACTCTTACTTCCTGTATGTTTTTAAAACTTTGTGATGATTCGCAAGATGGAACCAATTCTGCGTTTCGATGTTTTATCTCTTTTTCCTAAGACATTAGAAGGTTTTATTGGGGAAAGTATAATCGCCCGTGGTATCGATAATGGCTTAATTGAGGTGAACTCTCTTGATTTACGCCGATGGGCAGATGGAAAACATCGTGAAACAGACGACCGACCATTTGGTGGTGGTGCTGGAATGGTAATGAAACCAGAACCCTTGTTTTCTGCAGTTGAAGATATTGCGAAACAATCATCCGCTGTAATTTACATGGCTCCAGATGGTGAGAAATTAACTACTCCCTTATGTAAAGAACTTGCACGAGAAAAACATATTGTGGTACTGAGCGGACATTATGAAGGAGTTGATCAACGTGTTCGTGATAGTCTTGTAACTCGTGAAATAAGTGTAGGAGATTATGTTCTGACTAATGGAACTCTAAGCGCTTCTATTCTAATTGATGCAGTTAGCCGACACATTCCTGGTATGTTGGGGGATGAAGATTCCCTCAAAGATGAGAGCTTTGAAGATCAATTACTTGCATTTCCCCAGTACACAAGACCAGCAGAATTCCGTGGAATGAAGGTTCCCGATGTCCTTCTTTCCGGAAACCATTCCCAAATTTCGAAATGGCGTGAATCAAAAAGGTTGGAAAAGACCCAAAGACTACGTCCTGATTTATTGAAAAATTAACCTGAGAGTATACCGAATTATGAACAACCAACTACTAGAAGAAGTAACAAAAGAGTATTTAAAAGAAGGCCGCGACCAATTTAAAGTGGGAGATGGTGTAAAAGTTCATGTTCGAGTGCGAGAAGGAGAAAAAGAACGTATCCAAATTTTTGGCGGAATTGTGATCGCGCGCAAGGGATCAGGAGTTCATGAAACTTTTACTGTTCGCCGTATCGCATCTGGAGTCGGAGTGGAGCGAGTTTTTCCAGTTCATTCTCCCCTCATTGACAAGGTTGAAGTGGACCGGGAAAGTGTTACCATGCGTGCACGGATGTACTACCTGAGAGACAGGATTGGTAAAGAGGCGAACAAGGTAAAAGAAAAACGGCTTTTTGAAGCAAGGCGTGCGAGTAAATAGTTTGTTACTTACAGGCAGTTTTCTGTAATAGACAGAAAACTGTTATTCTATTTTTCACTTCTCGGTTACTCTCTCTTTAACCAACTCCATACTTCCCCGATCTTCTGGGGATTCATTTCATCTTTTGTATGAATTAATTTGGTGTTGGAACAATCGAATGACTCTCTTCATAGTAGATTACTGATGAAAAAGTCTTTATGGTTATTACTTGTATTATTGGTAACTATTGCAACGGCTGACCTTATTATTTTTGAATGGTGGTTGCCTGACCGATTTGAAAAAAAGTTAGCCCGTGCGATGGCGGACGGCAACCTTAGTTTTGATACTACAGAGTTAAACTGGGATGAGGGATATTTATCGGGTGGACAGTGGCTTAGTCCAGATCGAGATTTATTCCTAGGAGAAGGTCGATTTACTTATTCTTCTCTTGATTGGTTTTTGAAAGAAAATTCGCAAATCAAACATTTGCAATTACAGAATTTTCGTGTGGTGGAAAAAGAAAGTATCGATTCGAACTTTGATATTGAGAAGGTGCTTGAATCGCTACGTTTAAATTCCTTGAACTACGGTTTTGATTCAATTGATATTAGTGGGAGGATCGAAAAAAATAAATTCTCTGTTCCATTTTCACTTTTTGCTTCTTATTCGAAGCCGGATCGACTTATTAAAGCAGCAATTGAGTTAAGGTTTGATGATTTATTTCCTACCATTAAGCAATTTATTCCGATCGATAAAAGTGTACTACTCCATATTGAAATACAACGAGAGGAGGCTCTTGGAGCTCAGATTTTAAAAATTTCAATTCGTAATAAAAAATTCGGAATGTTGAGTTATTTACATGATAGCAAATCCGAATTGATTCAACTTTATCTAGGGGGCAATCAATTAGAAATGGCTCGTTTTGAATTAAATGCTCAAAGAGGAGTTGAGGATAATCGATTTACTGGTGATTGGAACACTACCATCCTTTCTCGCAATTTAATCAAACAATTCCCGATCCTTTCCCTTGTTGATGGAATCGTAGAGAGTTCTGGTAGAATCAAGTTTGATACCCAAGGAAATAATGTTGAGTTAGAAGGTGAGGGGAATTTTTCAGTATCTTCTTTCTTTTTACCGCAAGAGGGCACTGTTAGTGGTCAAATAATTAGTCGTGTTCGAGTAGCAGATGATCAGTGGGGTGTTGAGAATTTTCGTATTCAGATTGAAAATAAAAAAGGAGAAAGAATAGAGGCAGAAACAAATCTTCCCTTTACTGATTTGAGAGAAATCAAAAATGTTAATCTGTTATTCCATTCGTTGGATGTGGGTCGATTGAAGCAACATTTTACAGATGGTACGCTTCTCAGTGGAAATTTTTTATCAGAAGTAAACGAGGGAATACTTTTCCTGAAATCCAGTAACTTACAAATTAAAAACAATGATAAAATACTAAAAGATTTCAATGTGACAGCAAAGATTCCTCTTTTTTCGGATTTGAATCAAACCGAGGATCTCAGTTTTAAAATTGAGCCTTTTTCTGAACAATTAGCTCCACTCGGATTTGTTCATGAAAAGTTTTCGGATTCGAATCAATATTCATTTCAAAAAGTCGATCTACAAGGGGTGATTCAACCTACCAATTGGCTTATCCAAAACGGTAATGCTGAACTGATTACAAAGGATAGAAATATACTCTTTTCCTTACGGGTAGAGAATCCGTTCGAAATATCTGTGCAAAATGACCTTGTTAATTACCAATCCAATAGTTTAGGAAATTCCGGTGCCATATCGTTTTTCAGTAAGGATTCTATACCAGAAGTCTTTTTAAATTTTCAAAATCTAAGTTTTGCTGGAATAGACTCTGTTTTTTCTGGGGAAATTATATTTGAAAATGGCTTTCCGGTCTGGACGGTTAAAAATTTCAAAACGGAAGTTATTGGAAATACTAATCAAACAACGGGCGGGCAGAGTTTCAAAATACAATGTGATTTGAATTTTTTCCCTCATCGTGGCAAACAGGGGATTTATGAATTAAATAATGTTATTTTAATGGATAGAAAAGAAGATAGATTCGAGGGTAATTTATCTATTTCCCTTAATCAAAAGGGCGGGGTTAGTCGTTTAACAAGCAACGATTTTGTAGTTAGTTCTCCGTTGTTAAATAGATTTTTATTTCCCCCATTTCCAAGCTTAAATAATTTGATCATTAAAACTAATCATCTTGATTGGCGGACTGATAAAACGAACCAGCTTGTGTTGGACGGACAAATGATCTTATCCAAGCTTGGTTCTTCTTTAGAGCCTGCTTTTGAAATTCCAATCAAATGGACCGTAGTAAATGAAAATGATCAAATTTCCCATTGGATGAAGTTATCTTATCAAAAGAACCTCCGTTCAGATTTAGAAATAAGTTTAATACCAGAAAAGAATTCGTTCACAATTAATAGCAAGCAAATCAGTGCAGTGGACTTGGTTGATTTATTTCGAAAATGCATTCGTCCGACGATTCAAAATGAATCAATTATTCGCGGGTGGTTGACAGAAAATAGAAATTTAAATCCGCAATTATCTTTCGAAACTGTTCTACTAACTCCGACTATTGCACTGAACGATTTCAAGGCAGAGATCAATCTTGAAAATCAAAACATTATCTTTCAATCCAAAATTCAAGATTCTCTCGTTCAAGGCGAATTACAATTCAATTGGGTGGATTCCAATGCTTCGGAACTATCGACATTTAATCTCCAGTTAACTGGAGAAGATACTAATGCGTCTATTTTAAATTCATTCACGAATAAAATAATGAGCACGGATGGATTAGTTAATTGGAAACTCAATGCGAAGGGGGAAGTGAACGGTACCTTTGAACTCCAAAGTAGTATTGAAATTAGTAACTTGATGGTAATGCCATTGGATGGAGGGATGGACATCAATGCCGATCTGCTCAAAGAGGGAATGGAAAAGAGCTTGGGGAGTTCATTTTCCTGGTCCGCTCCTCAAACGAGAATGATTGAGGCCCTGGGCAATCTTCTCGACGAAATTTCCTTTGAACATGGCTCCATTAAAATGAGCAGAAAAGGTACAGGAGAATGGTTTATTTCACTCTCTGATTTAACTGGTCAAGATATTAGCCTAATGGGGAGTGGATCCTTATCGTCAAATGGTAATTTCAAGATGAATATTTTCCCCGGCTTTAAAAATGAATGGGCCGATTTTCTTCAAGTAGTTAACATTCTCGCTGCCGGAAAAGCCCGCCAGGGATACCGCTCATTAAAACGGGAACCACTTGTTATTGAAGGAGTTCCTGGACGAATAAAGTTAACTAATTGGTGGGATATGCTCGGGCAAGGAATGGGATTGGAACCAGCAGAATAAAATACAGTTAGGTTCTCAGTAAGTTTAGACGGGCAGGGGAGAGAAACGAATCGAGTAGATGCTCGCCATGTGCATACTCGAACTGATCTTGTTTTGAATCTAAGATCATTTCGTAAATATGCTTTAGTTTTGTTGTATAACTTTTCGGAGCAAAGTTTTCGTTAATTGATTCTTTATTTTTCAGAATGATCTCTGAATCGATTCTTTCCAGTTTAACTTGCGATCGAATTTCATCCCGTGCCTCTGTGGATTTTGAAATAGATAAAATAATTTCCTCCTGTAATACCTCGTCTAATCGGCCAAAGTCGACCTGATCATTCTGAACCATTGATTGATAGGCAATATCCGTCGCATTGCTTGGCATTTCCTGCTGGTATTCGAGAAAGAATTTTTCAAGTGTCGTTTGAATTTTTGATGTCAGTGATCCCTTGTTTTGCAGGTGTTCCAGATTGATATTAATTCGTTGGTATAAGTGATTTAAATTAATACCGAGGCTTGAGAAATCCTGAGTTATTTCTGGAATATTTCGACCCCAAAGAAATTTTCCGGACATCCATGGTTCCAGGAATCCTAAACCGAAACCCTCTGCAATACTAGTGGACAATATACCTTCAGCATGATCAACCATTTCTGGGAATGAAACAGAGGTTTTTTCCCCTAAAGCAAAAGTAACAGGAAGATTAATTTCATTACAAAATTGTTCCCATCTTTTAAAGATTGGCTGAAATTCGGGATTGGTAGGACCTAGACTATTTGCAAAGTGTTTTTCAGGATAAGAAGCGGCGATCAGTGCTAATTCACCGAGGTTTTTTCTTCGAACTGCACGAACGGGATAGAGAAATAAATTATCCGGTAACTCAGGGAGGGGGAGGGTATTTACTTCCTGTGCGGCGGAGGGAATAGAAATGGCATTGGCTAATAGATGGACTGGACTCGCTTTGGTAGAAAAAACCTTTTTTAAAAATGTGTGATCCCGATGGTTAAGGGTTGCGTAATGAACTGTTGAGGAGGAGGGATAAGCCGACGAGTATATTTCTTTGAGTGCACTGAAATTCGAGGGTCTTCCGTCTTCTGCAAAATCATGGGGATGGAGCAGCATTGGATTTGCATCTTCTGCGAGCAGAGCAACTGCTTTTGTTAAAGAGGCGTTTTTACCCAGACTATGGTTGTGAATATGCCAAATGTCAGGTTTTCCTCCAAGCCCGACTTTTGCTGCCTTCTCCAATCGTTCTTTTAGCACAGAAGGGGAGATTGAATTAGTAGGTGAAGAATAATCAAGTCCCTCGACAATCTGGACATTTTTGATTTTATCGCCCGGATATTTTCGACCCGTTAAGACTACAAATTGGGGTGATTCAAGTTCTTGGCTAAATGACTCGAGTGTGTTTTCGATTACCCGGGTAACCCCTCCGGGTTCCAAGTGATAATGAACGATTGCAACCCTCATTTCAGTACGGGTTTCTTGTGTGGGAAATCAAGAATTACCCGTGCGCTTACGGTATCCATCAATTTCAATCATGGGAGGTCTTTCTTCTTCCACGACCTCCTGAACGAGTTGGTTATAGGAACCATCTTCCACCTCGAACCGTCGATAGAAGGTTTCCACATCAGGAACCCGATCAATTTTCCCTTGGCTGTGTAATCGATTAATAAAAGTTTGGAGAATACCAAAACTCATTTTACCCAGAGCGTTTGTGGTTTGATTTCTGTGCACTCTTCGATCGAGGTCAGTTTGCGCAAAGGCATTTAAACCAAATTTTTCGTACAAATCCAGAAGGTGCGAGGTTTCCACGCCATATCCAATTGGAAAGGGAATCATTTCCAGTACTTCTCTTCTTGCCGCGTATTCTCCAGACAATGGTTGTATAATATTAGTCAGTTCAGGATAGAATAAAGAAAATAATGGACGAATCAAAATTTCGGTTACTCGTCCGCCTCCACTGGAGCGGAGACCACTTGAGTAATTGAGTGGTCTGTCGTAGAAAGCTTTTACATATTGTACTTCCGCTTGCTTGATTAATGGTGCAACGAGTCCGTAGACAAATCGCGGATGAATATTGGAGATATCTGCATCCACATAACAGATAATGTCTCCTTTGAGTTGATGAATTGCTTTCCAAAGGTTCTCTCCTTTTCCTCGCTTGTCCCCGACTTCAGGAAGGATTTCTGAGGCTAAGTAAGTATCTGCACCATAGCTTTCAGCCACCTCGAGGGTTTTATCATTTGAGCCCGAATCAATAACAGCAAACTCATCAATTAATGGATATCTTTCCATTAGTTCAGAACGAAGAATCAAAACTTCTTTCCCGATAGTCTTTTCTTCATTTAGAGTGGGTATGCATAAGGAAATTTTCAGATCTTTTTTTTCTTTCTCCTTCACTAAATCCAAAATATCCCAAAATTCTCCGTGGTGAAATGTATTGTGCTCGAGCCATTTTTGATTATCGCCTGTCATGATTCGCAAATTCCTTTATCGATTGCCTGAAGAAGAGTAACGAGCTGGGCAATTCCGGCTTGTAAGGGGGCAAGTTGAATCGTTTCATTTTCCTCACCAATATTTTCTGCATGGGTTAAGCCCAAAGTAACACCGGCATACCCCGCCTCGATTAGTACATTTAAGTCTCCTGTACTAGGGATTACTTGAGGGGTGATTCCAATTTCATCCATTATTGAACGGGTTGCTTTTACGAGTGGATGAGTAAATGGAATGCCACAATTCGGTCGGGTCGCGACCACTTCAAGTTTTACAGTGGTCCCATTCTCAAGAGAGCATTGTTCGCAAAGGTCATTTACTTTTTGTTGAAGTTCCGCAATCACTTCGTCCGCTTCGCTGGTAATTTCAAAACGCAAACATCCACGGTGGGGTGTTTTGTTATAAGTCGTCCCACAGGTTAATCCACCAAGGACCATTTTAGTTTTGGGTTCCTTAGGGAGTGGTATTTCCAATAATTGATTAATGATTCGAGTTAGGTGTCCCACTGCTCCGGAGGAACCAAAACGATTCCAGTCATAATTACTGGGCACCTCGAGGCGAATCTCTCCCCGTAAAGTACCCAGTCCTGCATAACTTAATCTACCCTGACTCGCTCCCTCCACGCAGATTCCGGCACTAATCGGCCGTTGTTTGGTGTCTAAAAAATATCTTGCTCCTTCTAGGTTTCCACGACCCAAGCTTTTTGTGTTCGCTAGTAGAATTAGGTCATCCTTTAAGGTGATTCCTAGGATTTTTAGTAGCTTGGGTAATGCCACAACAGTGGCCAGGCCAATTGCATTATCGGCAATTCCGGGACCTGTAATTGAATCCGGACCCACGTTTAAAACATGCTGAGTGGTCGCATCAAAAACGGAATCTGCATGCGCCATCACCAAGATGGAGGATCGTCCCTCACTGCCGGGCAATACCGCCGATGCATTTCCCTGTTCATCTATTTCCGGATCCTCCATTCCATTTTCCCTAAATCGGTCAACCGTCAGTCGGATTCGATCTTCTTCGTTAAAAGTAGGAGAAGGAACTTCGCCCAGTAAAACCGCATCGGTTAGAACAAGTTTCCGTGCTTCCTTAAGTTTTTCGATTTGAGTGGGTAAATCTTGGAGCAAATTCCCAAGGTAAAATTCTTTTGAAGTAGTTTCTAGCATCATTTGATACACTCGCCATAATGTATTATTAAATATCTTGCCATTACAAAGTGATTTTTTCTTTTTATTGGTTGAAAAAATCTTCGAGTTACTTCACATAATGAGAGATCGTTCGTGGCAATTAATAGCAAATGACGATCCTCGTTTTATGTCAAAAAATATAGGTTTTATTTCAACTCGTTTTGCAGGGCAGGACGGGGTATCTCTTGAAAGTGCAAAGTGGGCAGAAGTACTTTGGGAGGACGAACATGTCAGCTACTGGTACAGTGGACAGAGTGACCGGGACCCAGACATCAGTTTCGTGGTGCCTGAAGCATATTTTGGTTTTTCTGAAAATAAATGGATTAACGAAAGAATTTGGGGTTCCGGTCAAAGAGATCGATTTGTTTCTTCAAGGATTCGCGATCTTGCAGATTATATCAAAAGTACAATTTATCGATTTGTGGAGAGATTTGATATTGATATCGTCATTCCTCAAAATTGCCTGGCAATTCCAATGCACCTCCCACTTGGAATCGCGCTCACCGAATTTCTATCGGAAACACAGATGCCTGCGATTGCCCATCACCATGATTTTTTCTGGGAGCGTACTCGCTTTTCTGTTAACTCGGTTCCCGAATACTTGGACATGAGTTTCCCCCCCAAGTTTTCCAATATGAGAAATGTGGTGATCAACCAGGAGGCACAGGAACAGCTTGCTTTGCGGAAAGGTTTGTCATCATTGGTAATTCCAAATGTATTCGATTTTGATAATCCTCCCGACCATATAGACGAGTATGCCTCGGATGTTCGAGAAGAACTAGGATTGGCAGAGGATGATTTTTTTATTCTTCAACCCACTCGCGTGGTACCGAGAAAAGGAATTGAACAGGCGATCAAATTAGTCAGCTTGCTGAAAGATCCGCGCTGTAAACTAGTAATTTCCCATGAAGCTGGCGACGAGGGATATGAATATTTGGGAATGCTCGAACAACTCGCAAATGAAGAAGGTGTTGATATGCGAGTGGTTGCAGACCGAGTGGGAGAAGTAAGGCAACGTGATTCGGAAGGTAAGAAAATATATACCCTATGGGATCTTTATCTTCATGCAGATTTTGTTACTTACCCCAGTACCTATGAAGGATTCGGAAATGCACTCTTAGAAGCCATTTACTTCCGAAAGCCAGTGTTGATTAATCGATACTCTATTTTTGTTCGCGATATTGAACCCAAGGGCTTTCGTTTATTAACAATGGATGGATTTGTTACTCCAAGCTTGGCAAAACGCGTGAAGCAAATTCTGTTTGATGCAGAGCTTCGAAAAGAGATTGTCAATTTCAACTATGAAGTCGCCCGTCACTTTTATTCTTATTCTGTTGTGCGGAGTAATTTACGTGCATTTATTGCCAGCTTAACCGGTTATTAATTTATGAAGAGTTCAGCGATCACATCCTCTGTAAAACACGTATCAAGTGCTAAGTTAAAAACGATCAGAAAGCGTTTGGCCAATCTGTATGGAGTAGAGGAAGCGGATACTCTATTGGATCGATTTTTTCATATGATCGGGCGTTACGGAGTAGGGGTGAACCGAACCAACTTGTCGTCCAAAGTAATTTCCCAAAAGGATGCGGTGTTAATTACTTATGCGGATATGGTTTCGGATGGAAAGGCACATCCATTCTCCACCCTAAAAGATTTTTGTACCGCCCGGCTTAAGGGTGCATTTTCCGCGATTCACATTTTACCATTCTATCCATGGACTTCGGATGATGGATTTTCAGTAGTTGATTACCGCGAGGTGGATAAGAGGTATGGAAATTGGGATGATGTTTCCCGTTTATCGGAAGAATTTGAACTGATGTTCGATTTGGTCCTTAATCACTGTTCCTCGAAAAGTCCTTGGTTCCGCGAATATGTTTCCGGTATTGAACCGGGAAGTAATTACATTCTTGAAGGAGATGAAGAAGCTGATCTTTCCTCGGTTGTCAGACCCCGAGCCTCTCCACTACTTACTCCTTACCAAACCCGCAAGGGAGAAAGACATGTTTGGACCACATTCAGCGCCGACCAAGTTGACTTGGATTGGACAAGCCCGGATCTCCTCTTCGAATTTCTTGATATCATCATGTTTTATGCGTCCCTTGGGTGCAGAATATTAAGACTGGATGCAGTGGCATTTCTTTGGAAGGAGATTGGTACCAATTGCCTCCACCTTCCCAAGACACATGAAGTAATCAAATTGATTAGGAATTTCATTGAGGTAGTTGCCCCCGAAGTGCTGATTCTAACTGAGACAAATGTACCGCATCAGGAAAACATTTCATATTTCGGAAAGGGAGATGAGGCTCATGCAGTCTATCAATTTTCTCTCCCCCCCCTTTTACTTCATGGATTATTAAAGGGTACAGCCAAGCATGTGACTAATTGGGCAGCTCATTTAGCTCCTCCCCCCAAGGGATGCCATTTTCTTAATTTTACTGCCAGTCATGATGGGATTGGCGTTCGCCCATTGGAGGGAATTTTAGATACGGACGAGATTCTTTCACTCGCGGATGAAGTGAGGGGAAATGGGGGGCATGTATCAATGCGCAAACTCGAGGATGGATCCGAATTTCCCTACGAGTTAAATGCGACTTACTATGGTGCACTTTCTCACAAAAAAGACCCAGAAATTGGCAAGAAAAGGTTTCTTTGTTCCCAGGCAGTTGCATTAGCGATGAAAGGAATTCCCGCAGTTTATTTCCACTCACTTTGTGCGACACCCAATTATACAGAGGGCGTCAAGGAAACCGGGCACAATCGAACTATTAACCGGAAGAAATGGAAAAGTGAAGAATTGGAAACCCTTTTAGAGGATGAAGAAAGTAACTCGGGAGAAATTTTTGAATGGTACACTCGAGTGTTGCGCAGACGGGCGTCGTGCCCGGCCTTTCATCCGGATGCATCTCAAAAAGTGATCGAATT
>Ga0180120_10001016_pt1 | contig 14359 bp, 10 predicted proteins | sample CPBDNA_3_FD_129677 | JGI IMG/M metagenome (GOLD analysis project Ga0180120, IMG submission 129677) | Freshwater to marine salinity gradient microbial communities from Chesapeake Bay, USA - CPBay_Spr_31_0.2_DNA (version 2) (version 2) | ecosystem: Environmental > Aquatic > Marine > Coastal ... | reverse complement strand
TCTCTTCATCCATAAAAATAGTAAAGCCATTCAGCTCTTCTAAACTTAATGTAGCGTTTCCAAGAAGGTATTGATCAAATTTTGCATTTCCAGAAATAAGAATTCTTTCAAATTGCGCAATTGCTTTTGTAACCAAGCTAGAATCTATTGTTGTTGTTCCAAAAGCTCTTAAAAACAAGGTAGGGTATTCTGAATCTTGCTGTAGTTTTTCGGCAACATTTCTCCAATTACTATGCATTTCAATTGGGTTTTTAACAGGTTCTAAAGCCTGTCTTTCTAGCCCCAATTCTTTTCCGTCCCAAGCAAATTTATCAGTAAAATTCCAAGCTAAGTTCATTAATGGCATAGAATTCCGAGACCCAAATACTCCGTCTATTCCATTGCTAAAACGAGTGTTATCTGTAAATGAATTTTGAGGTTTATGACAAGATGCACAGGCTTGTGTATTATTTCCAGAAAGTTTTCTATCAAAAAACAGTTTTTTTCCTAGAGCAACACCTTCTTCGGTTAGAGGATTATTGCTTGGAATTAACGGGTCTATTAATTTTTGTTGAAAAAGCTCAGGAATCTTAAGCGAATAGGGGATGGGTGAATATATATCTTCTGAACCAGTTTCTTGATTTGAACAAGACATAAAAACCAGAACAGAACCATATAGAAGAAGAAGTTTTATATTCATTTTATTGAGTAATGGAAATTAGGCTAAAAACGGATGAACCGTTTTGATTCATTAAAAGCTGCACATCATAATTTCCCATTAAATTTACATCATATTCATTTAAATTCCAGGTAGTAGGGTTTTTAAACCATTCTGAAACATCCATTTCTATCTGTATGTTTGTGTTTCCACCAATGGTTGCTGCACCAATATTTAATGAAAATGAAGTATCTTTAGGGTCATTGGTGTTTGTTGGGTCTATTGCGCTAATAACATGATAATTAAAAGGCGCTTCAACAGAGGTAATATCTCTATATTTTCCGTCAAATTGCATAAAATGATAGCCGCCACCTAAGGCATTAGGAACATTAAAGTTAGCCGTATTTAAATCTGGGTAAGCCCCATCAATATTATATTCATTGCTAAAACCAAACCTAAAAGAAACAGAAGTATAGTCACCCGGTAAAATAGCATCAGATGTTGTAAAAGAGAGGCCTTTGGTGTTGGTAAGGTCTACTAAATTATACTCATCAAGAACTGTAACTACACCACTTTCATGGGTTAATAGAATCTCAGAGATCACGTATCTTAATCCCTCTATACTTAGATCCTGCTCGTTTTCATTGGTGAATTTAAGCTCATTAAAGTCTGCATTTGTAATTTCTGTTCCATTCCAAGAATGACTAAAATTTAGAGTAATAGCAACAGGCTCTAAACTAATATCGTTGTCTTCACTACAGCTACTTAGCACAAAAGTAAGACAGATAATTGCTAATATCTTTGTCTTCATGTTTAATTTATTTTTATAATTAATACATCAGTAAATCCTTTGTTCTCTAGAATATCGCCATCAGAACTATTTGTTTCACCTACAGCAATAATGGTTCCATTATTTAATTGAACAGAGTCATAGGCGAAATCTATTTCTGAGCCGCCAACAGTTGTTTCCCAGAGCAACTCCCCAAAGGCATTTATTTTTACAATCCAAGCATCATTTTGACCTTGATTTTGCAACACATCTCCATCAGAACTTCTAGAGCTTCCGGCAATTATAAATCCACCATCAAAAGTTAAGTCTATAGACCTCCCAACATCAAAATTAGAACCGCCAATAGAACTATTCCACAATACATCTCCATCACCAGAAATTTTAATAAGCCATAAATCTGCTGCTCCATTATTTAAGGAAACATCTTGCTCATTGCTACGCGTATCCCCAACAATAACATGGTTTCCATCACCAGAAGAAACAATACCTCTTGCCTCATCTATTTCTGAACCGCCAAATGATTTTTCCCAGACGATATCTCCATCGTAAGTAGACTTTACAACCCAAAAATCATAAGATCCTTTGTTGTTTGTAATATCTACATCGTTGCTGTCTGAGCCTCCTACGGTTATTAAATTGTTACTAGCATTCTCAACAACTCCTGCAGGATTATCGGTAAAAGATCCTCCGTAATAACGAGACCACACAAAATTTCCAGTAGGAGTTATTTTAATGGACCAATAATCACCACCTGCATGTCTGGTAGAAAGCCTGCCAAAATTTCCTTCACCTCCAGATGCGCTAACATCTAAAACACCAGAGAGGATAAAATGATTGTCTGATGTTTCTATAATAGACATTCCTTCATCTGCACCGGCATAACCAAAAGATTTTTGCCAAGTAAGAGCTCCAAAAGCATCAATTTTTACCACCCAAAAATCTCTATTACCATTATTTGTTGTAACATCTCCATCAACACTATCTGAATAGCCTAGTAACGCAAATCCACCATCTGAGGTTTCAATAAGACTGTTTCCTCTATCGTCTCCAGAACCTCCATAGGTTTTATTCCATTCTAACAACGCATCGGAATTGAATTTGAGTACCCAAAAATCATAATTTTCGGTTGTTTTCCCTATAACATCTCCATCCATACTTTGTGTATAACCAAGAACAGCAAAACCCCCGTCTAAGGTAGCAACAACAGATTTTGCGACATCATTTTTTGATCCGCCAAAAGTTTGAACAAGTTTAGGGGCTCCATCAGAATTAGCTACCACTGGATTAAAAGTTAGATCGGATTCTGTGCAACCATAGGCAATTAAAATAGCGAAAAAAAGCAGGTGTTTTTTCATGAAGCTACTCGCTTTTTCTTACGATATAAAAACCACTATTTCTATCACTTATAATAATATTTCCGCTAGAAAAATACGGATATACACTCCAAACCCCATTAAAAGATGCATTGTCATTTGACGGGTAGGTATCAAAATATCCAATTTCAGACATGGTTTCATTGCTAATATTTGTAATGTCTATTATTCGTATTCCAGCAGAATAATTAGCAAGGTAGTAGTCATCTCCAATTACATAGCCGTTATGATCAACAGCTGTTGTAGGGCCGTAGTAATTCATATGAATAGAAGGCGCGTCTAAATCGGTAAAATCAAACACAATATTTCGTGTATTTCCTCCAAAATTACGTTCATCTAATTCATCGCCAAGGATAAAATAGCTTTGATCTTCTGTAAACCACCCTTGGTGAGTATATCCAATGTTAGGGTAGTTGATTGTTGCAATTTGTGTAGGGTTTGTTTTATCTGTTACATCAACAATTACAACCTCATTTTCATTGCTACCTATTAAAATTTCTTTTCCTGTATAATCTGTGTCAGGACCATTATAGGTTACAACTTGTGCATCATGAGAATAGGCATCGTTACCGTATCCGCCCTCAGAAACAGGGTTTAATGGATTTGAAATATTTACAAAATGTGGACCTCCACTATAGGTATTTGTACCAACAGCGTACGCATAGCCTTGTGTTTCATTAATTACAATATTGTGTGCTTTTCCAAAACCATTATAATGAGCATCTTCTGTAAATGTTATTGGAGGCACATCTGAGCCAACACTAGTTAGTCTTGTAAGGTCGAAAACCTGCATTCCATGATTTGAAGCTTCACTTACTATAAAAGCATAATTACCGTAGGTTTTAATATCTCGCCAAGAACTACTAGTTGTATGTGTTGGCAAAAACCCAACAATTCTTGGAAACTCTAGATCAGAAATATCAATAAAAGAAGTTCCTGTATTAAGACCCATCAAGGCATATTCTTTTCCGGTAGCAGGATCTGTCCAACCCCAACAGTCATTTCCAGAATTAGCACCTAAAGTATTTAAATCTATGTGGCCTATTAAATCATAGTTATTACAAGGATACTCTCCCGCAAATCCATTTTCACAAAAATTAAGGACAAAGGCAGGTGTTTCATCTACGTCTATAATTGAAAATGTAACTACTTGAATTTCGCTGATATCTCCTTCAGCATCATTTGCAGTTACTTCAAAACTATAACTAGATTTTATTTCAAAATCTGGATTAGCATCCAAGCTTACTGTATTATTATTTAGCGTCAAGAAATCAGCATCTGGGCCGCTTAAAAAATATCCAATTACCTCAACATTTCCTGTAGCTTCAATTATATATACAGTTTGTCCAGCGCCACTGTTTTCAATCAAGTCAATTCCAGTATTTCCAGAAACTATTTGTGGAGGCGTATATTCTAGTGTTACTGATTTTTTGCAAGAGAAAGTAAATAAAAAAATACATGACACTACAATAAATTTTTTCATTCTGAAGGTTTTTTAATATACTATTATTTTATGTTTTAAATCTATTCTTATTAGTAGAAACAAATATAGCAGTTTTAAAGAACAAAAAAAGAGAAGACAGAATAGCAACAAGATGTGGGGTTTATTTTTAAGATGTGTATATCTTTGCAAAATGTTAGAAGATAAAAATCAATCAAGAACGTCGTTATCAGAACTAGGAGAATTTGGTTTAATAAATCATATCACAAAACATTTTAAGACATCTCACAAAACAACCGTAAAAGCAGTTGGGGATGACGCGGCTGTTTTAGAAAGTTCAGAAAAACAGACATTAATTACAACAGACTTACTAATTGAAGGAGTGCATTTTGATTTAAGCTATATGCCCCTGAAACATCTGGGATATAAGGCTGTAGTTGTAAATCTTTCTGATGTTTTTGCTATGAATGCAGTAGCAGAACAAATTACAGTATCTATTGCTGTTTCTAATCGTTTTCCGTTAGAAGCAATAGAAGAGTTATATGCTGGAATTCAGTTAGCTTGTGAAACCTATACTATTGATTTAATAGGTGGAGATACTACTTCATCTACAAAAGGAATGCTAATTTCTGTTACAGCTATTGGCAAGGCAGCCAAGGAAGAAATTGTTTATAGAAGCGGAGCAAAAGAAACAGATTTAATTGTTGTTTCTGGCGATTTGGGTGCTGCATACCTAGGGCTACAAGTCTTGGAAAGAGAGAAACAGGTATTTAAAGTAAACCCAAACAATCAGCCAGATCTAGATAATTATACCTATTTAATTGAACGTCAACTAAAGCCAGAAGCAAGAAAAGATATTTCCTCTCTTTTAAAAGAAATGGACGTGCAACCAACAGCCATGATTGATATTTCTGACGGGTTATCTTCTGAAGTTATGCATATCTGTTCACAAAGTGAGGTGGGGTGTAAAATCTATGAAGACAAAATACCATTAGATCCTCAAGTAATTTCTGCCTGTGAAGAGTTTGATTTAGATAGCACTATGGTAGCTTTAAGTGGCGGAGAAGATTACGAGTTGTTATTTACGGTGCCTATTGGAGATTTTGAAAAGGTGAAAGGAAATCCACATTTGTCTATCATTGGCCATATTACCGATAAAGCAACTGGATTAAACTTAGTGACAAGAGCTGGTCAAGAATTAGAACTGAAAGCACAAGGGTGGAATGCGCTTGCTAAAGAAGAAGAACAATAATACTGCTGTTATTTTAGCACTGCTTTACAAACTTTTGTAAGGCTATCAATAGCTCATGGGTATTTTCAATATGGCTCATATGACCTCCAGATAAAATAACGCTTTCGGCTTGTATTTCTTTAGCCTCCTCTAGAGCTTCCTCTACAGATAAAACAGGGTCTTTTTTACCCAGTATATATAATTTTTTAAAACCATTATTTTTTAAAACAGCCATTCTGTTTGGCCGTATTCTCATTCCTTCTTGACACGCCATATAGCCCTGTAAAGATGTTTTTAAAGCATCGTTTAGCGCATTTTCTATCTCAAACGTAAAGGCAGCTTTGTTTTCTTTACCAAATAAATTAACAAAAGACATTCTCACCATATTAGTAAAATTACTCTGTACCATTTTATTAGCTCTTTCACGTAATTTTTTTCTTTCTATATCATCTGATAATGACGTAGAATTTAACAAGCATAGCCCTCTTATCATTTCAGGACGTTTATCAGCGAGGGCTAGAGAAACATAACCACCCATAGAATGACCAATAATAGTAATTTTTCTAATTCGCAACAATTTTAGAACAGCTAAAACTGTATCAGCCATTAGCTCCATAGAATGAACATAGCCTAAACAATCTGTTTGTCCATGACCTAATAAGTCTACAGCAAGTACCCTATAAGTATTATTGGCGATTTCAGGAATAATCTCTTTCCACATCCTCTTATTTTCAAGAAACCCATGCAATAAGACCACCACAGATCCTTTTCCATAATCTGTGTATGAAATTTTGATGTTTTTAAATGAAAGCGATTTTTCCATCTTACAAAAATATGTATCTTTCCATTGTCTCATAGAATTTAATTCATGTTTTCATCACCTTTTTCAACACTAACTAAAAACCAAGAAATAAGATTGACAAGAGTTCTCTTATTTTTAGTAGTCTTGTGCATTGCTGTGTTGCAATATTTAGATCAGTTTTTAATAAATGACACCTGCTCTGGAGGAATTATTGCTTTTGAATTGGCAGGAGATTTAGAAACCGCAGGATCTTATTTAAATTCTTGGGGAGAAAAAGGAAAAATAGCAGTGTCTTTGGGTTTGGGGATCGATTTTTTATTTCCAATAGCTTATTCATTACTTATGGCGATTTTAATTCATAAATTAAACACACTTCTTTGGTTTAAAAGATCTTTTTTTATAGTAGGAAATGTCTTGATTTGGGCAATATTTCTTGCCGGAATCTTTGATTATATAGAAAACATAGGGCTAATTAACTTGGTTTTAGGAAATATGGATCAGTTTTGGGTCTCTGTGGCATTCTATTTTGCAACAATTAAGTTTTTTATCATTTTGGTCGTTTTTTCGTACATTTTGATCAATTTTAGCCTCTTTTTGATTAAAAAATGGACAAAATGAGCAAAAATAGAGAAATTTGGATTACGGGTTTTGCACTCTTTGCGCTCTTTTTTGGGGCAGGAAACTTAATTCTTCCACCTTTTTTAGGAGTAAATTCTGGAAACCAATGGTGGTTGGTTTTTTTTGGGTTTATTATTACAGCTGTTTTTATTCCAATACTAGGTATTTTGGCACATGCAAAAGTTCAAGGAACCATGTATGATTTAGGAAAAAAAGTAGCTCCTTGGTTTAGCTCATTGTACTGTGTTGTTATGTATTTAATTGCTGTTACAATTCCGGCTCCTAGAACTGCTTCTGTTGCTCATGAAATGGCAATCCACCCTTTTTTTGGAACAAGCCCATTACTTACAAGTAGTCTTTATTTTATATTAATTTTTATTTTTGTGATCAATCGGTCAAAACTCATAGAGCTAATTGGAAAATTTTTAACGCCCATTATTGTTGTTCTTCTAGTGGCCATTATTGCGTTGGCTTGGGGTAGTTCTCCTCAATACATGAACTCAAACACCTTTGATGTTCCTTTTGTAAGCGGTATTCTAGAAGGGTATCAAACTTTTGATGCTATTGGCGGGGTTGTGGTTGGAGCAGTTATTATTATTTCATTAAATCTACGAGGTCACACATCTTATAAAGACACGAAAACACTTATTACCAAAGCAGGTTTTATTGCAGGAGTAGGACTGCTACTAATTTATGGAGGATTAATTTTTAGTGGAGCATTATTAAGTGCTGAATTTTCTGAAAATGCAACAAGAACTGAAATTTTAACGAGCTTAAGTTCGCAAACACTAGGAGCCACAGGAACTTCTTTTTTAAGTATTTTAGTTGCTTTGGCATGTTTTACCACTGCCGTTGGAATTGTAACAGGAACTTCAGATTATGTAACAGGAATTTTTAAAAATTCACAAAAAGCATATGTTATAACTGCATTTATAAGTTGTGTTTTAGGAGTTGTCATTGGTCATTTTGAAGTTAGTTTTATTATTAAAGCAGCAATACCAGCATTAATGTTTATTTACCCAATTACCATCGTATTAATCTTGTTGAATGTTGTTTCTAGTAAATTAGCATCACCAACCGTATTTAAAGGAGTTGTGTTTATTACCTTTCTTTTTAGCATCCCAGATTTTCTAGGTTCTTTACAATTAAGCGATTTTTTAAAACCAATCATCTACTGGATTCCGTTGTCTTCTAAAAGTTTAGGCTGGGTTCTCCCTGCACTAACAATGTTTATTGCACTAAATGTTTATAATCATCATCAAAAAAGGAGTACTAGAGAAGCCCCAACATCCTAGAAATTAAGAGTATATTTGCGCCTTATTATGCTAAACCATTATACTTATTTAAATGAACATACCACAAAGTGGGTTAGCTTTGTTCATGGTGCTGGAGGAAGCAGTTCTATATGGTTCAGGCAAATAAGGGCTTTTAAAAAAGAATTTAATGTATTGATCTTAGATCTTAGAGGTCATGGAAATAGCAAGCCAACTATTAAAGACACCTTTAATAATGAGTATACTTTTAACGCCATTACCCAAGATATTATTGAGGTATTGGCGCATTTAAAGATACAGAAATCACATTTTATAGGCATCTCTTTAGGAACAATTCTAATTAGAAATTTAGCGGAAAAAAAACCAGATTTAGTAGAAAGCATGGTGCTTGGAGGTGCTATTTTAAAATTAAATGTTCGTTCACAAATTTTAATGCGTGTGGGAAACCTATTTAAGTCTGTGGTTCCTTATATGATGTTATATAAATTGTTTGCGTTTATTATAATGCCCAAAAAGAACCACAAAGAATCTAGAATCCTTTTTGTGAATGAAGCTAAAAAATTATATCAGAAAGAGTTTATTAGATGGTTTAAATTAACGGCAGAGATAAACCCATTACTTCGTTTTTTTAGAGCAAAAGATATTAAAATTCCTACCTTGTATGTAATGGGTGCCCAAGATCATTTGTTTTTGCCATCTATTAAAAGAGTGGTAAAAGATCACCTACAATCTTCTTTATATGTTGTTGAAAATTGTGGACATGTTGTAAATGTAGAGCAGCCAGAAGATTTTAACACAAAAACAATTGGCTTTCTAAAAGGGCTTAGTATTTAAAGACATTTTTTTCTTGATTTGAGGTTTTGACTATAAATAAAAAAACCTACCCCTTGTTCATTAAAGCTTCAATCTCATCTGCCTCAATAGGTATATTCCCCATTAAATTAAAAGGTGCTCCAGATTTTTGCACCACTACATCATCTTCTAAACGAACACCAAAACCTTCTTCAGGAATATAAATACCTGGCTCTACAGTAAAGACCATATTTTCCTCTATTGGTAAATGTAGTAGGCCATAATCATGAGTGTCTAAACCGATATGATGAGAAGTGCCGTGCATAAAATATTTTTTATAAGCAGGCCAATCTTTATCTTCATGTTGCACATCAGCCTTGTCTAGAAGACCTAAGCCAAGCAATTCTGAAGTCATAAGCTTACCAACTTCTTCATGATACTGTTCCCAGTAAGCACCTGGAACCAATAATTTTGTTGCCTCCTTTTTTACGGTGTTTACAGCATTATAAACTGCTTTTTGTCTGTCACTAAATTTTCCAGAAACAGGAACTGTTCTGGTTAAATCACTTTTATAGTTTGCATACTCAGCAGCTACATCCAATAAAATTAAATCACCTGCTTTACATTGTTGGTTGTTTTCTATATAATGCAGTACATTGGCATTATTTCCAGCAGCAATAATTGGTGTGTACGCAAATCCTTTAGAACGATTAATAATAAATTCGTGAACCAACTCTGCCTCAATTTCATATTCCCATACAGAGGGTTTTATGAAATTTAAAATTCTTCGAAACCCTTTTTCAGTAATATCACAAGCCTGTTGCATTAGATCTAATTCAATAGGGTCTTTTACTGCTCGTAATTCTTGTAAAATTGGATTGCTTTTTGCAACAGAATGTGCAGGGTATTTAGCTAACAACCACTTTGTAAAACGATCTTCTCTGGTTTCTGTTTCAACATTGGCTCTATAGTGCTCATTGGTATTAATGTAAAACGTATTGCATTGAGTAGAGAGCTCAAATAGTATTTTTTCTAAGTCTTGTAGCCAATAAACAGTTTGTATACCAGCTGTTTTAAAAGCAGCTTCTTTGGTTAGTTTTTCACCTTCCCATACAGCTATATGTTCGCTAGTTTCTTTTAAGAATAAGATTTCACGATGTTTTTCTTTTGGGCAGTCAGGAAATAACACCAATACACTCTCTTCTTGATCTACGCCACTTAAATAAAAAATATCTCTGTGTTGGTCAAACGGCATGGTACTATCTGCACTTACTGGATAAATATCATTAGAATTAAAAACAGCCAAACTAGCAGGCTTCATCTTAGCCATAAAGTGTTGTCTATTTTTGATAAAAAGCGCTGAATCTATTTGATGATATTTCATTTTCTACGTATTTAATTCACAAATGTAGCTAATAAAAAGCAAAAAAAAGACGCATTATCTGCGTCTGTTTCTTGAGTTTCTTTTGCTACGCCCTTCAGAGTTAGATGATCTAGCGTCTCTTGGCGTATGGTTTTTTCGATGTGGTTTTTTTGAAGATGAGCTCTTAAAAGAACCCTTGCTTTGAGTAGCAGCTCTTTTTGGTGGAGCATTGTCGGTTGGTTCGTAGCCTTCTATAATTTCAGTGGCTAATTTTTTACCCAGCAATTTTTCTATTTCTCGTTGATATTCTGTCTCTTCACTACAAACTAAAGAAATAGCTTCACCACTTGCACCAGCTCTTCCTGTTCTTCCTATTCTGTGAACATAGTCTTCAGGAATATTAGGTAATTCAAAATTAACAACATGCGGTAATAATGGAATGTCTAAGCCACGAGCCGCAATATCTGTAGCAACTAATACACGAATATCATTGGTTTTAAAATTTGATAAGGCCTTGGTTCTAGCGCCCTGACTCTTGTTACCATGAATGGCAGCTGCAGAAATTCCAGATTGAAGCAGTTGTTTTGTTAATTTATTAGCCCCGTGCTTGGTTCTCATAAAGATTAATACTTGATTCCAGTTTCCGTCTTTTATGAGGTTGGTAACAATGCTTGTTTTATCTTTTTTATTGACCCTATAAGCTTTTTGACTCACCATCTCGGCCGTTGAGTTTTCTGGCTCAGCCTCTACCATCACTGGGTTTCTTAAAATCCCTTGAGCTAGTTGTTTAATTTCTTTAGAAAAGGTAGCCGAAAATAGTAGGTTTTGCCTTTTTGCAGGCATAAAACTAATAATCTTATTGATATCTCTTACAAACCCCATGTCTAACATTCTGTCTGCTTCATCTAAAATTAAGACATCTATGCGTTTAAATGAAACTGCTTTTTGATTGTGTAAGTCTAATAATCTACCTGGAGTTGCCACCAAAATATCGACCCCTCTTTTTAGGGTAGCAATTTGAGAAGCAGCTTTCACTCCACCAAAAACAACCGCTGAATGAATGTTTAAATAAGAGCTATATTCTCTCACATTATCATATACTTGAGCCGCTAGTTCTCTTGTTGGTGTTAAAACTAATGCCCTTAAAGGTCTGTATTTAGGGTGTTTTGTTTCTGACAAATATTGAAGAACAGGTAGGGTAAAACCAGCTGTTTTTCCAGTTCCTGTTTGCGCAGAAGCTAGTACATCTTTTCCTGCTAAAATATGTGGAATTGCTTTTCCTTGAATTGGAGAAGGAGTTGTATATCCTTTTTCTTGAACCGCTTTTAACAAAGCATCTGTTAGGCCTAAATCTTTAAATGACATCTATAATGTTTATGAAAAAATAACAATAGTATTTTTTCTGAATAATGCCGCAAATGTACACCGATTAATTGTAAGCCAAAGTGTGACCTCTTTTTTTTCGCACAGGAATAAGATTAAACTAAAAGAAAAGTAAAGTAGAAAATCATCACAAAAATTTATTCGCTATTTTTGAGAGACTATACATAACAAATACAACAAAAAATTAACCATCATGAAAACTATTTTTAAGGCTTTATTTTTATTCATTACTATAGGTATATCTGCTCAACAATCTGCAACAGAATCAGAAGTTGTAACAAAAGCACTCAAAGAAAAGGAGGCGCTAACAAAAACATCTATCATTAAAAACCTGTCTTTTACTAATATTGGACCAACTGTAATGAGTGGGCGAGTAGCAGACATGGCAGTAAACCCTGAGGATCCAACAGAGTTTTATGTAGGCTATGCATCTGGAGGGTTGTGGTATACGAATAATAATGGAGCTTCCTTTACGCCTCTTTTAGATAACAGCCCTACCCAAAATGTTGGTGACATTGCTGTAGATTGGAACAACAGAACTATCTGGGTTGGAACAGGTGAAAAAAACTCTTCAAGATCTTCATATGCCGGAATAGGGATGTTAAAATCTAACAATCAAGGAAAAACTTGGGAACATGTTGGTTTGTCAGATTCTCATCATGTAAGTAGAATTGTTATTAATTCAGAAAATCCAGAAGAAGTGGTGGTTGGAGTTATTGGTCATTTGTATACCCCAAACAAAGAACGAGGAGTTTTTAAAACAATTGATGGAGGGAAGACATGGAAGAAAACATTATTTATAAATAATGATACCGGAATTATAGATGTGGTAGCTGCGCCAGAGAACCCTAATGTATTGTATGCGGCTTCTTGGGAGCGAGAACGTAAAGCTTGGAATTTTGACGGAGACGGAAATAATTCTGCTATCTATAAAAGTACAGACGGTGGAGATACTTGGGGAAATATTTCTAGCAATAATGGATTTAGAAATGGGGCTGGTGTTGGAAGAATTGGATTAAGTATTTATGATGAAAACACAGTGTATGCTTTACATGATAGTCAGTTTAGAAGAGCTTCTAAAGAGAAGAAAAACCAAGCTTCTAATGGGTTAACAAAAGAAGGTTTTAAAAAGATGTCTAAAGATCAATTCTTAAAATTAACAGACAAAAAATTAAATAATTACTTAAAAGCAAATCGTTTTCAAGAGAAATATAGTGCAGTATCTGTAAAAAAAATGGTTAGGTCTGGTGCTGTAAAGCCAATAGATTTAGCAAAATATGTAGAGAATGCAAATACCTTGTTGTTTGATACTCCAGTTGAAGGGGCTGAGGTTTTTGTTACTACAAATGGAGGAAAAAACTGGAATAAAACACATAAAAACCATATAGATGGTTTGTATTCTTCTTATGGATATTACTTTGGAGAAATTCGTGTAGACCCTCAAGATAAAAATGCTATTTATGTATTGGGAGTGCCTATATTAAAATCTAAAGATGGTGGAAAAACATTTACTTCTATTGGGAAAGAAAATGTGCATTCAGATCATCAAGCCCTATGGGTAAATCCAAAAAGAAAAGGACACCTTGTTGAAGGAAATGATGGAGGACTTAATATTTCCTATGATGATGGAGAACATTGGGTAAAATTAAACTCACCATCGGTAGGGCAGTTTTATGCAATTTACGCAGACAACCAAACACCGTATAATGTGTATGGAGGTTTGCAAGATAACGGTGTTTGGACAGCATCTCACAATGCTAAGATGAATAACAGATGGCACCAAACAGGCAAAAATCCTTATACATCTATTATGGGAGGAGATGGCATGCAAGTTCAAGTAGATGACAGAAACCCATCTATTGTGTATACAGGTTCTCAATTTGGAAATTACTTTAGACTTAACAGAGATAAAGGGGAAAGAACATATATTCAGCCTAAACATACTTTGGGAGAAGCTCCCTACAGATTTAATTGGCAAACACCCATTCATTTATCTAGACACAACCAAGATATTTTATATCTAGGAGGTAATAAATTACATAGAAGTTTAAATCAAGGAGATACTTGGGAAACTATTTCAAATGATCTAACAACTGGCGGGAAAAAAGGAAATGTTGCTTACGGAACTTTAACCACCATTTCTGAATCTCCTTTTCAATTTGGACTCTTGTATGTTGGTTCAGATGATGGTTATGTGCATCTTTCTAAAAACGGAGGAGGTTCTTGGGAGCGCGTTTCAAACTCTTTTCCAAAAGAGTTGTGGGTAAGTAGAGTGATTGCTTCAAAACATAAAAAAGAACGTGTTTATGTAACGTTAAACGGATATCGTTCAGATGATTTTACGGTGTATATCTATGTCTCCAATGATTACGGGAAAAACTGGGAGAATATTTCTAATAATATTCCAACATCACCAGTAAATGTAATTCGTGAAGATTCTGAAAACCCAAACTTATTGTATGTTGGTACAGATAACGGGGCCTATGCTTCTTTTAATCAGGGTAAAGAGTGGTCTCCTTTTCAAAAAGGATTGCCCAATGTAGCCATTCATGATTTGGTTATTCAGCCAACGGCTAAACATTTAATTTTGGGAACACATGGAAGGAGTTTATATAAAGCAACGATTACCTCACTTCAGTCAATGACCTCAGAAAT
>Ga0180120_10001014_pt1 | contig 14386 bp, 28 predicted proteins | sample CPBDNA_3_FD_129677 | JGI IMG/M metagenome (GOLD analysis project Ga0180120, IMG submission 129677) | Freshwater to marine salinity gradient microbial communities from Chesapeake Bay, USA - CPBay_Spr_31_0.2_DNA (version 2) (version 2) | ecosystem: Environmental > Aquatic > Marine > Coastal ... | reverse complement strand
GGTGATTGTACTATTGCTGGTGATCTTGGAGCATTAGGCTTTAGTAAAATTGATTCCTTTGATATCTTGGGTAACCCAACATACACAGTTGATCTCAATGAGCCTTTAGACAAGAAACATTTGAATAAATACGATTGGGTTATTGATTCTGGCACATTATACTGTTGTTTTAATCCTGCTATGGTATTAAAAAATATAACTAGCATGTTAAAAGATACGGGCTGTTCTTTTCATACCTCTAATTTGTGTGGTTGGTTTGGACGAGGTTTTTATTCGGTTAGCCCTTCGTTATATAAAGAGTTTTATGAGTTAAATAATTTTACAGTAGAAGGGATGGGAACTAAAACTAAACTCTCTGGGGCTTGGTATGACCTAAATCCAAACGCTACTTACCTAAAGTCCGCTGATTTTGGTTCCATGTTGTTTAGTGAAGGTGCTAGTGAGTTTGTTCCGTTGATACCTAACGATACCTTACTTCATTGTTTCGTTAGTAGAAAAGAGAGAGTTGAGTACCAACAACCCGTACCAGAGCATTACGTCAAAACGGATGGAAAATGAATCAGCAATATAAGAATTATCAATATAAAATATCAAAAGATGCCGTGACAAAAATCACGCCTTGGAGTAATTACGTGGATAGTAATAGAATTCAATCAGCACTGCGAGAGTCTTCTAGTTTTAAATCTGATACTCACAAAAGTTGCGCTATTGTAGGTAATTCAGGAAGGCTTCTTAGTACAAACTACGGTGAGTTAATTGATTCACATGATTATGTAATTAGATTTAATCAAGCTACCACAGAGGGTTATGAAGATCATGTAGGTAGTAAGACTAATGCCAGAGTTGTTAATTGCCATGTAATTAACAGCTTGATGCCTCTGGAATCAAATCAGCACAACATAGAAACTTTTTCTAAATTTGATCCACAGTTTCTGTTAAAAATACAAAATGAGACTGTGTTCTTTAAAGATATTCCCAATGCCACTCTAAATTCTCTCACCAAGCTCGATCAAATTATGCATGATAATGGGTGTGAGGCAACGTTCCTTAATCCACAGGCTGTAATAGATCTTGCTTCGCAACTTCGTTTAGAAGCGGGGAAAACTCCAACCTGTGGTACGGTTGGCGTGGGGTTAGCATTAGGCGTTTTTGATAAAATTTCTTGCTTTGGGTTTTCTTTTTATGCAGATCCGTGGAGCAAAGTACACTATTATGAAGATGTAAAAGAGTATGATCAAAGCTCTGCTCATGGTTTAGATAGTGAAAAGAAAGCAATGCTTGAATTAGAAGAAGAAGGATTAATAAAGATATACAGATGAAAACATTATTAACAGGAGCAGGTGGCTTAGTTGGTTCCACCATGGAAGCAGACGTAAGGGTTATAGGTAGGAAGCCTCATATTCCTGGATACAAGGAGTACAAAAAGAGGTGGGTTGATCTTAGTAATTGGAAAGCAACTTATAATTTATTCCAAGAGACAAAACCAACACACGTTATCCACACAGCGGCTAGAGTCGGAGGTTTGGGAGCCAATATGAATTATATGTCTGAGTTCTACACCCAGAACACAGCAATAAATCTTAATGTCCTTGAGGCCGCTCGTCGGGCTGGTGTAGAGAAAGTTGTTTCTTTTTTATCTACTTGCATTTTCCCTGATGATGTAGAATACCCTCTTTGTGAGCATATGTTACATGACGGCGCACCACATACTTCCAATTTTGGGTATTCGTATGCCAAGAGAATGTTGGATGTTCATAGTCGAGCGATTAAAGAGCAGTACGGTCTTAACTACATATGTGTAATCCCAACAAACATATACGGACCTAACGATAATTTTAATTTAGATGATAGTCATGTGGTTCCTGCTCTTATTCATAAGTGTTACTTAGCCAAGAAGAACAAGACAGACTTGGTTGTTTGGGGGAGTGGAAAACCAATTAGAGAGTTTATTTACTCAGAAGATGTGGGTGAGCTAACACAACTCATACTAGATGAGTACGATGGCCCAGGTCCGCTCATTATCTCTTCTGGGGAGGAGATTAGCATAAAAGATTTAGTTGATCTTATAGTTAAAGCAATGAAGTTCAAGGGTAAGGTTGTTTTTGATGATAGTAAGCCTGACGGGCAGTACCGCAAGACTACTTCTAACTTACTTCTTAAAACAGTTTTTCCTAAGTATAAATTTACTAAATTGAAGCAAGGGATCAAGAAGACTGTTGACTGGTTTGTGGAGAATTACGAGTCATGCAGGAAGTAAAAAAGGCATTAATCACAGGAATTAGCGGTCAGGATGGATCATACCTAGCGGAGTTTCTTCTAGAGAAGGGTTATGAGGTGTGCGGATTGCTGCGTAGGCATTCAGTCCCTGAGAATCAAACCAGTAGGTTAGAGGAGATTGGCCTTTTAGATAATCCTAAATTACACTTAGTTTATGGAGATATAACAGACCTACCTTCATTACTTCAGGTTTTCAGTAAATTTGTTCCTGATGAGATTTATAATTTAGCAGCACAATCTCATGTGAGGATTAGTTTCGATCAACCCGCATTTACTACTCATGCAGATGCTGTTGGTGTGCTAAACATTTTAGAGGCTGCTAAGACGGTATGTCCAAAGGCCCGTATTTATCAAGCAGGGTCTTCTGAGATGTTTGGTAATGAATATGATGAAGATGGATACAGAAGAGAGACAACTCTTATGCGACCTGTTAGCCCGTATGGTTGTGCAAAGCTTTATGGTTTTAACCTCGCTCGCGTGTATAGGAGTTCTTACGGTATGTTTGTTTCAAATGGGATCTTGTTTAATCATGAGTCTCCTCGACGCGGCCTAAACTTTGTTACTAATAAGATAGTTGCTGGAGCAGTGGATATCTCGAAAGGAAAAGCACACACTCTAGCCTTAGGAAATTTAGAAGCAACTAGGGATTGGGGTCACGCTAAGGATTATGTTCGCGCTATGTGGATGATTCTCCAACATGATAAGCCTGATGATTTTGTTTGTGCTATGGGTGAATCACACTCTGTCCGAGAATTGTGTGAAGAGGTATTCTCTGAGCTTTGCCTGGATTATAGAGATTTTGTTACGCAAGATCCCAAATACTATAGACCTACAGAGCTTGATGATTTGAAAGGTGACTGCTCTAAACTTAAAGAAACTTTGGGCTGGGAGCCTGAGTATACTTTTAGAAGTATGATAGAGGAAATGGTTGCTGCAAGGCTATAATAGTTCATGCAAGACGATTATTATCAAATGAATAGATATCAAGAAGAAGCCTGGGAAACGGCAATTTACCCCGCTAAAGGCGATAACTTATACTACCCTGCACTTGGCCTAGCTGGAGAGGCAGGAGAAGTTTGTAATAAGATTAAAAAGATTATGAGAGATCAGGAAGGTTCAGCAACAGCAGAACAAAAGCACGAAATTGCAAAAGAGTTGGGAGATGTGCTTTGGTACTTAGCAACCTTAGCTACTGAACTGAACTCACATTTAAGTTGTATTGCTGAAGATAACCTAAAAAAGCTCGCAGACCGTAAGAAAAGAAATATGCTTTCTGGATCAGGAGATAATAGATAATGCCCGTATATAATTGGCACTGTAAAAAATGTGATATGTTGTTTGAGATCTTTCAATCTATGACGGAAAGAGAGGAGGACCCTCCTACACACTGTCCTGAATGTGATCCTGAAGAGTTAGAGGAGGGTACGGTTCATCAAGTTCACTTGAAGGGCTCTCTCCCCAAATTTAGAATTCCAGGTGAGGGTGCTTATTACCCCAACAAACTGCAATGATTGATTTAGATGACCCTCCCCCGCCGATGCGGGTAGCAATCAAAGAATCATATAAGTCAAATCACAGGTTTAAGTTAGGGGCGTGTATTGCCAAAGGTAATAAGGTTTTAACTAAAGCACACAATAGCAGGAAGACACATCCCAAATTTGGGTCAGGAGATTACCAAACTCTTCACGCAGAAAGCTATGCTATTTACAAGGCTGTGAGACAAGGCATAAACCTAAAAGGCACAACCCTTTATGTTTATCGAAAGAACAATAACCTCGCCAAACCATGTCCCTGTTGTATGGGATTGGTCCATGAATATGGAATAAAAGAAGTTATTTATAGTGGTTTGATATAAGTCAAATCTATAATAATATATGAACAAAGACGTAATAAAAAGACTAAAGAACGCAGGGCTTCTATCAGAAGAAGCTCATGATTTGGGGTTTGTGTCCACAGGCAGCTATGCTTTAAATAAGATCATTTCTGGTGATTATATGAAGGGCATTCCCATTGGAATGATTTCTCAATTTCATGGAGAAGCCTCAACTGCAAAAACTGTGTTTGCCACACATATTTTAAAAGAGGCACAAAGTAAGGGTTATTACTCCATGTTAGTGGATAGTGAAAATGCATATAATCCTACTTTTGCTAAACAACTTGGAGTTGACCCAGAGCGATTAATTTACTCCACTCCTGAAACTCTGGAAGAGAGCTTTCAAGTTATGGAAGAGACTATTACCTCCATTAGAGAGGCTGATCCTGACACTCCTATTGTTATTGCATATGACAGTATTGCCGTGTCTCCCTCTAAAGCAGAGTATGAAGCGGAAAGTTATGACGGGAATAATATGCAGGGTGCGATCAGAGCAAAAGCTACTGGAGCTTGTTTGAGAAAGATCAACCCCCTCATGCGTAAGCATAAGGTTGCTCTTGTCGTAATTAATCAAATCAGAAGTAAAGTCGGAGTTATGTATGGTAACCCTGAAACTATGGCAGCAGGAGGCAAGTCTTTAGATTACTACTTGGGAGTAAATCTTAAGTGTATCTCTAACAAGACTGCGGATCTTGTGCGGGACGATAATAAACAAGTTATTGGAATCACAGGGACGGTGAGAAACACTAAGAATAAGGTATCCATTCCCTTCAGGGAGTGTGAGTTTGAGTTGATGTACGACGAGGGGCTGAACGCTTGTGCAGGGATGCTGAAGCAATTAGTCCTAGATAATGTTGTAGAGCAGAGTGGCGCATGGTACAGTTGGAACGGTGTTAAGTTCCAGCGCAAGGAGTTTGATAATAGCTTTTCGAGTGGCGAAAAGTTCACAGGACTCAGAGAAGCGGTTGGCGTGAAGACCCAACCCGCTGAAAACAAAGAGCTTACAGCGAAGTGAAAAATAGTCGCATTTTAAGTTTGCAATTCATAGATAGTGAGGTATAATATGACGATGAAAGACAAAGATGATAGCTTCTTTGGTGTGCTGAGTAACATCATAGATGAAGCGTTCTCAAAAGTGTTTACTGAAAAAACGGAAGCTCCTTCCTCTGGCTCCTCAGAGTACGCTACTATTAAAGAGTACACCGAGCAGACAGGTAAGAGATTCCGAATGAGTAAAGACCAGAAAGAGCGTGGACTTACAAGAGAAGAGGCGTTCGCAGAGTTACATTTAAACGAGAAAAAATAATTATGATTTTAACAAAAGAAGAGCATCCCGCAATTTTCGCAGAGAAAGCCGCATCCACGGTCTCCGATAAGTATACCTTTATTCCTACCACTAGGATTCTAGGAGTGTTGGAGGATCAGGGCTGGATCCCTACTAGTGCTTCACAGGTTAACTCCCATAAGGATGGCAATAAGCAGTTTGCGAAGCACCTTATCCGTTTGCGCCGTGATGAGGCTATCACGCCTGAAGTAGACAAGACGATTCCTGAGATCGTTCTGTTCAACTCTCACAATGGCAAATCTAACTATGACCTTCGCATGGGTCTTTACCGTTTCGTTTGTTCTAATGGAATGGTTGTGAGTGATGCAGAGTTCGGGTCAATTAAGATTCGTCACATGGGTTACACAGACGAGCAGGTTGTTAAAGCCTCTCAAGAGTTCATTGATAACAGCACTCGCATCATGAATGTTGTTCAAGAGTGGCAGGACGTTAAGCTGGACCGTGACCAAATGCGTTCATTCGGTCGAGAGGCTGCTAAGTTGCGATTTGAGGAGCCTGATGACCTTACAATCAACACCGTGCTACAGGCTCGTAGAAGTGATGACATGGGCTCTGATCTTTGGACTGTGTTTAACAGGACTCAGGAGAACCTTATTCAAGGTGGATTCCTAGTTACTAATGGTCGCCGCAGGAGCCGTAAGATTACCAATATTGATAAGAATATTGATATCAACACCAGCCTTTGGGATCTCGCCAGCAGCTATTCCAACAATTAGTAATTTATATCCCCACTAAGTGTACTAAATACTTAGTGGGGATAATTTATATTTATGCGGAAAAAGCATTTTTTTAGAGAGCCGATAGGCAAAGACCTTAATGGTTTGTATATTACTGCTGCACAAATGCAGTTCTTTTTGAACAGGAAGAAGGGCAATGAGCAGTTTGTAGAAGGTGATCCTGAGTTTTTTAAATACTTTTATAAATGTGCTATTTATAATATTATTTGGGATTTGCTTGAGACTGATCCTGCCTGTGCGACCTTTTTTTGGGACGAAGAGGCAGGATCTGTTGGTGTAAAGTTTCCAGAAAATGGAAAAGTAATGGAGCAACTTAAAGAAAAAAAAGTGAGTTATTATTTTAGTGATGAAGACCTACCCTAAAATGTTATGTTTTTATTTCCTGGAGTTTCTATCTTCTTCAGTAAATTTAGTTTGTGCGTTAGCAGGAAAATACCCCTCTTTCGAGTGGGGTGTTAGTTTTCTATTTGATTTAGAGCAGCATCGCATAGTTAACGAAGTAGATAAAAGAGAGGCTATTCGAAAAAAGAAAGCGGAAGACGCTTCTAAGTTAGAAAAGAAGGCCAAAGATAATGGGGAAGACGTATAAAGATAAGAGTGAATTTCTTCCATTGAAGAAATCAAAAGTTAAGAAAAATAAGCCTCTTCATGGGCTAAAAGAAGCGACTTATGCTGACAAACAGCAGGGCCGCTCCTATAATACTATGGATTTTGACGATTATGACGAAGACAATTTTGAAAAGTTTAGTAAGAAAAGGTGAGCAGCCTGTAGATACCTATAAAGACATCTATAAGTTTGAGATCTCTTGTGAAGGGATTATGAGAATGATCTCTTATTTTATTGATGGAGATAAAGGAGGTAACAAGTATGCCAACTGATTATGTTCTAAAGCGTCCTGTATTAGATCAAAATAGAATACAGAAGTACGCAAAAAAAATACTAGATGAAGCAGGTGAAGACAGAACACTTGCTTTAGATGCTTACAGATATTTTAAAGAGATGGTAGACGAGAACCCTCAAGACTCAGTAGCAAAGCAGCAGATGACTGATTGCCTTAAATTAGCACAATCATCTAAATCTAGCGCATTGAAGGTAATGGATCTTTTAATCAAGTTTGAATCAAACAACACTAAGCAGGAGGGTGCATCAAATGTATCTCTGTTTAGTAAAATTGAGCAATTAGCTAATGAAAAATAAGTGTTTTAAATTATTTTGTAAAGACCTAGATGAGATTATTTCTGTAAAAAGCTACAAGCAGGAGGAGGAGACTAACTTGTTTGAAGAGTTCAAGTCTCATTTAAGTGATGTTAAACCTGCGTACAGCGTAAACGACTACAAAAAATACTTAGTAGATTCTTTATTAGTTGACCCCAGTTCCTATTATACTTTCCTAGATAAGGAAGTAGAGGAAGAGCTAACAAAAGAAATTGTTAACGCTTTATATTCTACAGTCATAGAGGCATACCCTCATTTTGAGTTTGAGTTTATTTGTAATGAGATAAACAATGGGATTGCTTTTGACCAGATGCGTAGCTTCTTTAAAAAGCAAGCTGAAACCCTGATAGGGACTCAGCCGCAGGAAAAGAAAGGGATAACCTCTTTTGCTGATATTGTTAAACTTGCGAATGAACTTAATAAAAATGTTATTGGGCAGGAAGAGGCAGCAGAGAAGACACTAGATGCTATTAAGTTAATGGTAGCAAATATTGATTCTTTTAGCTCTCTTTTCTACATAGGACCTACTGGAGTCGGGAAGACCAAGTTAGCTAAGGTTTTAGGTAAGGGCTATTCTGGCAACTTTTTAAAGGTAAATTGCGGGGAGTATTCCTCTGCACATGACTATGCGAAATTAATCGGCGCACCTCCTGGATATGTGGGTCACTCAGACTCCAGCCTCCTAGGGGAAAAGGCCGCTATTTCTAATTCTTGGGTTATATTGTTTGATGAGATAGAGAAAGCTAATTCAAAGTTTTATGATTTTCTGCTCTCTTTGTTAGATGACGGCACTTGTACTGACAATTTAGGTAATGTGCTTGATTTCTCTCAATCTATATTCATCTTTACTACGAACGAAGGTATTCAAGCTAATCGTTTAGGAGAGACTAGAGTTGGGTTTGGAAAGGATCCTATTACTTACGAGGACAATAAAGATGAAATAATGAAATCCATTAAAAAGTCTTTTAACCCTGAGTTTTTAAATAGAGTGGACCATTTCGTATTTTTCAATCAATTGAAGGATAATGATTTAACTAAGATTGTTAAACTTGAAATGAATCATCTTCCAATTAGAAAAACTAAATCCTTGATATCCTATATAATTAGGAACTCTAATCATCAAGAGTACGGAGCAAGAAATATTTCTAAGTTTATTAAGAATAATATTGCAACCAAGATAGCAGATGCTATCCTAAAAAAGAAAGTGCCTATTGGCAACACAAAGTATTACACTTTTTCAATAAAAAATAATGAAGTGTATATTTCAAACATAGAGGAGGATACCGATGGGTGGACGAACGAGAAGACTTCGCAACATAGCTAGGAGACAACAGGGGGCTCAGACCGAGGCTCCTATTACAGAGGCTCCTGTAGAGAAAAAAGCGAAAAAAACCACAAAGAAAAAAACTAAAAAGGGTTGATTAGGCTATAATATAACCCAGATGGGCAGTAGGCCCATCATTGTTCTTTAATTCCGAGAGAGAGGGATCTACTAATTATATGTATACCCTCTCTCTCATTCTTTTTGGGCGTGTAGCTCAGAGGTTAGAGCGCGGTTCTTATAAAGCTGAGGTCGGGAGTTCAAATCTCCTCACGCCTACCACATAATCCAAGATTAGCTGATCGTGAGAGAGGCTGTCAGAACCGAAGTCTTGGGTGCAACTATTTAGGAAATTTATTTATGATTGATGATGTTAATGAGAAGTACCTTTCGAGGGTTTTAGAGAGTGCGAAGGCTGGTTTAGAGCAAGCAGATGAAGCTCTAACACAACTGGAGGCTCAGGCAGAGCAGATGGATGCTCAGAGAGAGCAGATTATTGCTCAAAAAGAGGAGATGGAAGATGCTGTTTCCGAGTTAACCGAACTTCTAGGTGTAAAGGAAGAGAACTCTGATGAAGAGTAGTGATCCTGCATATATCCCCATGATTGAAAACATCAGGGAGATGCTAAAGAATACTATCTTTGCTCACCCAGAAGATGTTTCAGCAATGGTAAAAGCATCCACACCAAAAAAGAAGAAGTGAGTTTGATCCCCGATAGCTCAGTTGGTAGAGCATTCGGCTGTTAACCGAATTGTCCGAGGTTCAAGTCCTCGTCGGGGAGCCATGCATAGTTACATATTTAGAAACAGAGAACGATTGGCAAAAATATATGGGATGGTAGCCCAATCGGCAGAGGCAATAGACTTAAAATCTATCAAGTATGGGTTCGAGTCCCATCCATCCTACCAGTACAATTTAAATTAGAATACTTACCATGAAAACAAAAAAGAATCCCCCTGTTACTTTAGGGTCTCCTCCATTTAGTCGAGAGGACTTTGTAGAGGCTTTAGGAGAGTTTGCAGGGTTATATAAAAAGAGACCTATTCAAGATAATGATGGAGGGATGAAGGCTCCTCAGATGTTCTATGCTTGGTATACAGCAAAGAGGTTACAGCCTACGGCTATCATAGAAAGTGGTGTTTGGAAAGGGCAGGGGACATGGTTCTTTGAACAAGCCTGTCCTAACGCTGTAATTGTTTGCCTTGATCCATATCCCCACTTGAGGCAGTATACCTCTAAAGTTGCTGATTACGCTGACGCTGATTTCTCACGTATTTCCTGGGAGGGTTGGCATTCTGATAGAAAGTTAGAAGTTAAGAATACTTTATGCTTTTTCGATGACCATCAGAATGCATTAGATAGGTTGCGAGTTGCTGCCCCACAAGGATTTAGACATCTTATGTTTGAAGATAATTACCCTGTTAGCCAAGGTGACTGCGTTAGCTTGAAGACTCTCTTGGAAGAAGATCAGCATGGCGGTATGGATGCTAGAGGTTATTTGAGAACATATTATGAGTTCCCCCCTCCTGTTAAGGGAGACAAGACTCGTTGGGGTGATGATTGGACTGATGAGCATTATCCTACGCATGATCCACTAATTACAGACTATACAAAAGAGTACGAAGATTACTTTGACGGGTATGAGAATTATACTTGGATTTGTTACGCTGAAATCGAACAGGAGTGACTATTATAAATCATGTACGAGTATAAAATTAAATCCATCGAGCATATCGTAGATGGTGATACATTTGATTGTATGGTGGACCTGGGATTTAGCATCCTTCATAAGATTAGAGTGAGGATGTATGGAATTAATACACCTGAAAGTAGAACACGCGATTTGGAGGAAAAGGCTAGAGGCTTAGAAAGCAAGAAGAGGCTTATTGAATTGCTAGAGCAGCATGAAGGAGACTTAATTCTTGCAACTAAAGAGAAGGGAAAGTATGGAAGGTATTTAGGTATTGTTTATCACACTAGTGATGAGTGCAAGCCAAGAGTAGATATCAACCAACAACTAATTACCGAAGGTTACGCTGTCCCTTATTTTGGGGGCAAAAGATAAGCACTCGTAGCTCAGTTGGATAGAGCAACGGACTTCTAATCCGTAGGTCATAGGTTCAAATCCTATCGAGTGTGCCATTCACAAGGCTATAATAAAATTGTGGAAACATTAGAGTTTACAATCCGCAGAGACCCTAATAAAACTAACCCAGAGGGGGTTGAGTATTGGGTATATGAAGAGGTCGTAGGAGTAAGAGAGCAAGGTCATTATCTTATATTAGTGATGCCTGATATTTCAGCTTTTATACCTAAATGGTGGATCGTAGCATTTAAAAAATTACTATAGGAGTAAAATTATGTTAGAAGTTATTGTTAACTATACAGACGGCGCAGTAGAAACTTATACTATCCTCACTTATCTTAAGGGTGAGAGGTATTGGCAACTTCTTACTGTTGACGGCACAACTGTAAGCATTCCAGATCATTCAATCAAAAAGATCGAGGTGCATCAAGTTGGTGGATCAGAAGAGGCTTGATGTTGTTTACTTGAAAATGGCCGAGGATCTTTCTACTTTGTCTCATGCAAAGAGAAGGAAAGTCGGCTGTTTGATAGTAAAGGACACACAAATTATAGCAGAGGGATACAATGGAACTCCTAGGGGGTTTGATAATAGTTGTGAATTTATTGACCATCTCGATGAGATGTACACTAAACCAGAGGTATTACACGCAGAGTCTAACGCGATCACCAAACTTGCTCGCTCTACTAATTCATCCCAAGGCTCAACACTATACGTTACTTGTAGTCCTTGTTTTGATTGTGCAAAACTTATAATTCAATCTGGTATAGAACGGGTTGTGTATAGACATATGTATACAAATAAGAATTGCATGGAAGCATTAGCCCTTCTTACTAAAGCAGGGATATCCGTAACACAGAACACACTTATGAAAGAAAATGCTTGACTCGCCGCATATTTGTGGTATAATGGGCGCATGAACATATTCGTCCTTAGTAAATATCCTCGCCTCGCAGCAGAAATGCATTGCGACAAACATTGTGTCAAGATGATCCTTGAGACTGCTCAGATGCTCTCGACTGCTCACCGTGTCTATGATACCCCACAAGCTGAGAATGTTTATAAGCAAGCTCACCTTAATCACCCTTGCACCAAATGGATACGAGAATCTGGTGCTAACTATCGCTGGGCTTGGAGGCTCTACCATGAGCTTCTAGTAGAGTTTACAAAGCGTCGAGGCAAGCACCATAAGTCTGGAGAGCTTATCCATGACCTAGCTCATACTCCTCATGGGATGCCCGAGATTGGCCTTACGCCCTTCGCCCAAGCCATGCCTGACGAATACAAGAGATCGTGCGCTGTGGAGGCTTACAGAGCCTACTACATGGGTGACAAGGCTGATATAGCTGAGTGGAACTGGGGCACTCCTGCTCCTGACTGGTTCGAAATAAAAGGGACAATTGGCTTGCAATCGGCCCAAAGCTAGGTATAATTTGCACATGATTACAAACGACCAATGGGAATTAATTGACGAGAAGTATGGAAAGCTACTCACTACGATCTGTTCTAAGATTTCAGGAGATGCGGCTATCGCAAACTTTGATGACAACTTACAGGATTTACGACTAGCCGCAATGGAGGCTGTAGCAGGGTTTGCAAGAAAAGAGGATAAGCCTTTTGAAGAGTTTTTTGATACTCTAGGATTCCATAAATACATTAAAACGTGCTTATGGAATCTAAAGAATAAAAAAGGATCAAGAATTACTAAGAGGTATAATATCAACAAGAACACAGTAGATATTACTGAGTATTCTGAGATACTGGTAGCTGAGAATCACGATACATCCACCACTTCTTTGGACTTTGTTTTAGGTGATGCAGTATCTAAATTCAATGAAGATCAGTTGGGCGCAATTAAATTAGTGATGGACAATCCTCATTATGTAAAGCCTAACGGTAAAGTTAATGTTAGGAGGCTTTCCGAAGAGTTAGGATACTGTGCTGCAAAAACCAGAAAAGTATTGGATGGTATAAAGACACAGTTAAGTTTGGATATTTAAAAAGGAGAAGTAATGGAAGATCTAAGAAAGAAGAGAGATGAACTACAGAAGAAGTATGAGCGAATGATGGATGCTCATACTAAGAAGTCTCACATCAGTAGTGAGGGAGCGCACATGGACTCTGCGAATGCCATTAAGGCTATTTACGCTGAGATTTTTGAGCTTTCTGAGAAGATAGGAGATCCTGTTCCTGTGTGGTTCTGATGCCTATTGAATCTTTTATTCACCATACAGCAAAGTGTATGCTTGGGGTTAAAGAGCTTAACCTTGATTTGCGTAACTACTTAGATGACATCGAGATGTATGCAAACTTCGTTGACGGTAGTATTGCATCTCGTCAGGTCGTTGCTGTTGCTTTGGCCTCGTATAGAAGGTTTAGACTTGTGGAGAAGGCTTTGGACAAGATTGATTGGAATAAACTAAGGGAGAGAGATGAGTAAGTTCGCAAACATAGGTAATAAAGTTGGAAAATTGGTATCTGATAAGCAACGTGCTTACGGTGATTCTTTTGGTCGTAGTGGTGAATGTCTGCGACAGATGTTTCCCGAAGGCATCAAGCCCAATCAGTATGATGATTTGCTCACTATCGCTAGGATTCTTGACAAATTGTTTCGGATTGCTAATAATCCTACTGCTTTTGACGAGAATCCCTATCAGGATATTGTGGGCTACGGATTGCTCGGAATGAACCGTCATAACTCTGGTAATAATAAGGACTTAGACAGCCATGCTGAATCAAATATTTCCTAACTATGGCTTGCATTTGAGCCATTATACTGTATAATAGGGGCATGAGCAAGACAAACGAGCAAATACTTCGAGAGAAGTGGCCTGAGAGGGCACAGAAGGCAGCGAATGGTAGCCGTAAGGAAGCCATTTACCTGATGTGCATTAACTGTATCGGATCAGCACAAGAAGCAAGGAAGTGTGAGGCAGTAGAGTGTTTCCTACATCCTTACAGACCTGGAAATAAAGGCGATGAGTAAACTTAGGAATGGCAAGCTGAACCATGGTGATCGTGTTGAGGTCTACCGCAACCTCCACAATGGCACTCACTCTATTCGTAGGAATGGTAAGGTAGTAAAGCACCTTCAACACCATCAGAGCATCTTCCTGAAAGATGTTAAGTTCGCTGTGCAACCTGCTGGTAGAGAAAAGGTTCGGCGTGAAGGTAGGAAGAATGTCCACGCATTTGTTAGAGGGACAGTAATCATGCCTTCAACCATGAACTGCACTACTGATGAGTTCAAGGATAAGATGCCTTATTGCGTTCAGTACAACCCTTACCATACGGATCACTTCGGATGCTATATGCTTACTGGTGAAACTGATAAGAAGGGTCGCCCTTGCAATGCTTGGACACACATTTACGAAGCTAAACTCGCAACCTTTACAGGAGGATACCTTTATGCCGCAATCTAATATACCCGAACGAACCTTACTAGAAAGAGAGAAGTCTCGCCTTCATGATAGGATGCTTAATAGGTGGATGGATCTATGTGATGCCGTGAGTGCATTTCACGCACTAGAAG
>Ga0180120_10001011_pt1 | contig 14401 bp, 15 predicted proteins | sample CPBDNA_3_FD_129677 | JGI IMG/M metagenome (GOLD analysis project Ga0180120, IMG submission 129677) | Freshwater to marine salinity gradient microbial communities from Chesapeake Bay, USA - CPBay_Spr_31_0.2_DNA (version 2) (version 2) | ecosystem: Environmental > Aquatic > Marine > Coastal ... | reverse complement strand
TCGCTGTAAAATCGAGGTAGGTAAACGGCGATGGGCATTCCCATGGCGGCCATGGGAAGAGCAACACCTGAGTAGGCCGCTAAGGTAAACGGTTTTAAGGGCTGTTGCATGAAGGCCATCCTGAATCAGTGATGTCTCGATCCTACACCAGACTAGGGTGTGCCGCGCGTAAAAAAAGCGCGCGGGGTTGCAAGCGTAGTTCTGTTTAAGCGCGTGGTTAATCAGTACAATTTGTCCAACACCTTAATTTTTGCTCATTCAGGATTAAGATCATGATGACGCCTGTTGAAGAAAGTCCGCCCGTTATCTTGTTGGTTGATGACGAGCCGCGAATATTGAGCGCACTGCAGCGGCTATTACGACGAGAAGGCTACCGTATTTTGACGGCAGGCTCGGGTGCCGCGGCGCTTTCGATTTTAGATCAAGAGTCCGTGAACATTATCCTGTCTGATCTGAGAATGCCGGAAATGGATGGCTTTGCCTTTTTGGGGGCGGTGCAAGATCGCGGCTTGGAGGCAGCCCGGGTTTTGATGTCGGGTAATGCGGATTTAAAGCTGGTGATTGATGGCGTTAATGAAGGCCATTTTTCGCAATTTATTGAAAAGCCTTGGGTTGATGATGCGCTTAAAATCAGCCTTCGAAAACTGATTGAGGCCCAGCAACTAGCGCGGGAAAATAAAGAGTTGATGAAGGCGCTACGAAGCCAGAATCAAATGTTAAATCAAGCGTCTGAAAAAGCGGCGAGCGAGATTCGGCAAAAAGAACGCCTATTTGCAACCATCAGCCATGAAATTAGAAACCCGCTACATGGTATCCAAGGCATTTTAGAGCTTTTGAGTCGGGACAGTGTTGGCAGGGATCAAAAGTTGCTCAGCACAGCGATAACCAGTGCAGGGTTTATGCGGCAAATCATCGATGACGTACTGGATTACAGCAAGGTCGAAGCGGGAAAGATGGTCCTCCAAAAAGTGGCCTTTTCCCCCGTCGCACTAGCGACAGATATCATATCGTTGATGCAACCAATGGCCACGGGGCAACAACTTGTGCTGGACCTTTACTACGAAGAAGCAATCGCGGAGCGATATTTTAAAGGGGATGATTTTAGGATTCGACAGATTCTAAATAACCTGTTGTCGAATGCCATTAAGTACACCAAAAAGGGCAGCGTCGGGGTCGAGATCACGGTTGATCCGATTTTAAAAATCGCGGTTATGGATACCGGGATTGGTATTCCGGAAGAAAAGATGGCGTCGTTGTTTGATGCCTTTGTGATGACCAATGATCAACATGATCGAACGTTTGGCGGCACGGGGCTTGGATTGACGATTGTTAAGAATCTGACCGAGTTAATGGGTGGCGAGATCGGTGTTTCAGCGCGTCAAGGGGGTGGCACGGTGTTCACACTAAGCTTGCCGCTCGAGTCAGCTGCGGCCGAGATTGCCGTTGCGCCCACTCAAAACGTTGATCGTGTGCTGGACGGAATGCAAGTGGTTGTCGCTGACGATATGGCGGCAAATCGCATCATTGTTGAAAATCTGTTGCCCCGGTATGGCGCAACGGTCCATGGGTTTTCCGATGGGGAAGGGTTACTGAACTTTTTGTCGGAGTTTGAGGGTGTTCCTGATCTATTTCTTTTAGATATTAATATGCCTGGCATGAAGGGTGACGAGGTCTTACGCGCCATTAAAGCCGCCTCCCCAGCGTTGGCCCAGGTACCCGCCTTCGCTATGAGCGCGTCTCTAAATTTTGCGGGCAGTGAACAGGTAGTCAAATTGTTTACCGGCCTGTTCAGCAAACCTTTTTCAGTGGGCCAATTATTAACCCTGGCTCGACAATATGCGCCGTCGCCGCTCCTCTGGCCACGACCGGGCCGGCTTCTGATTTGAGCACGGCGATTGGCAGCACCAATCGAATGCGGGGCGATACAGACTCGCCTCAATTCATCGGTGAGTCTGGCGCTGAAGGCTTTTCACCGGCAGATAAAGGTGCTTTACCCGCAGCTGAAGGCGCTTTACCTGGCGCTGAGGGCGCTTTACCCACAGCTGAGGGCTCTTTACCCACAGCTGAGGGCTCTCCATCTGGCGCTGAGGGCGCTTTACCCACAGCTGAGGGCTTCAATCCAGAGGTAGATACTTTGATCGAGGATATGGGGGTTGAGCTCGTGGTAGATCTGAGCGAGGCCTTCAAGTCGAGTCTGAGTCGTGCCTTGATTACGGCGCAGCCGGGGGACACTTCGGCGCAACAAATCGTTGATTTGGCACATGCTTTAAAGCCAACCGCTACGATGCTGGGTTTCTCACAGCTAAGCCAATGTTGCCAGCAGATCGACGGTCTGCGGTCCTCTGGCGATATTAGCCCGGCGATTGATCGTCGGATTGAACTGCTGAGTAAAATCGAAATGACGCTGGTGCTGATTGAGCGCCTGGCGGATTATTTGAAAGCAACGAGCAGGGTGGATTGAACGCCCTAGACAAGCCCAATTTGGCTGCGATCTGTACTCGTTCAGGCAGTCATCTGGATTTGGTGGTGCAAGCGGTGCCGGCGCCAAAACCGCCAGGTCTTGGTGAGATTCAAGTTGCACTGACGGCGTCGGGCCTTAACTTTAGCGATCTCGTGAAGTTCCGAGGGCACTATCAAGTTCAAACGAAATTACCTTTTATCGTCGGGGGCGAGGCATCTGGCCGGATCGAAGCGGTTGGCCCTTCGGTTCGGGACCTGTCAATAGGGGACGCCGTATTGGTGCCAACCGGTTGTGTCCGATTCCAAACCCTGCTGGCCAGTCAGGCAACAAAGGTGCCAGATGGGGTCGATTTAACGGTAGCGGCCTCTTTTCGTCAGAACTATCAAACGGCAATCGATGGCTTACGAAGAGCGCAGTTGAGACCCGGCGAAACGCTGCTTGTGCAGGGCGCTGCAGGCGGCGTTGGGCTTGCAGCAGTCGACCTGGGTCTGCAGATGGGTGCCCGCGTCATTGGCGTGGTCAGCACTGAGGCGAAACAGGCGGTGGTGGCGCGCTATGGTGCCCAAACCATTTTACTCGGCGACCAAGGCTTTCGATCTGAGGTTTTAGCGTTAACGCAGGGCCAGGGTGCGGACGTTATTTTTGACCCCGTCGGAGGGGATGTGTTCGATGAATCCGTTCGCTGTATTGCGCCCTTCGGTCGGATCTTGGTCGTGGGATTTGTGAGCGGCCGGCCAGCGCTGGCCAAGACCAATCACCTATTGGTAAAAGATGCCGTCGTCATAGGCTACACAGTGGGTGGTTTGCGTAAGCATCGGCCCGAGGAAGCCGAGCGTCAGGCGCAGACCCTCATGCGCTGGCTCGCTGCGGATCGCATTAAGCCTTTTATCTCCCATGTGCTTGAACTTGAGGAAATCCAAGCAGGGTATCAACTGATCGTCGATCGTGAGGTTGTCGGTAAGGTCATGATCGACCTTACCTAAATAGATCATTTGTCTGGATAGGCAGCCTGACAGGCTTCTCGAAGCAGGCGCGTGCCGGATTCTGTAGTAACTTTTGTAAGCGACTTTAAAATGCACTCAGCGGCTTTTTCGCTGAGTTGCACAGGTTGATTGAGCGGTGCTTTTTCCAGCCAACGAAGACCCTGATTCGGTCGCGTTCGGTGATCCATGCCCGGTTTTGAAGGGTTGAAATCGCGAAGGACGACATGGTGCCCGCCTTGATCATTGACAATGATATCGACATTCCTATCGTTCAGTGCAGGGTCTTCATTGAGCGCTTCATGCAGCGCCGCCATCACCTCTGGCGGTAGGTTCTGATCGCGGAGTTCATCGGTTAAAAGGCGATGGATGGCGGTTGAATCCAGGACATTGGCCGATCCAGCCCGAATCACTTTGATTTTCCGCTCGGCTGGCGCTGGCAAATCCTCATCACGCAGGATCTGGATCAGAATCGTTTCTTCAGGGGCCGCGCTCGAATGAGTATTGTGGGCGTCATGGGTAATGACCGTGTGCTCGTTTAGTGTCTGCGCCTCTTGAGCGGCGCTCGTTGACGGCTGGATCAAAAGACCAGCAAAGACGATCAATAAACTGATGACGAAGCGTAAGGTTGTCGATGGCATTGGATTTCCCCCCAAAGCGTAAAATCATAAGGAAAGCGATGGAAACTGTCACGCGATAGTTGGGTCTGCCGGTGCTGCGCGCTTTCGGGCTTTTGACGCCTGATGGGATTGACGTGTTTTCACTGGCTGCAAAGGCTCAACCAGAGTGACATCCCCAGAACAAAGGGCTCAAAGCAGGGGTCTTAATGCAAGCGACGAAAACAAAATGACAATCCTGATAGTTGAATGGGTAAGGGTGTCTCGAACTTGGCGACGGGATCTCCTCCGCCAGGACTGAACGCGATGGGCGACCTGGACCTCAAGGCGACGGTTAATCTGTCAGCGAGGTTGGCAGCCCTCTGGCTTTAACAGGCTTCAAGACGTCCTGAAGACGGCTCGGATCGAAAGTGGGGTTTTCCGTTAGGCGAACCAAGTCCGCAAGGTCCGCTTGTTGATTTTGCGAAGGTTCAAGGCAATGATCCTGCCAATGAATCGAAAAAGTATTATCGAAGCAGCTTTTGATGACGCCTTGAAGCGCGTCGGAATGAGCACCCGGGCAAAGCAGCAGTAGGTGATGCCAAGCGCAGGGTAGCAGGAGCTGTTGCTGGGCGTAATGGATCCGGCCCAAGAGGTCGGCCGATCGTTCTTCGGTAAACAGATTACTGCTGGGCACGTCCCGTTCGATCAGGAGATCGCGCAAGCACTGGGCTTCGGTTCTGCCCGGGAATAAATCAAGGATATGGTGACAGCAGCCTGTGGTGATAAGACTGCTGGTTAAGCCTGCGTGAAATGTCTCGGCAGCTTGATCCGCGAGTTGGGTAAGGCTTGGCGCGGTTCGGTCAGCGTCCCCAGCAAGAATTAAGACCGCATCATAGGCGCCCATCATTGTGGGTTCATCCAAAAGGCGGCCGTCAGGTGCCTGGATCGAAGATCAAAGAATCTAGTTGGAAAAAACAAAGCCTTGATACCCCTCACGTTTAACTTGTTCGCAAATCTCGACATAACTCGGAAAGCCGCCAACATAGGGCATGAAGATTCTGGGTTTGCCCGGGACATTCGCGCCAAGATACCAAGAGTTGCAGGTCGGAAATAGGGTGCCAGCAGCGATGGCATTGCCGGTTTTGACCCAGTCTAATGTGGCCGTGTCGGTCGCTTCAATCGTTGTGGCTTGGCGCTGTTGCATCGCATCCAGACAATCCATGATCCAGTCGATGTGTTGCTCAATTGTGACGATCATGTTGGATAGCACCGAGGGGCTTCCTGGTCCTGAAACGGTAAAAAAGTTCGGGAACCCATCAATCGCGAGGCCTAAATAGGTCACGGGTCCTGCAGACCATTTCTCAGCCAGCGTGATCCCGGCTCGACCTTGAATATCAATTTTGAGCAGCGTACCCGTCATTGCGTCAAATCCGGTGGCGAAAATCAACATGTCAAAGTCATACTGCGTGCCGTTGGTGATCAAGCCTGTTGGCGTAATGCGCTCGATTGGGTGATCTTTGACGCTCACGAGGTCAACGTTTGCGCGGTTGAAAGTTTCATAATAATGGGTGTCAACGCAAACGCGTTTGCACCCGAGCACTTGGTCCGGACACAGCAGCTCGGCAGTCTCAGGGTCGGTCACGGTGCCTCGAATCTTGTTGCGGACAAACTCTGCAGCGATTTGGTTGGCGTCGAGATTGCTTCCAGTATCACTAAAGCTGCTGCTGAAACCGAGTCCACCCTCTTGCCAGCGTGCTTCAAACCGCTGCATTTGACCCGCCTCATCAAGGTCAAAAACAGATGCCTCCCAGCGGGTTTGATGGGCGCCGAACCCAGCAAACATTTGTTTATTCAGCACTCTGAAGTCGTCGTAATGCTGTTTGATGTCTTGGACATAGCCTTCGTCTATCGGGCCATTGTGGGCAGGAATGGCGTAATTAGGCGTTCTTTGGAAGACCGTTAAATGCGCGCAGGACGCGGCAATGATCGGAATGGATTGAATTGACGAGGAACCGGTGCCAATAATGCCGACGCGTTTACCGGTAAAATCAACGCGGTCATGAGGCCAGGTGCCGGTATGGTACGCCTCGCCCTGAAAGTCATCGCGGCCTTCAAAATCTGGCAGGTTGGTTGAAGAGAGGCATCCAGTTGCCATGATACAAAAGCGGCTAAAGAAAACGTCGCCTGCCGCCGTTTCGGTACGCCAGAGGTTATTCGCTTCTAAAAAGGTCATGGTCACGACTAAGGTACTGAACCGAATATGGGGTCGTAACCCGAATCGATCTGCAACATGGTTGGCATAATTCAATATTTCTGGCTGGGCGGCGTAACGCTCTGTCCAAGACCAGTCTTGTTGTAGCGCGTCATCAAAGGAGTAGGAGTACTCCATGCTTTGGATATCACATCGCGCGCCCGGGTATCGGTTCCAGTACCAGGTGCCGCCAACATCACCGCCCCGTTCTAGGACCACGGCAGACCGATTGCTGTTCAGAGCACGCTGCAGGGCGTAGAGCCCGGCAAAACCAGCACCAACAATGATCAGGTCGAGGGGGTTGGCCTCTGATGAGGCGGGGTCGTCCAAACGTGGCATATCGATCTCCGGTTGCGCCTGAAATTGAACCACGTCGGACACATTTACTCAAACCAGCAATCCGGACATACTCGGGAAACCGCAAGGGTGCTGTGGTCTGTGCGCAAAGTCTTGCTCAAGTTGAGTCCTACTTAAGGAAACCGAATGAACCGGACTTTGGTGGTGTTAACCCTGGCAGCCTGTATGGCGCAGACGGGCGCGCCAATCGTTGTGTTGCTTGGCGGCATTATTGGCGCCGAGCTTGCGCCATCGCCGGGTCTGGCCACCCTGCCGGTTGCATTGATGATACTTGGAACGGCAGCCTCAACGATTCCTGCCTCGTTCATCATGCGCCGCTTTGGTCGGCGTAAAGGATTCTTATTTGCGGCCAGCTACGCGGTGGTTGCGGGGTTGCTCGCGGCCTTTGCGGTCCAGACGGCGGCATTTTGGCTGCTCTGCACCGCGACCTTTCTGATTGGAAGCCACAATGCCTTTGTTCAGCAGTATCGGTTTGCCGTTGCCGAATCTGTTCCGGCGGCGCGCCTCGGTCGATCGTTATCCGTCTTGATGTTAGCCGGCGTTGTGGCTGCCTACCTGGGACCTAAAACCGCAACGTTGCTGCAAGATGTTGTGCCGAGTGCTGTCTATGCAGGGTCTTTTTTAGGCTTATCAGTTCTAATGGCGGGCGCTGGAATGGTTTTGTCCTTTTATGTGCCGGATTCCTGTGATTCAGAAGTCGATGATCGGGGCGGTCGGTCTTTGTGGCAAATTGCACAACAACTTGATTTCAAGATCGCGATTGTGGCGTCAGTGGCCGCCTGGAGCATCATGAGCCTTTTAATGACCGCGACGCCGGTCGCAATGCATCATCTCGATCAGTTCAGCATGATCGATACGGCTTGGGTCATTCAAAGCCATATTATGGCGATGTTTTTACCCTCCTTAGTGAGCGGCCTATTATTGGACCGCGTCGGGCCGCTTCGCATGATTACAGCAGGTGCGGGGATCTTGATCGTGTGTTTGGGGGTTGCGTTTGCGGGGCGGCACCTGATGCATTATTGGTGGGCGCTGGTGCTGCTGGGGATTGGCTGGAACTTTATGTATTTAGGCGGAACGGCCTTACTGACTCGAACCTATGAAGCCAATGAACGGTTCAAGGTTCAGGCCTGCAATGATTTTATCGTCTTTGCAATGCAGGCGGTTGCGGCCTTGTCCTCCGGGTTTTTCTTGTTCAGTTTCGGCTGGTCCTGGCTGGTTTATCTCAGCGCCGGTGTGCTCATTGTGCCCCTGGTGCTAGTGGGCTACAAACAATTGGCGCTGAAAGGCCTCAAAGCGTGAGGTAGACGCATCACATTTGCGCGCCTACTTAAAAACGGAAATTAACTTTGGATAAAGTTGGGCGAGTTCCTGGCTGAGCAGTGCAAATTGCGCATCAAGTTCCGCAAGCGCTGCTATTTCTGGCTCAAGCCCATCTAAGTCATCAGCTTGCTCGGTGAGCGCCTCGTATTTGATCTGACTCAGAACCAAGTCTTTGTCCAGGGTAAACGATAGACTCTGATCCCAGGTTAGCCTGAGTTTACTGCAGAGTTTACCGGTATCAATGTGCGCTAAAATCTCTTTGCTCTGCAGCGCGACCTTTCGACAGGTAATGCTCGATCCGTCCTCTGGGTCAAAGAGATCGCACGCATTGCCAAGCTCGAATCCGGGTGGTGGCTGATTTCTTTTTAGCCATTGAGTGAACAATTGACCTGCTGACTGCTTGGATTCGATGCGGGTGACCGCAAGCGTACCCAGGGTCATCCGAAGATAATTTAAAAAGGTGTCGACGTCTGTGGCGGACGCGCTATTGATCACCAGCAGCCCGGCCGCTGGATCAATGTAACCGAGTATCCGTCGATGTTTGCTCAGGGCCCTGGGTAGCAGCTCACTGAGGGCGGCTTCTTTAAACTGGAGCCGTTGTTTTGAGGAGGGTTTTTGACCCTCAAGGTTGGTCCAGTGATGCGATTTTTCAGAGATGAGTTCTTGTAGGGCACTGGTTGGAATCACCTTTTCTTCGCGTTTTCCGCAAAATAAAACACGATTGCCAAATTGACGGGTCAGATCCGTAAAGCCGTCGGGCAGGGGTGAAACCCAGCCGAAAGTACTTTGACTGAAGGAGCTGCAGGGCTCGAAGGCTTCATTGGCCAGCAAGTCGTCAAAGTGTTCCGGTAAGGTGTCTGAGAAACTTAAAATGGTCGCGCTGGAAAACAACATGGGGATTACTCATAAAGTGACAAGCCAGTATACGCGAAACTTCCATCGGATCATGGATCACATTCACGGCGTCGCGTCGTATACTGCACCGATGAGCCAAGAGAAAGCCAAATGCTGCAGATCGAATCCTTAAGCTGCTTTCGGCAAGATCGTTATCTTTTCAAGGACTTAAATGCCAAGGTCCTGCCTGGTCAGGCTTTGCAAATCGTGGGCGAAAACGGCGCTGGCAAGACGACTTTGTTTAAAATTTTGGCTGGATTATTTGAAGAGTATGACGGTCGGGTCATCATCGCCGACGCTGTCGGCAGTCTGTATCTGGGTCACCGGTATGGCGTGAATGATCAGTTAACGCCCGTTGAAAATTTAAAATTTTTACTCAGCCTGAACGAAATCCAGTTGGCGCCTGGGTTGCTAACGGCCGCTCTAGCGCGGTTTCAGCTGTCCGCTGAGTTCGATCAGCCCTGCGCTGCCCTCTCTGAAGGTCAAAAGAAGCGAGTCGCGTTGGCGCGGTTGATGTTGACCTCTGCTCGGATTTGGTTGCTGGATGAGGCCTTCAGTGCCCTGGATGCGCCCGGGCGTGCTGTCTTGTCCGAGGTCTGTCAGGCGCATCTTGCGTCCGGCGGGATCCTGATTTTTAGCAGTCACCAGGGTATTCCAGAGTTTGCCGCTGCGGCGCAATTGCGCCTCGAGGTTGGGTCATGATGCTGTTGATTCGAGAGCTGAAAATCATGCTCCGGTCTCCGGCTGGGGCCATTCAGTCTCTGATGTTTGCGGTATTGGTCATCGCCCTGTTTCCATTGGCGATTACCCCAGACCCTGACCAACTGGAACCCCTGGGCATTGGGTTAATCTGGGTGGTGACGCTTCTTTCGTGCTTGTTGGCAGCGGATAAAAGCCTGGCGAGCGATTATGCAGACGGCAGTCTGGAACAGATGGTGCTGAGCGACTACCCCTTGTGGTGGGTGTGCTTGGTCAAAAGTATGGCGCATTGGGTCAGTTGCGCGCTGCCACTGTTGCTGATGGCCCCCATACTGGGCGGCATGCTTGCGATGCCTTTGGATCGTATTGGTTGGCTGATGGCGTCGCTGATCCTTGGGTCCCCGATTTTGAGTTTGTTTTGTATATTGGGCGCCATGTTGACGGTGGGGTTGAATCAAAGCAGTGCATTGCTGCCCATATTGATTGCCCCATTCCTGGTGCCAACCTTGATTCTGGGTACCCAGTGGGCGACGACCGGGGGCGAGGCTTTTTATGGCTACATGTTGGCGGCCTTGCTGTGCCTATCACTTGTGACCCTGCCCTTTGCAACGGCGGTGGTCGCAAAAATAGCGGTTAGCCGCTAAGTCTGTGGCGACAGACCTGTTACAATTGGCGGTGAAGCTTTAAAGGTAGATCGATCGTGTGGCGCTGGTTTCATCAATGGGGTAGCCCCAAATTTTTTTACCATCGTAGCGGCGTGCTGATACCCGTCTTGGCATTGGCGAGCGGTTTGATTTTGGGTGCCGGCGTGTTCTGGGGCTTGTTGATTGCGCCTGCTGATTATCAACAAGGCGAAAGCGTTCGAATTATGTATGTTCACGTGCCGGCTGCAATTTTGGCGCAATCAAGTTACGCCATGATGGCGGTCATGGCGCTGATTTCCCTTATCTGGCGTCTCAAGATCGCGGATGCAGCCGTTCAAACGGTGGCCCCGATTGGCGCGTGTATCACGCTTTTAGCGTTGGCAACGGGATCGCTTTGGGGCAAACCCATGTGGGGAACCTATTGGGTTTGGGATGCGCGCTTAACCTCAACCCTAATCTTGTTTTTTTTGTTCGCTGGGGTGCTCGCCCTCAGAAATGCAGCCGGTCAAAGCCAGACAGCGGGTCGGGCAGCATCGGTTTTAGCCGTGATTGGGCTGCTGAACCTTCCGATTATAAAATACAGTGTTGATTGGTGGTTCACGCTGCATCAGCCAGCAAGTTTTACACTGACCGATCGCCCCGCAATGCCTTTTTCGATGTGGGGCCCACTTTTGATGATGGTTGTCGGTTTTTATGCTTGGTTTTTCTTGGCTTGGTTGATTCGTTTGCGTCATGAGCTCGTAAAACGAGAACGACGATCGGATTGGGTCCAGCAGATGATGAAACAATGAGTTTTGAAACGATAACCGCTTTTTTAGCAATGGGCGGTTATGCGACCTACGTCTTTGCCTCCTATGGTCTGACGGCTCTGACGCTCGGTGGCTTGCTTTTGGCGGAGTCCCGTCGGCATCGAGCCTGGCTGCAGCGGCAAGGTTCGCGGCGGCGGTCAGAGGAGGCCTGATCAGTGAAATTGGGCGCAATGAAACCGCAACGACGGAATCGGTTATTGCTGATCTTAGGCTTAGTAGGCGGCTTAGGCCTGGCGCTGACGTTCGTTTTGAAGGCGTTGAACAGCAATATTAATTTGTTTTATACGCCGGTGCAGGTCATTGCAGGCGAGGTGCCCATGGGCGCCCGCGTCAGGGCCGGTGGCATGGTTGAAGCCGGCTCGATTCGGCGTTCGGATGGGTCCTTGGAGGTTGCTTTTATCGTTTCAGATTTAGCTGGCGCGGCTTTTGAGATTCGTTATACCGGGATCCTGCCAGACTTGTTTCGCGAAGGCCAAGGGGTCGTCGCAACCGGCACACTGAGCCAGGATGGGGTGTTTTTTGCCGAAGAAATTCTCGCCAAGCATGATGAAAAGTATATGCCGCCGGAAGTTGCGATGGCGTTGGACGCAACCAGACAAGATCCCTTGCAGCCATGATTGTTGAGCTAGGCCATTTTTGCGTTGTGATCGCGTGCCTTCTGGCGTTTTTGCAAGTTGTGCTGCCCAGCATCGGCTTAAAGCAGAACAACGCCCAGCTGATGGCCTCCGCGTCGAGTCTTGCCTACGGCGTTTTTGTGTTTACGCTACTCGGGTTCCTAGCATTGATTCACGCCTTCGTTACCGACGATTTTTCAGTTGGGTACGTTGCGAGTCACTCCAATACGCGGTTGCCATTGCAATTTAAGGTGTCGGCGCTTTGGAGTGCGCATGAAGGGTCATTCCTGCTGTGGACCCTTGTGATGTCGATTTGGACGATGATGGTCGCGCGGTTCTCAGCACCGTTAACCACCGACATGCGAGCACGGGTTTTGATTTGCCTTGCGGCCTTAGGATTTGGTTTTTATCTGTTTTTGCTCTTGACCTCGAACCCCTTTGAGCGCGCGTTACCTTTTTATCCAGCTGAGGGCGCGGACTTGAATCCACTTCTTCAGGATTTTGGCCTCATTGTTCATCCGCCGCTGCTCTACATGGGGTATGTTGGCTTGTCGGTACCGTTTGCGTTCGCCATTGCCAGCCTGTGGGGAAATACCTTGGATGTGAGTTGGGCGCGTTGGTCACGCCCCTGGACGAATTTGGCGTGGGCGTTTTTGACGATGGGCATAACCCTTGGGAGCTGGTGGGCCTATTACGAGTTGGGTTGGGGCGGCTGGTGGTTTTGGGATGCGGTTGAGAATGCGTCGTTTGTCCCTTGGTTGATCGCAACCGCTTTGATCCACTCCTTGGCGGCCACCGAAAAGCGCGGCGTGTTCAAATCTTGGACGGTGCTGCTCGCGATCTTTGGGTTCTCGTTTAGTTTGCTGGGCGCCTTTCTGGTACGGTCTGGGGTTTTGACCTCCGTTCATGCCTTCGCGGTGGACCCGGAGCGCGGTGCTGCGATTTTGATGTTTTTGGTGCCGGTGATTGGGGGCTCTTTGCTGCTTTATGGCGCGCGCGCCTGGGATCTTCGCAGTCGGGTGACGTTTAAACGCTCAGGACGAGAAAGCTTTATCTTGGGCAACAATGTATTGCTGACGGTCAGTGCGGCGGTGGTTTTGCTCGGCACGCTTTATCCCTTGGGTTATGAGGCTCTGACCGGCGGCGACAAAATATCGATAGGCCCTCCGTATTTCAATGCGGTGTTTGTGCCCCTGATGCTGGCGCTCATGGCATTGATGATTTTGAGCCATCGCAGCCGTTGGTGGGCAACAGATCGATCTCTGCTGACCGCTGGGCAGGGCGTCTTCACAGCGATAGCCGCGGTCGCAGCGATTGGCGTCTCGGTTGTCATGGGGCCCATCAAGCTCTGGATCATTGGGGTCGCCTGGCTCGCGTTTATGATTCTTTTGAATTTAGGGTATGAGCTTCATCGGCGCGTCAGGCTTAAATCGAATCCATTCAGTCGATTGTTCAACCAACCTCTGGCGGTCTATGCCATGGTTTTAGGCCATGCAGGTATTGCGGTGACGGCCCTTGGCATTGTGACTACCGTGATGCTGAGTGAAGAGGCGGATCTGTTCATGGCGCCGGGTGATCGGGCCGAGGTGGGCGCCTATGACGTGCAGTTTTATGGGACCAATAATATCGAAGGCCCAAACTATGTCGCCGATAGAGGGCGCGTTGAGGTATCACGCGCCGGGGAGGTCATCGCCACCTTGTTTCCGGAAAAGCGGCGTTACCTTGCCAGTCAATCGATCATGACCGAAGCGGATATCCATGTGCGTTCATTGGGGGATATCTACGTTGCGCTAGGTGAGCCGCTAGAAAATGGTGCCTGGGCGGTGCGCGTGCACATTAAGCCCCTGGTTCGGTTTATCTGGTTCGGGGGCATATTGATCGCGCTCGGCGGCGTGCTTTCGATTTTTGATCGCCGTTATCGGGCGCCGGTGGCACGATCATCGCGACAGGCGCCGCCTGCCCCGAGCCGGGAGGCAGTGCATGGCTAAACAAAGCGTCTTGATCCCGGCTTTCGTGTTCGCAGGCATCGTGGTTTTGCTGTGGTTTGGTTTTCAATTGTCAGACCCGCATCTTTTGCCCTCGCAAAAGCTTAATGACCCGGTGCCCGATTTCGAGCTGCCCAGTCTTACGGCAGTGGGCGAAACGCTTAACGCGGCGGATCTGACGGGTGAAATTTCCTTGCTGAATGTCTGGGCAACTTGGTGCCCGAGTTGTATTGCAGAACATGGGGAGCTGACTCGAATTTTTGAAACAACCGGTCTGCGCATTATCGGGGTAAATTACAATGACGACTCAGATGCAGCGCGCGCCTGGTTAAAACGCTGGGGTGACCCTTATGCATTTCATATCGTGGATGAGCGCGGGACGCTTGCCATCGATTTGGGTGTTTACGGCGCGCCTGAAACCTTTGTTGTGGATGCCGGCGGCATTATTCGTTATCGCCACGTTGGGGTTGTTACCCAAAAGGTGTTCGAAGAAACCTTTGCGCCGCTGATTCAAAATTTAAAGGATGCGTCATGAGGGGCCGCTGGGTATTGGCCGGGTGGCTGTTCTGGGTTTTAAATGCTCCGAGTTTGGGCGCGATTGAAGCCCAGGCGTTTCCTGACGAGACGATCAAGGCGCGTTACTACGATTTGATTGCATCGCTGCGGTTGCCCCAGTGCTTGAACACCAACTTCGCGGGGTCGTACGCGATGATCGCCCAAAACCTGCGAGCCACGGTGCTGCGGCTTTTAGTGGAAGGCAAATCGGACGCTGAAGTGGAACAGTTTAT
>Ga0180120_10001009_pt1 | contig 14418 bp, 9 predicted proteins | sample CPBDNA_3_FD_129677 | JGI IMG/M metagenome (GOLD analysis project Ga0180120, IMG submission 129677) | Freshwater to marine salinity gradient microbial communities from Chesapeake Bay, USA - CPBay_Spr_31_0.2_DNA (version 2) (version 2) | ecosystem: Environmental > Aquatic > Marine > Coastal ... | reverse complement strand
TTTTTAATGGTGTTATTTGGCAGCATGGTGGTCTCGGTGGTTGCGTTTGCCGGGCTCATTAAAACGGCGCTGGCAGAGCAGCCTATCATGATGTGGTCGTTCTTTTTTGGTCTCGTGCTGGCCTCATCTTTTCTTATGCTTCGGCAGGTCGAGCGCAAACAAGCCGCGCAACTTATCGTACTGGCAGTGGGTTTGGCAGTGGGTTTGGTGTTGCAGCGTCTGGTACCGGTTACCGTTGTGCCAACGCCTGCCATGCTGTTTCTGGGCGGCGCCATTGCGGTATGCGCCTGGATCCTACCGGGTATATCCGGTAGTTTTTTACTTTTGCTCCTTGGGCTCTACGGCGGCGTGATCGATGCGGTTGCGAACTTGAGACTGCTTGAGCTTGCACCACTGGGATTGGGTGCGGTCCTAGGCTTGATCGCTTTCGCAAACGTTCTGAAGCTTTTATTTCATCGCGCCAAAGATTGGATACTCATGTTTTTGACCGGGCTGATGTTGGGTACGTTGGTTCGACTCTGGCCTTGGCAGCAAGTCCTGCAGTATCAACTTCAGGCAGGCGCCACAGAAAAACGCCCGTTGATTTCTGAACCCGTGTGGCCGACTGCCTATGAAAGCCTCACCGGTCAGCCAGCCGAAATCGTCTTAGCGTTATCGGCACTCTGCGTGGGTGGTGCTGCCGTCGTGCTCTTTGAACGATTTGGCGTAAGGACACAGGTCGGTGCCGTTTAAACTCGACACCCATCGTTTCTGCTTGGCGGCGCTGATGTTGTGCGCCGCGCTCTTGGTGAGTGGCTGTCAATCCAATGGCGCCCCGGCGCCGGTTGCCAACATTGGTGAACGGGGTAAAACGCACATTGTTCAGAAAGGCGATACCCTGTACTCGATTGCTTGGCGCTATGGTCTAGATCATGGACGGCTAGCTCAAATTAATCGAATTCGGAAGCCCTACACCATCTACGCCGGGCAGCGGTTGAAGTTGGCGGGTGTTCCGGCTCGATTGTCGTCGAAATCGAAGGCGTCGTCGGATAAGCCAGCGGCTAAGAAATCTGCGGCGCCCAAAACGGTGTATACCGCAAAACCTGTTTCGAAACCAAAACCTGCGTTTACGGCGAGTCGCTTGGCTTGGGCTTGGCCGGTCAATGGCAGGGTCATTTCGAAATTTTCATTGAGCGGCAGCGTCAATAAAGGGATTGATATCGAGGCAAAGGCGGGCACCCAGGTCAAGGCGGCAGAAGCTGGGAGCGTTGTTTATGCGGGTGGTAATTTAAGAGGTTACGGAAAGCTTGTGATTATCAAGCATGATGACGCGTTTCTGAGTGCTTATGGTAATAACGAGTCGTTATTGGTGAAAGAGGGTGAGACGGTAACGAAAGGTCAGGCCATTGCCCAAGTCGGTGCAAATGATGCAAAAGTCGAGATGCTGCACTTTGAAATTCGGCGACAAGGTCGGCCGGAAGATCCCGTCCGCCATTTGCCAAAACGCTAACGGCGGCGGGTTATCCTAGACGCAAAGACTAGCGTTCTAAGTGATCGATTTTTCCTTTGACCTCAGCCCATTCCTCAGCATCCTCTAAGGGATCTTTTTTCTCGGTAATGTTTGGCCAGATCTCGCACAGCTCAGCGTTAATTTCGAGGAAGGCCTGCTCAGCTTCGGGCAGCTCATCTTCTGAGAAAATGGCATCGATTGGACATTCGGGTTCGCACAAAGCGCAATCGATACATTCGTCCGGGTTAATGACGAGAAAGTTAGGTCCCTCATAAAAACAGTCTACAGGGCAGACCTCCACACAATCTGTATGTTTACACTTAATGCACGCGTCACTGACTACGAATGTCATAAAACTGTTCCTTATCGTTATCTAAAATTCGTTAAGAATAAAATGATGCTGACCGTGTTAGGTGTTCAGCGTAAAGCCCTATCCAGCATCCAATGCTCAAATGGCCGATGTGGGCGTAAATCCAGAGGGCATTCTATCAGCTTTTGTCGGGCTGACAACTCGCGCTTTAATGGGTTTCTTGTAATTGGTCTTTGAGCTCATAGAGCAAATACAAGGCCTCCCGAGGGCTCAACTGATCGAGCTCGATACCAAGAATTTGGCCTTGAAGCTTTAACAGTTTGGCATCCCCCTGAAACAGCTCCGACTGTTGCGGTGGGCTTGGCGGAGCGGGCGCTATTGACGGATCAATCTGTAACAATTCTTGACGCTCGAGCGAGGCCAGTTTCTCTTGCGCACTGGCAATGACGCGAGCTGGCAGTCCCGCCAGTTTGCCCACCTGAATGCCGTAGCTCTGATTAGCAGGGCCGGATTGCACGGCATACAGAAAAATAATGCGGTCTTCGACTTCGGTCGCCGTTAAATGCAGATTCTTGACCGTCTCAACGCGTTCAGGCAGTACCGTCAGTTCGAAATAATGGGTTGCAAACAAGGTCATGGCATTGATTTGTTCTGCAATATAGCAACCCGTCGCCCAAGCCAGAGACAGGCCATCGAAGGTTGAGGTGCCGCGGCCAATTTCATCTAGTAAGACAAGGCTTCGCTTGGTTGCATTGTTTAAGATGAGGGCGGTCTCAGACATTTCGACCATAAAGGTTGAGCGCCCGCTCGCCAGGTCATCGGAGGAACCGATGCGCGTGAAAATTCGGTCGATATCACCAATAATCGCTTGCTCAGCCGGCACCGGGCAGCCCGTCCGGCCTAAGAGCGCGATGATCGCTGTTTGCCGCATGAAGGTCGATTTGCCCCCCATGTTCGGCCCGGTAATGATAAATTGCCGCAAAGCATCATCAAACTGAACGCTGTTTGGCACAAAGGGCGCCTCTAGCATCGATTCGACAACCAAATGGCGACCATTTTCAATAATCAGCTCCGACTGGTAGGTCAACCCTGGCGGTGACAAGTTTAACGTGATGCCGCGTTCAGCGAAGTTGGCCAAGACATCTAGAATTGCCAGGCCCTCGGCTAGGCCTTTAAGGGGTGTAATCGCCTTGAGCAAATCGTCCAGAAGTTCATCATAGAGCTGTTTTTCTCGCGCAAGCGCCCGACTTTTACTGCTGAGGGCTTTATCCTCAAAGGTTTTAAGCTCCGGGGTGATAAAACGCTCGGCATTTTTAAGGGTTTGCCGCCTAACGTACGTGATCGGCGCTTGTTGTGCCTGAACTTTGCTTAATTCGATGTAGTAACCGTGCACTCGGTTGTAACCGACTTTCAATGAGCTGAGCCCAGTTTGCTCGCGCTCTTCCGTCTCAAGTTTGATCAAAAATGCCGCCGCGTGTTCGCTAATGGCTTTGAGTTCATCCAGTGCTGAGTCAAAGCCTTCTTGGATGACCCCGCCATCTCGCAGCACCACAGGCGGCACGGGCACAATCGCCTGGGTCAGTAGATTAGCAAGCACCGGTTGGGTTTGAACCAAGGTTGCAAGGTCGGTCACCATGGGTGCGTCAATAGCCTTCAAAACTGCACCGATCTCGGGTAACAAATTGAGCGTGTCTCGTAAACGCGCAAGGTCTCTAGGGCGAGCGCTCTGCAGCGCGATTCTTGCAACGATGCGTTCAACATCGCCAGCGCCAGCGAGTACGTCTCTGAGCGCCAGGAAAGCCGACTGCTGCTGCATCGCGCTGACCGCTTGCAGGCGCGCTTCAATCTGAATCGAGTCTCGCAGCGGCTGCGTGATCCAGCGCGCGAGTAATCGCGCGCCCATCGGGGTCTTGGTCTGATCCAGGACCGATAAGAGCGTATGCGCTCGGCCGCCTTGGAGGTTGACCACGAGTTCTAGGTTCCGTCTGGACGTGGGATCGATAATAATTGCGTCTTCGTTTCGAATGCGGCGCAGTTGTTGTAAGTGCGGTAGGTCCCGGCTTTGGGTTGCTTGCACATAGCCGAGCACGCAGCCGGCTGCGCGAATGGCAATGGGTTGATCCTCACAGTCAAAGGCAGCAAGATCCTGCACCCCAAATTGTTGCTTCAGCAGGCGCACCGATTCTTGCTCGTCAAATTCCCAAATGGGTCGCGGTTTTAGGCCCCTCAAACCGAATACGGCGTTGGTTAATGAGGGATTATCTGGGATCAAAAGTTCCGCAGGATTCAACCGAGCCAGTTCACTCTTGAAATGGTCTTCTTGCTCGGTTTGAAGGACCTCAAACCGGCCGCTACTGACTTCCATTACGGCAAGCCCAAAAGTCATGTCCTCCTTGAAGGCAGCGCAAATCAGACTTTCTTGGTTGGCCTCGAGCAAGGCTTCATCGGTCAGCGTTCCGGGTGTGAGTATCCGGACCACTTTGCGTTCAACGGGGCCTTTACTCGTACTGGGATCGCCGATTTGTTCGCAGATCGCAACCGAGACCCCTTCGCGCACGAGCTTGCCTAGGTAGCCATCGGCTGCGTGATACGGCACGCCACACATTGGAATGGGTACGCCTGCAGATTGGCCTCGACTTGTTAGGGTAATATCAAGCAGGCTAGCCGCTGTTTTCGCGTCATCGTAAAACAGCTCATAAAAATCGCCCATTCGGTAGAACAATAGCGTGTCCGGGTGCTGGGCCTTGATGCTGAGAAATTGCTGCATCATGGGCGTATGGGCGTCTGTCGTCACAAAGCGTCACTGATTAAGAATCTGCCCCAAGGTTAGCAAACGGTTAAAAGTGCTGCATCCTTAAACTTCCCTAGATCGTGTTTTCGTGGGTTCAGAGTGTTGTAATTTATACTGTACGCATAACCAGTAGTCTGTTAGCATGTCGCAGTGCGCGAGCGCCAAGTGACGTTGTCAGTCTACTCGCGCGGCAAACGATAGGGTTATGTGAGACTTTAAAAAAAACCAAGGCGACCCAAAAAACCTAAGCGGTTAAGAAAACCGGAGCCGTTAAGAAAACCGAAGGCATAAAAGAAAATTGAATCGGAAAGAAATGCAGCTCGGTAGAGAAGCCGGTAAAACAGAAACGAGAAGCGAGAAACGAGAAGTAGGAAGCAAGAAGCAAGAAGCAAGAAGCAAGACGCCGGAAGCAAGAGTCAGCAAGAAATAAAAAACAAGAAACAAGAAACAAAAAATAAGATAACAGCCGCCCTTCGACCCGGGTTGGATGTTCAAGCGTATCAACCTACAGATCGCAGGGCGATTTGTGCACAGACCAGTAACAAAGGCCGCGTTAAAGTTGCCGATGACTTGAAATGGAGAAGTAAAAATGGAAGCGACCACTGCACGGGATGCCAACAAAGATAAAGCGCTAGATGCTGCACTCACACAGATAGAACGCCAGTTTGGGAAAGGCGCAATGATGCGGTTGGGTGACACCCCCCAAGTCCAAATCCCCTCAATCTCAACGGGCTCGCTCGGGCTCGACGTTGCACTCGGAATTGGCGGATTGCCTAAGGGCCGTATTGTAGAAATTTATGGTCCTGAGTCTTCAGGTAAGACCACGTTAACGCTGCAGGTCATCGCCGAAGCGCAGAAAGCGGGCGGTACCTGCGCGTTTATTGATGCCGAGCACGCGTTAGACCCGATCTACGCGCAAAATCTTGGTGTGGATATCGAAAATCTTTTGGTTTCCCAGCCAGACACCGGCGAACAAGCACTCGAGATCTGCGACATGGTCGTTCGATCCGGCGCAGTCGATGTCGTCGTCATCGACTCGGTCGCGGCATTAACGCCGAAGGCTGAAATCGAAGGTGATATGGGAGACCATCATGTTGGGTTACAAGCAAGGCTAATGAGTCAGGCGTTGCGAAAAATGGCAGGCAACATTAAAAATTCGAACACCCTGGTTATTTTTATCAACCAGATTCGAATGAAAATTGGCGTCATGTTCGGCAGCCCAGAAACCACCACCGGCGGAAATGCATTGAAATTTTATGCCTCTGTTCGACTCGACATCCGTCGTATTGGCGCGATTAAAGAGGGCGACGAGATTGTGGGCAATGAAACCCGTGTAAAAGTCATCAAGAACAAAGTGGCGCCGCCCTTCAAGCAAACTGAATTTCAAATTATGTACGGTAAGGGGATTTATCGTATGGGTGAAGTCGTTGATATGGGCGTTCAACTCGGGTTGGTGGATAAAGCGGGCGCTTGGTATAGCTACAAAGGGGATAAAATTGGCCAGGGCAAGAAGAATGCCTGCGAATACCTGACCGAACATGCGGCGCTGGGTGAAGAGATCGAAGGCATCATTCGTGCAAAGTTGCTCAATGATCAGTCTGCAGTCGTGGAAGAAGCGCCAATTGATGAGGCGATCGTCAGTTAAAGCCGGCAATGTGAGGTCATCGGTTTTGGAGAAAGACATTTTGGCGCGAGTCAAAGGAGCGGCAGTTGGCGGATGAACCCACGACCGCTGCGCTCCGCCGTGCGATCAAGGCGATCGAGGAAAAATCGAAAGGGTTAAAGCCGCCCCTTGGGATAAATCAGTCACCGTCGGAGGGGCTCTGGGAAAAAGAGTCTTCTCAAGCTTCAGAGATTCTTGCGGAGATCTCGGTCGCCGGCGCCAGCCCCGCCTCAAACCGAAAACCGTTTAAACAAACCCGTCGCAGGCCAAACGCTTCAAATCTAAAAGCCGCGCCGTCAACGGATCTATCCGACGCGGCCGGGCCCAGCGGCGAACCTGACGACGTAGAATCAGTAAGTCGTTTGCTGGGTGAATCGGATGCCGCTGAGGTTGAAGCGACCGCGCGCGCGATGCTGCGTCGGTCTGCGCTCAACTTGCTGGCCCAGCGTGAACAGACAGCCTTTGAACTCAAACAAAAACTAAGTCGCCGATTTCCCGAGCAGGCCGCGTTACTCGATGAGGTGATCGAGCGACTGCAAGAACAGGGTTTGCAAGATGACACGCGCATGGCGGAGGCTTATGTCCGGTATCGGATCCAGCGGGGTCAGGGCCCAATGAAAATCCGGAGTGAAATGATGCAGAAAGGGCTCACAGGCTATGACATCGATACGGCCTTTAGGCGTCAAGCACCGGATTGGGGTGCGCTCGCGGCAACGGTGTTGCAGAAGCGCTTCGGGGAAGTGGCGGAATCTGCGAGCATCGATCAAAAAGAGCGAGCAAAGCGGAGTCGGTTTCTTCAGCAGCGCGGATTTCGCTATGAACATATCTCAGCTGCCTTATAATAGACGGTTTGATGATCTGCCCTTGGGGCCGCGATGAGGCGGTGATCAGATGTCTTGCGGAGACCGAGTATGAACAGCGAAGCCATTAGAAAAGCCTACCTAGATTTTTTCGAATCCAAAGGTCATACCGTTGTCGAGTCGGCATCCCTGGTGCCTGACAATGACCCAACACTGTTATTTACCAATTCAGGCATGGTGCAATTTAAAGATGCGTTCGCCATGCTTGAGAATCGTGGTTACACCCGAGCGGTTAGTTGCCAGCGCTGCATCCGTGCCGGCGGCAAGCATAACGATCTCGATAATGTCGGGTATACCGCAAGGCACCATACTTTTTTCGAAATGTTGGGCAACTTTAGTTTCGGGGATTACTTTAAATCTGAAGCGATTGCCTTTGCCTGGGAATTCTTAACGGAAGTGCTCAAGATCCCCAAAGACAAGCTCTGGGTGACCATTCACGACAGCGATGATGAGGCCCATGCGATTTGGGTCAATGAGATTGGGTTTCCAGCGGATCGAATGACCCGGATGGGGGATAAGGACAATTTTTGGACGATGGGTGACACAGGGCCGTGTGGGCCCTGCTCTGAGATTTTTTACGATCACGGCGAGGCGATCCCGGGTGGTCCGCCGGGATCAGAAGATGATGACTTAGATCGATTTGTTGAAATCTGGAATCTGGTTTTTACACAATATGATCGCAGCGCCGATGGCACACTGACGCCGCTGCCCAGTCCCTGTGTCGACACTGGGATGGGGCTAGAGCGTTTAGCGGCGGTGATGCAATCCGAGCACAACAATTACGATACCGACTTGTTTCAACCGGTGATCGTGAAGGCTGCTGAAGTGTTGGGGGTCCGTGATTTACAAATACCGTCGCTCAAGGTGATTGCGGATCATTTGAGGTCCTCGGTATTTCTTATCTGTGATGGCGTGTTGCCGTCGAATGAAGGCCGAGGGTACGTAATGCGCCGGATCATGCGTCGGGCCCTGCGTCATGGTCATGCCCTTGGCGCAACCAAACCCTTCTTTCATGAGCTGGTTCCTGTGCTCGTGGCTGAAATGGGTGAGACCTATCCGATGCTGATCAAAACCAGTGATCAGATTGAACGAATCGTTTTAAAAGAAGAAACACAGTTTGCCCTAACCCTCGATCAAGGGATGCGCATATTGGATGAGGCCATTGCGGGCCTTACGGATCCAGTCATTCCTGGAGCGGTCATCTTCAAACTTTACGATACCTACGGATTCCCCGCCGATTTAACCGGGGATATTGCCCGAGAACGCAATCTGTTGCTGGACATGCCGGGGTTTGAGTCGGAAATGTCAGAGCAAAGAAATCGCGCCCGAGCAGCCAGTAAATTTCAAGGCGAAGGCGTTGAAGACTTTGAAATCGATGCGGTGACGGCTTTCTTAGGCTACGAGACCCTGGATCTGACCGCATCGGTTGTTGCGATTCATGATGGCCACGGCTTTGTTGACAGCTGGTCAGGGGAAGGCGTCGTGTCAGTCGTGCTGGATAAAACCCCGTTCTACGCAGAAAGCGGGGGCCAAGTGGGCGACCAAGGCAGCTTGATCGCGGATGGGGTTGTACTGACGGTGGTAGATACTAAGAAATCTGGTAGTGCCATCGTGCACTATTGCCACAGTGAAACCGGTGCACTTGGGATTGGTGATCAATTGCAAGCGGTGGTTGCACCGAGCGTTCGACAAAACACCGCACGCCACCACTCAGCGACGCATTTGTTGCATGCTGCGCTTCGCGCGGTGCTGGGGGATCATGTTAATCAGCGCGGCTCTCTGGTCTCAGCGGATCGTCTGCGTTTTGATTTCTCTCATTTTGAAGCGGTAACGGCCCAAGAGCTGCAGGATATTCAACATCTTTGTAATCAGGAGATATTGAAAAATACCCCGATCTCGACGGATGTGATGAGTGTTGACGCTGCAAAGGAACGCGGTGCCATGGCGCTGTTCGGTGAAAAATACTCTGAATCCGTGAGAGTTTTGACGATGGGGGATGGCTTCTCGATGGAACTTTGCGGCGGCACCCATGCGCTGCGAACCGGTGATCTTGGGTTGCTCAGAGTCCTGTCAGAGCAGGGCATCGCCTCTGGTGTTCGCAGAATAGAAGCGGTTGTTGGTGAACAGGCACTCAGTGCAATTGCAGAAACAGATGCCTTCGCCAACGCGGTTTCAGTCGCGCTTAAAACGGATCGAGGTGCCGCCTTGGCGCGTCTGGAACAAGTAATGGATCACAATCGACGCCTTGAAAAAGAGGTTGCGGCTTTGAATACGAAGCTGGTGAGCGGTGAGTCTCTGGATGCTGCCGATGCGGTGTTTGAGGTTCAAGGGATTCCCGTTTTAGTGAATTTAATTGATGGCGTCGATCCAAAAAGTCTTCCGGATGCGTTGGATCAGCTCAAAAATAAATTGGGCCGCGGGGTCGTGGTGCTTGCAACAGCACAAGCGGGTAAAATTGCGCTCGTGGTGGGCGTCACGAAGGACCTCACTGGGCAAGTGCATGCGGGTGAGCTGGTCAACCATATTGCGCAGCAAGTCGGTGGTAAGGGCGGTGGTCGACCGGACATGGCCCGAGCAGGCGGCAGTGATGTGGATGCGCTGCCAGCTGCTTTGGCATCCGTTGAAGGGTATCTAGCGGCTCGTCTTGGCTAGAATCCAATATAGAATTGGGGCTCGGCTTAACGCCTGAGCCGTGAGTGTTTCGTTAATTCGTTATAAAGAGGGTTGATCATGGCGCGTTTTGTCATGAAATTTGGTGGCACGTCGGTTGCGAATATTGCGCTCTTAGAGCGCATCGCTGATCGTGTTCAGCGGGTTCAGAAAGCCGGGCATGAAGCAGTGCTCGTAGTGTCTGCCATGGGCCACGAAACCGATCGGCTGGTTACGCTGGCTGAGTCGGTCGACTTCCAATCGCTTGCAACGCGCCGGGAGTTGGATGTGCTGTTGGCAACCGGTGAGCAAGTCACAATCTCCCTTTTGGCAATGATGCTGTTAAAAAAGGGGCTTGCGGCCAAGTCGTATCAAGGCCATCAAGTGCGAATACTCACCGATGAGGCGCACAGTCGGGCGCGGGTGCTGAGTGTCGAAACCGACGAGCTCGAGCTTGATTTATCAAACAATATTGTGCCGGTCATTGCTGGTTTTCAGGGCGTTGCACCCAATGGCTGGACGACGACATTAGGTCGGGGCGGCTCCGATACAACTGCCGTGGCGGTTGCCGCGGCATTGAATGCCGATGAATGCCAGATTTTTACGGATGTCGATGGTGTTTATACGACCGATCCCAGAGTCGTGGCTGAGGCGCGCTGTATGACGCGGATTACCTTTGAAGAAATGTTGGAGCTCGCCAGTTCCGGCTCCAAGGTGTTGCATACGCGCGCCGTTGAGATCGCGAATAAGAATCAGGTGTCGCTCAGAGTGCTCTCTAGTTTTAATGATGTTGCAGGAACGCTAATCACCGCCGAGGATAATATTATGATGGAAGCGCCTTTGATTTCAGGGATCGCGTTTACCCGGGATGAAGCCAAGTTGACCTTGCGAGGCGTGAAAGATCAACCGGGGATTGCCTCCAGCATCCTAGCGCCGATTAGTGAAGCTAATATTGAAGTCGATATGATTGTCCAAAATATTGGCGCCGATTTTAGTACTGACTTTACCTTTACGGTTGCGCGCGCAGATTTTGAATTGGCCCAATCTATTTTGACAGCGGTCTCCGAGAGAATTGGTGCGCAAGAGGTTTTGGGCGATGAACGAATCGCAAAGTTGTCGATCGTCGGGGTGGGCATGCGCTCGCATGCGGGGGTTGCGGCGCAGATGTTCGATATTTTGGCGAAAGAGTCTATTAATATCCAAATGATTTCAACTTCTGAGATTAAGATTTCAGTCGTGATCGATGAAAAGTACTTAGAACTTGCGGTTCGGGCCTTGCACGCAGGCTTTGGTCTCGAGGCGGATCTTGGCGCTGAGTCGGCGTAAGTCCGGCAGTTTAGCTTGGGTTGAATTAAAGTTGTTTGCTGTGAAAGGCCAACCCGGTCTGATCGTATTGTCTATAAGATGGACGGCCGCTTTTCTATCGCTTACACAAACCACCTATCAATCGTGCCTGTGCGTGCGAAAGCATTTGAACGACTGCGCTCGGCATTGGCCATGATCCTTTTAATTTGTCTGATGTAAGGCAGCTAGATTTCGGTTAGGATCGAAATAAAGCGTCGATTTCTGGTTTCAGTAGGAAATCAAAGAGCGCAGGCCAAAGGAGGCTAGATTGCTCATTCTCAGCAGAAAGGTGGGAGAAACACTTGTCATCGGGGGGGAGATCGAGGTGACGGTGTTAGGGTCTAAAGGAAACCAAGTTCGGTTGGGCATCAAGGCGCCCAAAGAGGTGTCGGTCCACCGCGAGGAAATTCAAGACAAAGTGCGCGCTGAATCGCTGGAGTGAGGCGTCCGCAGTTCGGATCAAGTGGACTCATCTTGGCAGTGAAGCCCAGGCGTCGGGGCAGGTTGTTATAGCGGAATCCTGCTAACCTTTAAAATACTGCGTAAACGCGCTTTTTGATGCCGTTAAGGCCTGTGAGGTTGTTGGCTGGGTTGTCATCCCATCACCCTGATGGGCACTGCCGGCTCGATGTGTTTTTAGTCAGCCTGTTGCGCACCAGACAAGCGCCGAACGCATGACGTTAAGCACGTTGATAACGGCCTTCGCCTGAACGACCACCAATCATCAGTCTTTCAAGATCGGACGCTAGTGGGTGACGCGTCTTATAAGACTTGGATAACCCGTGATCACCAGATCGGATCCGAGATAGCCATTGTCGACCAACATTTTATGGAGCGTTGGCAGTCGGTAAATCGGAACCGACGGTAGTAAGTGATGTTCAAGGTGGTAGCCAATTTGGTGGGGGGCGATCAAAAGCCGCTCCCACCATTTCGTCAAAATGGTGCGGGTATGGTCTCGAGGGTCAAGGCTTTGTCCGTTCGGTACCGCCGCATGTTCGCCAATCTGGCGCAGTCTTGTGCTCAACATGTGGGTGGAGACGAACGCGCCGACCCATACAAGGTAAAGCCAAGGTTGGCCAAGCGCCGTGAGCAGTCCTAGAAAGGCGATATTGGTAATGAGCCCGCCGCGAACGACGCGCTGGCCTTCCGCGTTCAACGTGTTATACCGGACAATCGAGCGGCCAATAGACCGCAGCCGTCGCCAGCCAGTTTGCCCGGATAGGTCGCGCCAAACTTTGCGCCGAAAACTTTTTTTGCTCACAGGATACGCCGCATAGTTTTTGAGATCCGGATCATCGAGGGTTCCGGCAAGTTGATGGTGTCGTAAATGGCCCTTCATGTAATCGGTTTTGCTTGAAAACACCCAATAGCCGGATAGCCAGCGGCCCACAAAATCGTTCAAGGGTTTTGATTCGAAAAAGGTTTGATGGCCGGTCTCGTGAACAATAATGCCGAGACTGAGTTGGCGGCAGCCAACCACAAGGATTGCCAGCACGTAAGTGACTGGGTTTGGCAGCAGCGCAGCCGCACTGAGCGCGCTCGCGATCAGTACCCAATCCGACAGTACAATGCGCCAAGCTTGGGCTGAACTCTTTCGCGTGACCAGGTCCAGTTGTTGTTGGGTTAATCCATGCATGCCTGCAGTATAAGTGGGTAACCATAAGGGTCAAGTGATCACGGCTCTGATGATGTTACTTGGCGCGGTTTTGGCAAGCGGGCGGGCGCGGTTTTGGCAGGAGGGCGGGCGCAACCTGACAAGCAGTTGCTCACAACATTAACCGCAGCCGGGTGATGAGTCTGCGATGGTCGAGCTGATCATCGTCTTTGCAGGTGCGGCAAGTCTGCGTTTGTGCCACAGCCAATCTTCGCGTTTTAAACCGGATTATCGTCCGAAAACCAGACCGGTAAGGGGTTGTGATTCGAGACCTGTCAGGCACAATGAAAGGCCTCGTTTGGCGTAAAGTCCAGTTGTACAAAGGTTCATCGATGAAAAAGATTGCGATAGTGGGCGGCGGAATTTCGGGTCTGACGGTTGCCGAACGGCTTTCTGAGCAATTTGAGATCACGCTCTTTGAGCAAAATGATTATCTGGGCGGTCACACTCAAACCCACCAACTTGAGATTGAGGGGTGCTCGCGGGCAATCGATACGGGGTTTATTGTCTACAACGATCGAACCTACCCCAATTTTATGGCCTTACTGGCACGCTTAGGCTGCGAGGGTCAGCCGACTGAGATGAGCTTTAGCCTGAAGCGCCCAAACTTAGAATATAACGGTCACAGTTTTAAAACCTTATTCGCCCAAAAATCGAATCTGTTTCGGCCACGTTTCTGGAAGATGCTAAGGGATATTGTAAGGTTTAACCGCATCGCTCGGTTGGTACTTGCGACTGACCCGGAACCGTTGATTGATTTTTGTCGGCGCGAAAAGTTTGGGGACGCCTTCATATTCGATTACTTAGTGCCGATGGCGGCTGCTATTTGGTCCACGGGCGATGACGGTATCTTGGCGTTTCCAATTGGCATGCTGAGCCAGTTTTTTAATCATCATGGGTTGCTGGATCTTGTGAATCGCCCTCAGTGGTATGTCGTTCAGGGCGGCTCTGATCAATATGTCAACGTGATTCGGAATCGATTGCAGGACCTGCGATTAGGGTGTCCCGTGCGGGCCGTCACGCGCGAGAAGACCTGCGTTTGGGTCACAGCAGGGGCAACCGTTGAAGCGTTCGATGAGGTTGTCTTTGCTTGTCATTCAGGGCAAGCGCTCGCGTTATTAACCGATGCTTCAAAGGCGGAGCGTGACGTGCTCGGGGCGATGGGGTATTCAGGTAATGAGGTGGTCCTGCATCAGGACGCAAGTGTCATGCCGGTGCGCCCTGAGGTTTGGGCGAGCTGGAACTATCATGCGCCACTCGGCGCAACCCAAGCCAGTCTGACTTACTATATGAACCGGCTACAAGGTTTTGCCTCGACGCAACCGGTGCTGGTGACCTTGAATGATGCGGGCACGATTGATGAGAACCTCGTGCTGAAACGCGTGCATTACGAGCACCCGGTTTTTGATGCGGCAATGCTGGCGGCCCAAGGCCGCCATGGGGAAATTTCGGGTGTCGGTCGCACCCATTACTGTGGTGCTTATTGGCGGTATGGGTTTCACGAAGACGGGGTCGTTAGCGGCCTGCGGGTGGTTGATGCGTTGGTTGCCAATGGTGCTTGAGGCGGCGATCTATGAAGGCGCGTTGACCCATGCCAGGAGCACACCGAAAGCGCATCGGTTTGATTATAACTTTGCGACCTTCTACTGTGATCTTGA
>Ga0180120_10001001_pt1 | contig 14464 bp, 27 predicted proteins | sample CPBDNA_3_FD_129677 | JGI IMG/M metagenome (GOLD analysis project Ga0180120, IMG submission 129677) | Freshwater to marine salinity gradient microbial communities from Chesapeake Bay, USA - CPBay_Spr_31_0.2_DNA (version 2) (version 2) | ecosystem: Environmental > Aquatic > Marine > Coastal ... | reverse complement strand
TCACCCTTGTAGAAAATAAGATTTAATCTTTTTAGCTCAATGGGTCGAGAAGATATAGTGCTAGAACTTATATCAGGATACTCTTTGTTCATTTCCTTAATAGTAATTCCCTTATTCCCTGCTTCTTCAATTAAGCTTAAAACAAAAGATCTTGTTTTTCCCAGTGAATGTGAAACTGAATGAGCAGCCTCTTTACTTGTTTTAGGATCATTTTTTCTATACAGCTTATGGGGGTATATTTTATTAAATAAGCTTTGCTGTTCCATGTTAGTGTGTTTCACTCCAGTTATCTCCGACATTATAGTCTCCGTCTAGTGGACAATTAAGGTTAAGTACCTTACCTGCTTCGATGATAGCATCAACGCCTAGCTTACCTACTTGATCTGCTATAGACTCATGGCATTCTATCTGCCATTCATCATGGACGTTAGCTACAAACTTAGCATCTAAGTATTTTAACTTATCGTTTAAAAATATCATGGCTTGCTTCATAATAATAGCGCCAGCACCTTGAAGCAAAGTGTTAAGTGCTGCGTGTTCAGACCTCACAGTAAGCTTTCTACCGTCTAACCCTTTAATGAAACCTCCTTTTGCTTCTCTTTGTATACTTCTTGTAAGAGTTTTAAATGATGGGAGATTATCAAAGAAAGATTGTCTAAGTCTTTTGCCAGCTTCTCTGCCTCTTCCAGCCACTGTTCCAAGTTTAGCATCTCCTGCTCCGTAGAGGAGTGCATAGATAAATGTCTTTGCCTGATCTCTAGATTGAAGTCCTGCAAGGTTTTGATTAGTGGTATGAATGTCTCCGTTAAGGATTTCATTTGTGTATCCCTCATCGTTTAAATAATGTGCAAGCATTCTAAGTTCTAAGCCTGAAGCATCAATACCCACTAGCTTATAACCTTCAGGAACTATCCAACAAGACCTACACTCCTTTCCGTAAGGTGAACTACTACTAGGAATCTGTGCCATGTTGGGATGTGAGTGGGTCATTCGCCCTGTTACTGCTCCATTAGGATTAACGTACCCATGCACTCTGCCAGTATTCTCGTTAAGTTCTTTTAACCAGCTTCTTACTTGTGCCACACGCTTCTGAATCATTAGATAGTTAGCAATTAAGGCAGCTTGAGGTATACCTTTGACCTTTTTGAGTATTGATTCATCTACCATAGGTTGTCCGGTAGGCGTAAACTTCTTAGGTTTCCATCCAGCCTTAATAAGATACTCGCCTATTTGTTTCCTGGAGCCTAAGTTAAACTCAGTTTCAGTCTCTCGTATGTACGGCTTAGGATTCTGGTACATAGTAAAATGCTGATACTCCTTATCCGTTAGCCTTACACCTTTACCATTTTGATCCTTTGCTATTTTAGATACCTGTCCAGTAGATGTATAACTATGGGTTAGTATTTGTTTCTCGATAGTAGCCTGAAAGTCTTTCTGCACTTCTTCTTCTAACTCAAAGAGTTTAGTTTCAAACATAGCAACAAGACTCATAGCTTTCTTAATGTCTAAAAGAAACCCAGCGTTGCGCTGTTGATCTACGATCTTAGCTGTTTGATGTTCTATCCTAACAGAGGCAGGAGTAAACCCTTTACTCTCAACCTTTAAAGCATTATAAACTTTATGGTTTAGAACAACATCGCGCTTACAATACTTTAACATCTCAGGAGTATAGTATTCCCAGGCGTTTTCTTTGTCACCAAAGTCCCCTTTCTTAAATCCTAAGCGGTAGCCCCAACCTTCTAAGCCATGTCCACCTTCACGGGTAGGTTTAAATAAACGGGATAGCACCAGTGTATCAACAACCTTCTTATCAGAAAGATCTATGTGTCCTAGCCTTTCAACAACAGGGATGTCATAGCCAATAATGTTATGACCAATCAGTTTGGTTGCAGACTTCAGCATGTTATAGCCTTCTTCTAACTGAGTGTTATCAAACGTAAACACATCCTTGGTGTCTACATCTACAGCAACTATACAATGTATTTTAGTTGGCGTAAGTCCATCAGCCTCTATGTCAAATACTAAGTTACTCATAGCTCATCTCCAGTAAACTCATCAGGGTCTGGTGGATTTATCTCGCTCAATCTACCTGTCTCTTGGTCATAGATTAAATGAGAGGCTACCCCTACATCTCCAGTGTATCTAGATTTAAGGACACGTACCTTGGTAGTTGAAGCTTCTATCTCATCATCAGATTGTTGGTTGCGTTCTAAAGATATTACGCAATCACTAATTTGCCCTATGCTTTGACTACCCCTCAAGTGATTAAGTCCTGTTTCAATACCATTCTCATGTCCACGGTTTCCGTCAACTCTACGCAAGTGTGAGACAAGAATCAAACCACAGCCTGTCTGCTCAACAAGATTTCTAAACCGCAACATGATACCATCTATAGCTTTACGTTCATCAGATTCTAATGTGGTTAAAACTAACATGTGAAGGTGATCAACTACTATCCATTTACAATCAAGTCCAATGATCATATATTTTAGCTTGCTAAAGATATCATCTACATCACTAACACCATGATGAGCATGTATCCATATGCGATTTTCGTTCTTTCCCATAAAGACACGCTTAAAGTAATCGTCTATTTGATCATCTGTAAACTTAGCTTTAGTGCTATCAAGGTGTATTTTGGCATTAGCCTCTATAGCCATGATGCCTTCGGCTGTCCTCGACCAGTTTTCTTCAAGGGCTACAATCCCTACATTATCTTTAGTATTATTAATCAACCAGTGTTCAAGTTCTCTGGTGACAGATGACTTACCTAAACCTGTACCTCCAGTAAGAGTTACTAACTCTCCTTGCCTTAGACCTTCTAGCTTTTTATTTAATCCAAACCAAGGGTAGGGTATAGCTTCTATCTTGTTATCTCTAAGTTCTTTGTATGCAGCAAACTGCTCAGAAAGATTAAGAACACCAGAAGGTGTATAGACTTTAGAATCCCAGAAGCATTTAACATATACTGAATGCCTCCCTTGACGCAGCATATCGTTAGCGTCTTTAAAATCTACAGGCAGCGACATAATTTTAGCTTTTCCTGGAGTCAAGATCTTTGCTATTTCTATCGCTGCTTTTTTCCCCGGCTTGTCATTATCAAAGTTAATAACTATAGCGTCAAAGGATTCAAGATATTCTAGACTAGCTTTAACATCTCCAACCCCTCCGGCAGCTCCAGACTTAACAGAGACAACAGGCCACTTGCTTCCCATCAGCTCATAAGCTGCCATAGCATCACACTCACCTTCTGTAAGAGTAATGAACTTACCGCCAGCGTTGAATAAATTCTCTCCAAAAAGCCCTACTTCTTTTGCCTTACCTCGCCAGCTAAAATCTTTATTCCTTTTACGAATCTTCGTAGCTGCTAGTTCATGTCCATTAAAATAAGGGTAGTGATGATTAACAACCTCACCATCTAATACTGTTGCCTTAACGCCATATTTTTTAGCAGTAGCTAAACTTATCTTACGGTCAGTAAGTTCAACAAAACTTGCTGCTGTTTTAGAGGATGGCTGATTAAAATCTTCCATCTTTTTATTCCTTTGATGAATTTCAAATTCAGTTTCTTGATTAATTGTTCCGTTAAGTTTGTTAGTATAATTTTTTATATGTGTATGACAGCTAAAACAAAATGCAGAGCCATCTTCATTTATACCAGCACCATCACTGGATGCACACTCTGTGCAAGGTTGATGTACTTTTACGAATGCCATAGTTGTTCCTCATTATTCGGCAGCTTTTATAATTGAGTCATCTGTTAGATGCCCTTTAAGTTCTTCGATTAGCGTAACAGCAGCGGCTTTGTGAATTGCAATAGCTTTTTGCTCTTCAATTAATCTAGCTTGAGATTCTTTTAATCTCTTGTTGCTTTCCAGAAGGACAGAGAAAAGACTCTGCCCCTCCGGTGAAAGCAAGGAGACATCATATTTAATGCCATCTACTTCCACGTTATCCATCTATAGTTCATCCTCCATATCAGTGTCGATAGCGTCGAACTCAGCACCATCAGCAGTGCCAACTTCAACTAAATCAACTACTTGCATTGCCTGAAAATCTAGACCTTTAAAGATCTGTCCTTTCCAGTTTGATTCCCACTCCTTGTATTGCACTCTGACATTTGAACCATTGCCAACTCTAGCATCGAGTGGATTCTTATGTCGATCTACAAGCTTAGGGGCTTGACGTATCATACCATTAGGGCCGTTAACTTTACGTTTAATGATGATAGCCGGGCCTTCATCCATAGACTTAATGGTGAATCCTCTCGACTTAAAATCATCTGCAACCTCTTGTTCAACAACTAAGTTCACTGAATAAACAGGTTCAAAAGTTGTGTTAGGGGTTGTAACAGAAGCCCAATATGCTTCGCCTTGAAGTATAGCCATTTTTATTTCCTTTCGTTTTTAATTAATGAATCTTGATTTTAACAAATGTTGTCGCCCTGGTCAACTTATTATTAAGGATAAAGCTAAAGCCGTTAAAGCGACAATAGTAAAGGTTCCTAGAAGAGCATAAGCCCTTAAACCTAAACGACTTTTAAGTTCTTCATTAGCTTCTATGACTATATTTTTTACTTCATCATAAGCCGTTAAGAAATATTCCTTAATTGAAATTAATATATTTATTATTTTATCTTGCATTTCTATCCTCCAAAAAAATTATATTAAATCCTCATAAGGAAACACTTTAGATATAACTTCTGCAACAGCTAAAGCTAGTTCCATGTGTTCCTTTTGAGTTCCATTTGCACTGCGTAACTGAATGTAATGAATGAAGCTACGCAATGTCCCGTTCATACAGAATCTACTAATGGTGTTGCCCTCTGGTAGAACTGAACGTGCTTGCTCTTTGGCAATGCCATTCCTTATTGCCCAGTTGTATGCTCTTTTAGCGGCAGCTACTACTTGTTCTTGCTGCCACTGCCAGTTAGCATTTAACTCACAGTCATCAGACGGTGTACTGTTCTGCCTGTTCTTAGGGTCTTGAAGCCTTGCTTCACGCATAACAAAATCAAAGCCTTCTTCTTCTAAGGGGTTAGCATACCTCTGACTATACTCTTGAAAGCTAAAACTTCTATGGCGTAGTGCTTGACGCGCTATGTCTCTAGTAGTTGTAACCTCTACGCAAGCACTCACCATTTCTAGTGGACTCCAGTGCTTATGTTTAATTAAATACTTTATAAGTTTCTTGCTTGTCTCCTTGTTGTTTTGGTTTTCTGGGTTACTTACTCTTGCACAGTAAGCTATTAAATCTAATAAGTTAGGGGTGGGTTTGGGAAGATTTGAACTTCCGACCTCAACAAAGTATGGTGGAGCCTGGCTATAGCTTAACAAATTAACTTCTAACATTCTTAATCCTCTGGTTTATAACAAAGCCCATAACTAATAACAATAAAGGGGAGGCTAATAACCATCCCCTCAAACTCTGCTAACTCTATTTTTTCTCCTTCTCTATCTCTTGTAATCCAAACAGGTTTGGAGTTGGTAAATTCTAAATCAATACCAACTCCATTCCTGAACTCAAAGGTTAACGCTTGACCAAAAAGAATAAAGGTCATGCAGCATCTCTCAGTGGACTAGACGCTATAGAAGATCGAACAATCTCATGCCTCTGGTTTCGGATAGCAGCTATGTTAACCATAGTAGCTTCCCTTGCAGTCTCAGAATGAGTAGACCAATCAGTCATAGAATTGTACACAGCCCAAAAGTTATCACCAAGCCTCTTCTTATATACAGTGTTCCACTTATTCCACATATATTCTAAACTTTTATTCTTTCTAGGTAGATCATTTAAAATCTCTTGTGGTTGAAAGCCATCAGCAAAACTATCTAAAGCTTTAGTAGCCTTCAGAGTTTTTGCAAAGAAATAAAACGCTTGTCGATCAGTTTGTTTGTACTCCTGCCAAGCTCTCCAAAGCTCACGTTCTTTTTCAAAGACCGCTAGAGATTTAGTAACAACTCTACCGCCATGCTCAATGTCTAAAGCTTGAGTGTGCTTCGCTTTAAAGATTGATACACCTCCACTAACAAAGACCTGTTTATTAGTACAAGCCCACTGTTCAGCTGCTGCACTAATCATAAAAGGCCATGTACCATCAAAGGATGTAAGAGCTAACAAGCTCAGTGCTGCGGTATCGCCATCACCAGTTTTATAAGTATGTTCAGGTAACTTATACTGAACAAAAGTCCTAGCACCATCGTGAGATGTATCTATTCTTTCTACTAATTTATTTAAACATAAACCTGAACGCTCCAGGATATTTCTTGTTACATCTATCATGTGCTTGGGAGGTACTTCTTTGTATCCATGACCATGAACACCTAACTCTGCACCAGTATCAGTTCTATACACAACAGTCTTAGAACTAGAGTAGTCGATGTTGTCGTTAGGATAAGGCATGTTATAAGTCAACTTCGCAGTAGCTATATCAAAATCTGCTGACCCATACCCGCCCTCTCTAATATCTTCAAGGGCTTCATGGTTTTTGAACATTGAAAGTGGTGTACTCATTTCTTACTCCTAATTAAATTTAAAATTTAGTTTACTTGAAACACTCTTTACTAGCAACAACAAAATACAACTTGACAACAACTTAAAGATAATTAAAATTCCTTTAAAGGTTTTTAAAGTTGTTCTTTTGTTTTCTTTTTACTTCTTGTAAATTGATAAATCGTTTAAGGATTTTAAAGTATCTTTAAATTCTGGCATCTCTTTTTGATCCTCTGTTTTTAGTACAGGATCTAAAAGAACAACAGTAAAGTTACCATATCCCCACTCGCGTCGAACACTGTTGAGTTGTTTTACTTTATTCAATTTTGTTTTCTTCATTTGTTCTACTCCAGGTGTCTAGTATTAAAGTAAAGAACTGCTTATTAGTTAAATCAAAACCAAATATTTCTGTCTGTTCTTTCTTAGCTTCGATAAATCTGTGAAGTAATTCCTTACTTACTGCTATAGTTCTATGTTCCATTTCTTTTTCTCCGTTTATAGTTTAGTTTCTGTTTCAGTTTTTGCTATGTCTAAAAGCTCAATCATTACATCGCTGATAGTACACAACCTTTGCTCTATCATTAAGATAGCATTAACAAGTAGTTCTGTTTGTTCATCGTTCATTTTTGTTTTACTCCGCTGTAACTGCTACTAAAATTAAAACTAAAACACTAAAAAATGTTACAAGTACTGCTTTTTTAGAGCGTTCTGTTGTCTTCTTAGATAAATAATTTAATGCTTCAATCTGTGCTTTCAAATGAACCTGATCGTTTTTCATTTAACCTCTCCTCTGATAGTAAATTTATGCAAGATGACTTAGTTAGTAAGCAGCAAAAGCCTTCAAATCTACTTACATCTGAGTTTATAATATAATTCTTAACAGTTTCACATCTATAAAATGAATCGTAATCATTAAAATGAATCCAACCTGTGCCAAAAATGTGTATAAATAGTATTACTTTCATACGCTTACCCCGATATCTTCAAGGTCTTTCTTAAAGTGTTTCATAGAAAAAGTGTTCAGCTCTCCTCGCCAATGTTGAGGCTCACTATAGTCATGGATATCCTGTAAGGCTCCTAAAAATGAACGCTCTTTAGTATTTAAAGGGGGACTACTAAGAGAGTTTGATACTGCTGTACTTACTTCGGTGTTAGTAATATCATGGCTCTCTAATTCCTTTCTATAATTATCATCGTTTATTAGAACTCCAATAGCACATGAAAGACCATAACCGTCTCTATATAAACAGTGGTTTCTGTTCTGACTAGGTTTCTTTTGAGTTAACATGTGGGTTGCTATAATTTTAAATACTTTTTTCTTTTGCATTACATCTTCTCCTCTAAAGATTTTATAGTTTTATCAAGGATGTTACCCAACTCTACTGCTGACAGGTACAAATCAACAAGAGCTTTTTGTAGCTCTTCTCTGTCTGCTGGATCTTCTGTTAACGCAGCCAGAACTATTTCTTTTTTTTGTTGTTCTTTTTTTAAGCGTTCTGCTTTAATCTGTCGTTCTTGTTTCGCTATTAGTTCGTTAAGTGTTTTCATTGCGTTGTCTCCTTTTAGTAAAGTTATTAAACCAGCAGCTTGCACAATAAAATAATGTGTTATGTCGAACGATTGCTTTTTTATTACAGTCTTCGCATTTATATTCATGACAGCTCATGTATTTATTTCCTTAGTTTATTACGTTGTCTCCACCTCTAGCTCTGTTTCTATCCAAACTTTAGCACCACAGGACAAAGGTTTATCCGGGCTATAGATTAATTTAGCTACAACCTCACCGTTCTTATCTCTTATGATAGCTCTATTGCACCTACGATTCTGTTTATAATCTTTAACCGTTAGCACTGGAAGTTCTGCACCTTTAGCATTAGCTTTAATGTGGTGCTGATTAACGTGAAGTATAGTTTTTCTTTTGCGCTTACCGTTTAATTTAGTTAGTTCTTCTTTGGCCCATGCCACATCTTCAGCATTAGTACTGCCTTGAATTACTGCTTGAAGGCAACTAGCGTAACCTTTACGGGAGGGAGTTATGTCTATAGTTTTCATTGTGCTTATCCTTTTTAATTTGTTTCTATTAAATAAGTGTAGTGTGCTTCGCTAACATGATTAGCGTCCTGCCAAATTTCTTTAGCTTGCTTATCTTTAGTAGCTATATAACTACACCAGCTGTTCCACATATTTTCTGTGCCGTAATCGTGACACATATCTATGTAGTTTAAAACTTTTTTAGCATTAGAATCTAAAGCTTTCTTACCTCTAGGTTTACTGTTAAGCCGCATGGTTTTGGGATCGACACCATATCTTTTTATGTTATGGCTATCCATGCAACCTACTAATCCTGCTGTCAGCTGACACATAAAACCAGCCTTTGCTAGACCTAACCCAGGCACTTTTAAATATACGTTCATAAGTGATGACGCTTTATCGGCATCTGTTTTCTTAGAGTTTATAATGGCTAACAGCTGAGCATGAACCTTATGTTTATGCGACACCATATAAAGATATGTTTCTCGTTTAAAAGAAAATAAATATTCGGAATCAGCACCGTTAGAAAGTATATCTTTCAGCTGTTTACCAATGGTTGACCAAGGTTGTTTGATGCTACTTGATGCCATCATAACCGTCTTAAATAAGTTATCAGCTGATCGCTGTGAGAATACTTGGCAGTTTATACCGTGGGTTTTGTACATGTTGTTGCCCTCCATTGGGCCAGTTGGAATTTGGAACCTCTTTAAATCCTTTAGAGATCACTTCGTTCTCTCTAAAGGATTTAAAGAGTGATATTATTTTTATGTTTTCTATACCCTTTTTTGGCTCTCCGCTTTCTATTAATTTCTTTCTTAGATTTAAACGGGCTATCAGCCGAAAAAAGAATATAGTGTTTCCTAGTTTTTATTGGTCTACGTTTCATTAGTTTTATCTCCCATTAGATTGGCATACAGCTAGTGCAAAACCTCTAGGTGTAGCTGATCTTATGTTCTTAGTCTTTAAAGATTTACCGCCTAACATCTTATGCTGTCTTGAATACCCAGCTTCAGGCTCTATAGGTTTAGTTGTAGGCTGTATAAATCCATTGCCTGACCATATACATGTCTTCTTAGGATAAGCATCACGGGGTGCTATATGATCTGGATAACAAGGATGTATAGAATCTTCTTCTTTTATCCAGCCACCATACTCATAAGGATGAAAGTAAAAGTTAGGCTTACGGTACATAGTACTAATAACAGACACCGGATTCTCAAATGCCCAAGGGCAGTTGCTAAGAACACCTAAGTCTTTAACTAATAATGCGTTAGCTAATGCTTTGCGTTGAATGTCAGCATCATGGGCTATTTTAGATTTAAAGTGAGAAGCACCACTGACTGCCAAATTCGTACACTCAGGAAATCCAAATACAAAATCTATATTAGGAAAAGCCTTTATTATTTTGTCTACAGTGCTGAGCCGATACTTAAAACAGTCTATCCACATACCCCATCTTTTAAGCATAGGATTATCAGGGTCAGTATGTAAACCATCTTCATGTTGACCGTCGATCAAGACACACTCATAGCCTTTATCTAACCAAGGTTGTGCCATGATTCCTGATCTATCGTATAAAAATATTGCAGTTTTCATAATCTATACCTTATATTGCGAGTTAAATTAAACAGAGAACCAGCTATCCTGATAATCTGTTCTCCACTTGTGACCTAATTCTGAAGCTGTATAGTCTGGTTTATAAAAGCATTTTTCTGCCCCATCTTCTATAGCATCTTCTTCTTTTATTCTTCTTATTCTTGCACCTAATTGGCTATCGGTCATTAGAAATGAGCCTACTTCAAACCTTATAGAACTATCTTCTAACAGCTGGCTATGTGTTACACCTAACTCATGCCAATCTATAGGGTCATCTTTAAAATATAATCTATAGTGTTCTTCGCTATTCATCATCATCTCCCATTAACTCTTTCCATTCATCGGAATTAGTTCCGGTCATAATAAATTCTCTTTCATCAGTATCTAAATATGGAAAAGCATCTTGGATCAATTGACCTCCTCGCCAATTATAAAAACTATGTCGAAGTTCCATAGCAGATGAAGTAAAAACCATAGATTTTCTTTGCCCGAATAAATCAGTCAAAGTTATTTTGCAATAGGAATTTGCCATATCTTCAAAGATAAAATCTGTAGTTAAGCTCATGTTGTCGCCCTCCATTGGGCCAGTTGGAATTTGGAACCTCTTTAAATCCTTTAGAGATCACTTCGTTCTCTCTAAAGGACTTTAAAGAGTGATAATATTATTATTAATCAGCAGTCGGGTCAAGAATAGATGCTATTATATCTTTTATCTCATCATTTACTTTATTAAATATATCTTGAGCCTCCTCAGTATAAATAAAATCTCCATTCTCATCTAAAATACAAGGATTATCAGAGAATATCTCATTAACATGCCAATCAGCTATTTCAGCACTTAATTCTATACGTTGTGATTGATCTATTACAGCTTTCATTTTATATATACCTCCACTAATTTAATTATATTTATAATAGTACTACTATCATCTGGCATATCTCGAATAGTTTGATAGTCATTGATATCTAATCGCTTGTTATCACTAAAGACTACTTCTTCTATTTCTTCTAAAGACATAACACTAACCCTCCATTTCTGAATAATCTTTGATGGCTTGGATAATATTTTTCGGAAATATGTGGCCCTCTTTTAAATTAGAAATAAGCAAAGAGTAAAACTCAAAATCTAAACCGACACGACTCGTTAATTTATTATTAACGTATTGCAAAAGCTCTTTTTCATCCATTGATGCAGTCATAGTTATTATATCTTGATTAGTATAATAATTATTCTGAAGAGATGTTAGAACTTTCCAAGCTTTAGAACTATATCTAGCGTACAAACGATCTTCATAGCCTTGTAAATCTTTTTTTAATATATCCATGTGCAACCTCATAAATTTAAATAAAAAAAAGGGAGCCATTTCTGACTCCCACGATATAGATTGAATCTATATTATTTCTGAAGGATTGCTAGGATCGCATCGAGCTTAGAGCCTTGTTCAGAGACTTGAGTCTCTAATGCGGTAATTCTATCGTCCATTTTGGCAGCGACAGAATTCTTAGCAGGAGCCTTCGGCTTCGCTTTAGACTTGGAAGCTTTCTTAGAATCTATATTTTCAATAGCTTCCTCGACGGTTTGCGTAGATTTCTTGGAAGCCTTTGGCTTAGATTTCTTGGAAGCCTTTGGCTTCTTGATGGAACTCACGAAGTGAGCCGGAACAACATCATGTTCAAAATAATTTTGAACATCGCCGTGTGTCATTTTAGAATCTGATTCCGAATAGAATTTATTCAAAATGGCGTAGAAAACTTTAGTCAATCCGAATCTCTCCGAAGGAGATTGGGCTTGGATCGAAGCAAAATGTCCGGCAACAGCATACTGCTGTTTTGGAGTTGCGATTCGATTTTGGTCTATTGATGCAAAATTATTCATGTGAAATCTCCGTCAATCCGGTTCGACCGATTTTGGCCGGTTGCCGTTTGACGCTTTCAAATGTGACCGATCCGAATTTCGATGTCAACTCCTTTCGGTGTGTTCTTCGCGCAGGAGCTTCGAAGAAGCCGCGCTAGAATTGTTTTAATTCGAAAGTGAGAATCCGAATATACAGTGGTTTATCCAGTACTGTGAATATATACAGTTCGACAGCAAAGCTGTAACGCACATGAAGACTTTAAAAGTCTTTAATGTGTGATAGCAGCAAAGCTGCCAACGTGTGTTAACAGCGAAGCTGTCCTAGGCGCGTTGAAGACTTTTAAAGTCTTTAGGGATTTCGAGGAAAACGGCGGCATTCTTCCTTCGGAAGGTTGATTTCTTTAAAGTTTTTATAAAACTTTTAGCAGCGGATAATCGAAGATTATAATATTTGCTAAGTCTATGAAATTCTAAAGAATTTTGAAGAAAGCTTAAAGACTTGAAAAGTCTTTAGAGTCTCGACAGTTTCGGAAACTAGATAGAGCTTCGCTCTAAATTGAAAAGACTTTAAAGTCTTTTAACGTGCGTGGCATAGATTCTATGAATCTATCGAGATTCTATAGCTCTTTAGAGCTATAGGGGGCAGGAGGCCAGCCACCCCCCTTACTATATATACTCAATCATATACATTTTTAGGAAGAAATGGCTGTATACCAGTTTATCGCGGCAGCGTTAAAGTCTTTAAAGAAGCACAGACTCTAAAACATAGACGTAACGCCGTGGGCTTAATGTCTAGTATAGAGTCGATTTTAAGTTTTGTCAAGTTTTATTGCATTTATTTTACAAAACTACTTGACAAAACTTAATATCAACCCTATAATGTATACACATAATCAAGCATTTATTTATAGCTATGAGTAATAATAAAGAATTAACAATCAAGCAAGAGTCTTTTCTTAATCACTTAGTTGAAGTAGGAGGTGATCCACGTAAAGCCGCAGAGTTAGCGGGTTATGCTGAGAGTAGTTATCCTTCGGTTGTTAAAGCTTTAAAAACAGAGATTCTGGATTTAGCTACAAACATCTTAGCCCAATCTGCACCAAAGGCCGCTATGAAGCTTGTAAACATTATGGATAGTGCAGAACCAATCCCTCAAGCTAATATGCGTATTCAAGCAGCACAAACCATTTTAGATCGTGTAGGTTTAGGAAAGACCGACCGTTTAGATGTGACGGTTAATACGACAGGTGGTTTGTTTATTCTTCCGGCAAAAACTGAAACAGTTATTGAAGGAAAATATGAGGAGGTCTAGTAGCACAATTCCGTTTGGATATGAGTTAGATGAAAATAACCCAGAGATGTTAAAACCCCTGGATAATCAACTAGAAGCTTTAAAGAAAGTCTTACCTATGATTAAAGATAGCTCTTTATCTTTGCGCGAAGGAAGCTTGTGGCTAGAGCATGAAACTGGTCGCAAGCTTTCGCACATGGGTTTAAAGAAGATAGCAGACAAGCATACATGAACGATTGGGACGAAAACCCAGATAATTATGCTAAAGACGTTAATGGCGAATTCATCCTTAAAATAGATGGTACGCCGCGTAAAAAGTCTGGTAGAGCCAAAGGATCAAAGAGCAGAGGTTATAACTATCACTCTAAAACAAAAGCAAAGCTAGGAGCCAATAAAGAAATAAGAGCAAAAGCTAAAAAGCTCAAGGCTGCACAGAATAAGATACAAAGCTATAAGAAGTCTATAAATAATACTAAGAAAACTTTGAACAAATTAGAGAATAAAGAGTCTTCTACACAAGGAAAAATAATAGAAGACAAAGATTTAGAAAGTTTACCGGCTCAGCTGGCTAAAGAAGCCAAAGAAGAAATAATCTTTAAGGCTAACGAAGGCCCACAAGAAAACTTCCTTGCAGCCGCTGAGACAGACGTTCTGTACGGAGGTGCAGCCGGAGGCGGTAAGTCTTATGCAATGCTTGTAGATCCTCTCAGATACGCTCACAGGGCCGCTCATAGAGGATTAATTTTAAGACGGTCTATGCCTGAACTTAGAGAGCTTATAGACAAGAGCAGAGAACTATACCCAAAGGCTTTTCCAGGCTGTAAATATAAAGAAGTAGAAAAGCTCTGGAACTTTCCTTCAGGGGCTAAAATAGAATTTGGATTCTTGGAGCGTGATGCAGACGTATACCGCTATCAGGGACAAGCATATAGCTGGATAGGGTTTGATGAGATTACGCATTTGCCCACAGAGTTTAGTTGGAACTATTTAGCCTCACGGTTGCGTACTACAGACGCTGAAATTATTCCTTATATGCGCTGTACTGCTAACCCCGGAGGTGTAGGTTCTAACTGGGTTAAAAAAAGATATATAGAGCCAGAAATACCTGACACTTCTTTTGAAGGCTCAGATGGGCTAACAAGAAAGTTTATACCAGCACGATTACAGGACAACCCCTTTTTAGCTAAGGATGGACGCTA
>Ga0180120_10000998_pt1 | contig 14509 bp, 18 predicted proteins | sample CPBDNA_3_FD_129677 | JGI IMG/M metagenome (GOLD analysis project Ga0180120, IMG submission 129677) | Freshwater to marine salinity gradient microbial communities from Chesapeake Bay, USA - CPBay_Spr_31_0.2_DNA (version 2) (version 2) | ecosystem: Environmental > Aquatic > Marine > Coastal ... | reverse complement strand
TGGAGTTTCTTGTTTGGCAGGAACTTGTTTGACCTGAAGGAGGAAGAGGAGGCTCCGTACTACCTATGCACCGAGGGCAGGTTTGCAGATAGGATCATTATCCCCTTCATGAGCTTTGATGGTGATGTTTATTATTTCCAGGGACGAACCATTACCGACCAGTCGCCAAAGTATTTGAATCCTTCAACGGACATCGCGCCTAAGCCTTCGGACATTCTTTACCCTTACTACGACTCGGACGAGGATGGAGAGTATGTGGTTGTCTGTGAGGGGCCTCTAGATGCTCGCTCTCTGCAACTTCAGGGGGTAAACGCTACCGCTACCATCGGAAGCTCAATCAGCCCTAGACAAGCGGAGATCCTCGCTACGTTCAAAGGTAAGATTATCCTAGGCTACGACAACGATGAAGCAGGACAGAGAGGGATTGAGAAATTCGATAGGACTAGAAAACAAATGAGGATGGAGAGCTTTGAAGTGTGCCCTCCACCCTCAGGATACAAAGATTGGAATGAAGCCCATATTGCGGGGATCAATCTAGAAGAGTGGATCTTAGAGAAGACTCAATCTTATGATTTCGAGTATCAGATTAGTACTCAACTATATTCGGATTGAATCTATCACATTGAGTATGTGCTTGACTCAATAAATCCGCAATATGTGAGGCTAGACTGGCCGATGTGTCCAAGACCGTATTATATGTTCCTGGCTGTTTTCCAATAATACCGTTTGCGGTTTGTTGACAATTATACTCAGTGTCAGTAGCATCTTGCCAAGCTCTCCTTTCATAACCTACAGCACTAGTGGTGAAAGTTCCTGAAGTACCTAATCCTCCCGAAGCGGAATCGCTATAGACTGCAAGTTGTTGCGGCTGGTATAACCCGCTGCAATAGGAAGCGAATTCCTTGTCTTCAATCACCTGCACCGTATAATTAATATCCACATAATTATAGGAAACTAAAGGAGCCCCCGAAGCAGGGTTCCCTTGAGGCATACTCTCGTAAACCCACTTTCTTTGATACATCCCATTTAGGACTTGGACATGAGTGTGCCATGTTCCGAACTCGCAAGCACTAGAATCGCCTGAAGCGTTTAGTTGCACGGTAACTTGATTAGATGCGGCAACATAATCGCTACCGTCTTGAATTGGTTGTCTTGATGGGGGCATAATTTAATCCTCTAGAATATGTACCCCCGTACTGTATTTTTTTTATATTATTTTATGTTAATTTAGCTAACCATAAAATACATAGGTTGTGATTTGATCTTTTGAGTTAGGAAATCGTAGTAAACTTCGACTACATAAGTTCCTGGAGTTACCGCATCACCTGCTCCACCAAAGGGATAGATGATCGTATTGTCCCCCGTCACTCTAATATTAGCGTCATCCGTGGTAAACGCCACTGAAGTTGGGACTGCTGTTCCATCCACCACCCGATTAATTACTATGCTGGGGTTTTGGATTCCGTAGTCTTGAATGATATTTCTTACGGATTCGGTTAGGTTCCTATTATCAACTGTAATTTCTGTAGTAATAACTAGATCTTGCATCGTAGCTTTAGTTCCTACATTAAGGTGCTTTGTAGATAAGCGATTACTTGTAGTCAGAAGAAGTGGTTCTGTTAGAGTTATGAAGGTATCGTTGTATAACGTGAAGTTATTTATAAATACTTGATAGTCGGAAGTAGCAAAGAGCTTAACAGTCCACACATCAATATATTCAGTAACAGCAGATGCGCTGTTTTGAACTGTTTCTCCTTGCTGGTATGGATAATTTAGATTAAATCCTCCCGATAGATCAACTTCTCCATCTAGAACGGCAACATAATCGCCTGAGCTTACGCGATAGATGCCACTCGCTTGGGTTCCAGGGATGTATTCAGGAAAATAGGCAGCATTCTCCAGGTTGTTTGAAGTTACCCTAGGCGCATTTTCCCCTGTCTCTCCTCCATCATGACCATTGGCATTAGAGGGATCTCCTGAAATAGCGAAGCTCATGACAACGCCCGTAGGGGACATGGAAAGTCCCGTCTTAACTATTTGACTCGAAGGCTCTAATACACTACTAGGACTGGCGTTTGCAAGTCGAGCAAAGATTGTGCAAGCACTAACATCATAAGGATCAAAATAAGCCCCATTGTTTAAAAACTGTGTACGAATGGCGACTTTAGACCCTACACTCGGTCTGCCATACCTGTCTACTAGATTAGTTCCGTTTAATTGCATCGTTTTCTCTCTCTACATCCTCCTTTAGGAGTTGAAGGAATATTGTTCTCTCTGTGCGGGTCATTTCCCTCACATCACTGTATGTGAAGTTAGCCCTCTTTACCAATATATAGGCTTCTAGAAGAAGATTATCTAAATCAATTACATCTTCTAGTTCACATCGAAAAAATTTGCATCTATTGGTAGGTCAACGACCGATACCCCTCCGCAGGATCCACACTGAAATTTAATCATTGTGTCTAATCCAAAATCAGTTTTTAGAGAATTAAGAATAAAGCGAACATCCCTCAGGGGAAGCTTATCCACCACAGCAGAAATCACAGACTTATCGGTGTGACCATCAATATCCACTACAAACCGCCATAGTTGGTCGAGTGCGTTGGATGCGTTGCCGATGTACTTTTCGTCTTTTACCCGTGGCAATCTAATATGCGCCGTTTTGTTGAGACCCTCTAAGTGTATCTCAATAGGGTCTGAAAAATCATCGGGAACAGGATTAACATTTAAAGTAGAAAGCTTAACTGTAGTAGGATTCTCAGCTTTACAGTGCTGACAGATAAGAAGCGTATTGTACTCGTCACCATAAGAAAGCTCTCTAAGCTTCATGATGAGATAGAGCTTGTCCATGGGAAGAAGGTCTGGAACTTTGATATTGCTCACGCATCGCTGAAGAATAAGATTAATAGGATCATCATCCGTTTTTGCACTTACGAGATGTTTCTCGTCTTCAAAGGTCATTGGCCTCAAAGTGATAGGCATATCTTTATCCTCTAAAGTGTAGAGTTTGTTCTCTGAAGGTAACTCAACCTCAATCGCTGCGTCTGAGGGCAACTCTTTTAATAACTCATCAACAATTTCTTGTTTGGCCGCTGTAACTGCGGGACTTTGCTCTAACATAATGTTCTCCTAGGGTTTTAGCCTAAACTATAATAGTGTGTGAAAATATTTGTAAACACTCTAAATGCTCGCATTGAGACCGATAATCCAAAACTCTTAAAAGCTCTTTATGAATTGTATTCTTTTAAGGTTCCTGGCGCGGAGTACTCAACTGCATACAAGCGCAAGCACTGGGATGGCAAACAACACTTCTTATCTAGGTCAGGAGTGTTCAGAAGTGGATTATTAGACAGTGTATTGAAAAACTTGGCTAAAATTGAATGCGAGCCAGAAGTGATTTATGAGACCTCTACAAGCATAAAACCTAAATCTTGGGATATGGAGGGGTTTACCTACTATGACTACCAAAAAGAGCTAATTGAGGTTGCTCTAGAAAAACAGAGAGGAATCGTAAAATCGCCTACAGGGTCAGGAAAAACGCTAATTATGGCTGGATTGGTGAAAGCTCTTGCTGGGAGGAAGATGGTGCTACTTTTCAATGCAAAACAGCTTTTGACACAAAGCTATGATTTCCTCACTAAAACTTGTGGAATGGACAATATTGGCCTTTGCTACGGTGAAGGTTACATTTATGGAGATATCATGCTTTGCACCGTTCAAAGCATTGAAAAAATCCTCGACACTCACTTGGAGGAAGTGGAAGTTTTAATGGTGGATGAGTGCCATGAGTTCGCTAATGGGAAGATTACGCTCCCAACCATCAGGAGCTTCCCTAACGCCCTGTATCGCGTTGGATTCACCGCAACGCCTCCGAACGAGCCGATACCCCGAAACAACCTTGAGGGCGCTCTAGGAGCCGTGTGGGAGGTTGTGAACACTTCAGCCCTCGTAGACTCAGGGAAACTAACCAAACCACTCATTCAACTAATAGATAGAACGTATGATGCCAGCGGTTTAGATGAAGACATGTCTTACTTGGATGTGTATGAAGAATACATTGTTAACAACGATGAAAGAAATAATAAAATAAAGGAGATAGCGGATGACATCAGAAACAAAAACAAGAATGCTCGTATACTTATACTTACCCGTAGCCTTGACCACGGAAGAACCCTGGAAGACATACTTGGAGGCCAGTGCGAGTTCTTGGAAGGGGATGATTCCATCGGAGAAAGGTATAAAGCTATATCTAGATTCAGAGGATGTCGAGGACCTAGCATCCTCATTGGTACTAAAATCCTCCAAACAGGGGTTAACATTGAAGAAATCACCCACTTCATAAACGCGAGAGGAATGAAGTCCGAGATTGCAACATTACAAGCTTTAGGTCGAGCATTAAGAAGGCACGACTCTAAGCAAGAAGTATATGTATATGATTTTATGGATAAAGAAAAATATTTAGAAGATCATTCGAGAGCACGAAAACGTCACTATGAAAAAGAAGGCCACAAGGTAATAGTAGTATGATAAAAGTTATTGATGATTTTTATAAACAAACGGATGTTCTTGATGACCTCTATCGTCATTTTTATTATGCAGGTCAGTGGCAGTTTGATTTCTTTCCTCATAATTATGTGTGGAAAGAAAAACAATCCAGCGACCTGGAGTCCAAGATCTGTCAATTAATACGCAGACTCTGCGTAAAAGAGCCCAGCTTTTCAGGAAAGGGATACGAAGTGTGGGCAAACGTACTAGACAAGGACAATGACCACCTACATCACCATGTTGACTGCGAAGAAGCAGTAAAAGACGAGCTTGTACCTGCCAAAATGACTGCTACGATATACCTCGGGTCAGAAGATGATCTGGAAGGTGGAGAGTTAGTCTTAGATACTCAAGAGTACGTCCCCTCCACAGAGTTTTATAGTAACATTTATAGTTTAGTGGACGAGGTTAAACAAAACAAACTAAATAACTGGATTACAATTCCTTACAAGTATAATAGGATTGTCCTATTTGATGGAAATTATCCACACGCGGTTCTTCCTATTAAGAATATTAAACAAGGAAATTCAAGAATCACTCTCACGATAAGTTCGTGGGACAAAAAAATAAAGGTAGTAAGATGAAGACTAGAGAAACAATAAAGAAGGAAGCATCCAAGATCTCCGAACAAGACATCAAGACATTACAGGCAACAGTTGAAGAGATCAATATGATTTTACATCAAAAAACCATCAACGAAGAACTCCTGACAAAGCTAACCAATATACTAACAACCATTAACGCACTAAGAGATAATTACATCTGGCGAATGCTGAGAGCAGCAAAGCAAAACCACATGCTTGATTAGTTGTTTACGCCAGGAATCTCAATATCAGGGTTCTGTAGTTTTAACTTCAGGCCCCAATTTTCCATATCCCGCTTGGTCCACTGCTCTTCCAAGCTTGCTTCTAGTAAATCCAGCTTATTATGAATTAAGGTTAGTTGGCTACTAATCCAAACCACACCACCACAGAGGGCGATCACCATACCCAAAGGCATTAAAGTATCTTTTGAAATCGTCATTTTTTTATCTTGTGTGGTCATTACTTAAGCCTTTTAACAGTTACGGTTGTTCCTATTTGTGCTGCTGTAGTTTGTGCTGAAGTTGCTTCATAAGTAACATCCACGGTATCGTCAATAGCAGCAGTAAATATTGCGGAGATTGTTCTTTCAACAGGATCAACCGTCGTGTGAGCCCTAGGTGTGGCGGTATTTACTGGGGTTCCTTCTTTATTAATATGCAGTTCAATTAACGTAGACCCGCCTTCAAAAAAGATTCTTCCTACACACTCGTAAGTACCTGCTTTTTTTACAATAAATTGTTTAGCAGAATCATCCCAAGAAATATCATCGGTATCTGATACAACTTGAGTAGGGGTATTTGAATATCCAACTTTCTGTTCGTCAGAGGAAGCCGCGTCATCTGCGGTTAGTTGAATATAAGCGAAAGGCAGGGGAATAGGACACTGCGTTCCATTAACAGTAAAGCTTGTAGCCTTTACTGTTAAGTCGGTAGTAACAACTTGTTTACCTGTAAGATTCAACTGCGACATCCCAGCTTCAGGAGAGATATATCCTGTAGTAGGACTAAAAACTAACCCCACAGCCTCCTGAGCAGCCCCAGAGACTCCCGAAGCTAACTCACCTACTAGAATACTAGAACCAAGACTTGAAACAGAGGTTGCGCCCGTTCCTCCCAGTTCTTGAGGAATAACATCGGTTCCTGAAACAAACTCCGCAAAGTTAGTTACATTTCCACCCTCGTCTGTTTCAACGAATAACGGAGTCTTATCCTGAACCATTAAGAGCCTCCGTTAAAGTGGCAATAATCTGTAAGGCTAGAGGCAAAGGTAGTATCATCATCAATAGTTCCTGTAATTCTCATATTAACAATATTACCGACAGTGGCATTCGTGTTTACTGCGCTCACTAGGTTAGCTACTCCTCCTGTTCTTGTGATCGTGACAAGAACATCTCCAGCAGGATTAACAAGTCTAAAAGCAAAACGACCTGAACTAACTTTATATAATAGAACCCTCCACTTGTTACCTCTAGCTCCCGAAGCTTTACCAAAGGTTCTTAGCTGAAAGGTAACAAAGTTACTTCTATCTTCATAGAACACGCAGGTTGCGCCCGTAGATGCTGACGTTCTACCTGCGTGTTGACGAGAAGCTAGAGGGGAAGCAACCCCTTTTGGTCCAAACTTACTAATCTTCAAGATTAACTTCCCACTAGTCGTTCATTATCTCGCATGACGTTACCAGCCTGAATTTGACCATAAGTAACAAACAGTTTACAAGGTTGAGCCGAACTTATTCCTAAGGTAATAGTGTTAACCCTATCGGCATCAGCAAGCAAAAATTCAACAATACCTTTTTGAGTAGTCGCAAAGCCACCTACAGCACCACTTGCTGTAACCCCAACTGCGGTTCCTGCGGAAACTGAGCCAGCTATGGGAGTAGTGGTAAAACCAGTAATATCGCCTGGATTATATTGTACTCCAAACCAACTATCCGTATCTTCTCCTGAAGCTTCTACTGAAATAAAATTACATTTTAACGGATCACCTGCGGTATCCCTTAAAACTAGTGCTGAGGGTGAGATTGAATCTAGTTGAACAATCATTGAGTAAGGTCTAAATTGTGTTTGCATTAGTTTTTCTCCTTATCTTGGCTGCTAATTTCCGCAGCAATGTCAGCGACCATGCTCTCTAAGTCTGATAGATCGTTAACCATCTTATCTTGTGATTGAGTCTTGGGCATTTCAGGCTCGTCCTGGGGAGGAACCTCTTGCTCTTCAGGGGCCTCCTCTGGCAACGCTGGCTCGGCCTCTGAGGCTTTCATCTCTGCCTGATCGACATTCTCATCACTTGAGTATTCTTCATCTTTGTCAGCGTTAGGGTTGTCGCCTGTTTGCTTTTGAAGTGAAGTAATTACGTCTTGGGCGTCTCCAAGATTCTTAGCAACTCTTTTGAAATCAATTTTTTTCTCCTTAGGAGATGCAGCAGCCTCATCTAACAGTTGACCATAACCTGATTCACAAAAAGTTTCAAAAAGGAAGGTATTAACATCAATAGTTTCCACTCCCGCTTTGCCTTTCATAAAGACAGCCATCTCTGAAAGAACCTGCTTTAGAACACTTCCTTTCGGAGCAAGTCGAGATAAAGACTCAAAAATAACAACCTGGGTGTTTGCAAGACTTTTAAACGATGCTGGCTCTTGCAGGTTTTGAATGTTTACGCCATACTTTTCATTGATGCTTTCAATAAACATCTCTTTTACTTCTTTTTTGTATTCAAAAATTCTAGAAGCAAAACCTTGAATGTCCTTTTCTGAAACACCAATTCCATCTACCTGTGAAAGGCAATTATTAAAAGTTTGGTGTAGGTTCTTTTTAGAAGCTAAAGCCAGATAAGGAACTTCTTTTAAAGCTTCAGAGAGTGCCCCAACAACCTTTTCATCACTTTCAAAGATCATGCTGGAAAGCTTTCTGATAGCCGCATTATCAGCCCAAATAAGATCAAAATTCTTTTTTGACTCGACTAGTTCTTTTTTGACAAGCTCCTGTCTGCAAATCATCTCATAGATAGAAGGACTAACTCCGTCTTTGAGTGTGTAAGACTTATTTTCTTCTAAATCTTCATAAGAGAGATAAGGGAAATCAAATGCTTGAGAGACTGAGTTAGATAAGTTTACTGCATTTTTAATTTCAGGAACACTAGAGATTTTATCAGTATTCTCAGATAAGAACTCTGTTAATTGAGGACTGATCTCAACTAATTTCTGAAACTCTGCGGACTCCAGGATGTTTTCTAGGCTCTCTAAACGAGTAGTCTTCTCATAGAGCCTTCGTTGGACTGAACCAAGCTTAAGCCTGTTTTCCCACAATGAGAGGATATCATCAAAGGAGTTGTCAGCACTTGAGTACTCTCCATAGTGAATCCCTTCAACAAAAGAGTGGATTTTTTCATTCACAAAGCTATCGTACTCTTGACCGTCTTCGAAGATAGAGGAGTCTTGAACTTTGATTTTATTAATCTTAACATCTTTGTCAATTTTAAAATCACCGCTGATTACCTTGTTACTTTCTGACAAGTAGGTAACTTGAGAGTTGTTACTATCAATAGAAAATAATGTAACATTTTCCCGTAGAGATCTTGACAAGCAATCTCCCAGCTTAACTAATAATGAGATAGTTTTATCTCTTTCCTCAAATAATTTTGAAAACATTGTGAATCTCCAGTTTTGCACTCATAAGTTATATATGTAAGTATTTAAGAATACCTTACGCTTTTTGTTGTTGTTTTTCGATTATTCTAGAAATAACTTCTTTTTTATCATCTTCTAGAACTAATTCTCTTAAAGTCTCCAAACTAGAAACCTTTTCTTCATTCGCTGTAGGAGGAACATTCTCCAAGCCTTCTTGTCCCCCTGCTTCCTCAGGAGTTGGCCCAGCCATCGGGGCTCCCCCTCCAGGGGCAGGTGCTTGCCCTGTTAGCATTGCCTGTTCTTGCTGTTGCTCCATCTCTTCAGCCTGTTGTTCTTCCATTTCTGACTTCATAACAGTAATCTCTTCAGGTGTCATATCATAGTACTCTCTGTAGATCTCGTCTTTAGAGAAAAGTGCTAATTGTTGCACTGCGGCAATAACTCTGGTTTTTTGTTCATCAAGATCAAGCTTTCTCTTTGCTGACATGTCTGAAGGCTCAGGCAATCTAATTTTTACTTTTTTAATTAAAGCAGCAGGAAATCCTCTTAGCTGAAGATGTCTTTTTGCCATATTCTCTAAACCTGTTTCAATATCTACCTGAACTCTTTGGATAGTCCTGGCAAACTTAACATCAAGCTGGGAAAGGTTAGCCTTTCTCTCAGGCGACGAGTCTTTTTCTACAATATAGTCTTTCGGAACTTTGAGAGCGGCAAGAAGCTTATCCCTGTAATACCTAACATCTTCAATCTCACCTAAGTTAGTAGCACCAGGAAGAGTATCAATCTTAGTACCTCTACCATTTTTAGAGGGAACGAAGAAGTCTTCGTCCATTGACATGGGATTAAATCTCGCGTCTACGGTATTCTTAGGGGTATTGTAGTACTTCTCTTTCTTGAATTTTTGTTTCAAACGCTCGATGTACATCTCAGCTTTACTCGTAGGCAAGTTTCCTGTATCAACATAAAAGATTCTACGCTCAGGGGCTCTAGAGAGACGATAGATCATCATAGCATCTTCCATCATCTTCAAAGATCTAAAGACCCTCATGCATAAAGCAGCAATTGATTTACCATATGGGTAGAACACGGGATCCGACGTATGAAGACGATAGTGAACGATCTGATTTTTATCTAGTTCGATATACTTAACAGGACGGTCAGTCGCATCCCCACCAACCTCAGAGTATTGCATGGACTCTAAGTTGGGGATCTCTTGCAAGAACTTCTTCAAATATCCAAACTCATTCTCGACTCTAATGATCCAATTAGGGTTAAGAATCTTAATTTTCTTAATACCCTCTTCTGGCTTGTTAACGTCCAAGACTAATTCACAGAAGCAATCTCCATACTTGACAGTATTTCGAATAATATCCCATAAGAACTTAGTCATGCGTGTCTGCTCAAAAAGAGCTTCTACCTCGTCAACAACCATTTTACTTTCTGATTGAATGGTCCACCTTTCGGCTCTAGCGCCTTTTTGAGTGGCATCATCAGCGTAAATATCAAACGCTGCGCCAACTTCAGGATATTCATCCATCTCTTCGTATTCTTTATAGCGTCTTCTTCTATTAAGTTCTAGTTGAGGTAGAATAGGGTTTCTGGAGATACCTCCCATAGCGGGAGCATCATCAATTTTATCATCTTTTACAACCTCAGTGGATATAACCGTGTCACCTGCTGTAGGGTGGACCTTTCCCTGGTCCATAGCTTTTACTGCATCGTACTGTGCTTTGTTAGCAAAAAACTTGGCAAAGAAACGACCAACGGGACCTGTGGGCGTATAGTAGGAACCTGCTCTTCCCTGGCTTCCACCAAAAGTAGTATACCCGCTTTCGGTAAGCTCTTCTTCGTTTTCGTTTATTTCATTATCCATCGGTAATCCTCTTCACTCATTGCTCCAAATGAGGTTTTTAGTTTAGGCTTGTAATGCTTGGAGGGCATCGCAGGAGCTTCCATTTTGTCTATACGAGAAACAAAATCAATTGGACTCGTATCTATTAAGTTCTTATATGCTGTTACGGCTAAAGCCAAACTCATCACCAAATCATCATGGTGTCCTCGTTCAGCCTGAACTCTTCCTCCCTCAGTAATGATAAAGGTCATAAGTTCGTCGCAAGTTCGTGTTGAGTTGATTTTAATTAAGTCTGTTCTGATAGCTTCTTCTAGTTCAGCTAAGATGCTATCTCGGTTTTTAGCTGTGACCTGGAAACCAAGTTCTCCTTTATCATCAGCCCATAAGTTTTCGTATTCGTACATGTTGTACAGCCAGTCGATTAAGTTATTTCCAATAGTATTTCGCTCACAGATTATGTGCGCTATGTTATATAGCATACCTTCTGTTGATAAAATTTTAGCAAAGTCATTTATTGGTGTTCTATTAGAGTAGAACTCGGCAACTTGTTGACCATTATACATATTAATCACATGAAATGCGGAATAATCCCTGTCTCTACCCAAGGATGTGTCACAGGCTATCATGTAATTGTATTGAGGCTGCGGGTCTTGCCATACTCTCATCCTATTGTTGTATTTTGTGTAGTATTTTTCACTAGTTTGTTGAGAAATTTGCTTTAGAACGTCTCCTTCAACAAAAGTTTCGCCTGTTCCAAGGAAAGAACACTCATACTCTTGCAACCATTGCTTGGTGGGCATGTTTTTCTTAGTAGTTTGCTCCCATTTATGGATATCAAGACCTTTTTCTCTCATTCCTTCATACAAATACTCATAGTCTGGGTTATAATGGTACTCAGGATGCTCTTGCCACCTAATATCAATGGGATTAAACGAATTTTTTCCGTCAATAGCAGATTGATACACATCATGATACCAATTTCCAATACCATTAACAGTAGAAAGCACGAAAGCTCGACCACCCGTTGAAATAATGGGATAAACAGCAGCCCAAATGGTATCAATAGCTTCAATAAACGCTGCTTCGTCAATAATTAAGAAAGAACCAGCAAGAGAACGCCCTGACTGCTTACCAGATGGCCTAGATTTGATAACAGAACCAGTCTTCAGCTTCATGTTGTGCTTGTTGTCCTCTGCAATCCCTGGTTGAAGGAACGCTGGAAGCTCTTCATACATGAGTTTAATGCGATCAAGCACTTCGGTTGACTCTGAGTCACCTTTGGAGAGAATAATAACCGACTTATGCTTTTGAAAAATTACCATCCACAGAGAATAACTAGCAGCGATGGTAGTACACCCTGCCTGTCTAAACTTCCTTAGGATATTAAATCTGTGGTCCTGGAGATCTTGTAGGATGCGGTGCTGGAAGGGGTACAGCTTGAAAGGAACTAATCCTCTAACAGGGTGAGTAACTCGAACATACTTTGAGATAAAGTAGATGGGATCTTCAGCGCATCGTTTAAATTCTTTTAATAAATCTTGTTTTTCCATAAAAAAGGTGTCCAGTCCATATATTATAGTATATGAATATACACGCTGTTATATGTACTCGTTCAAGAGACGATGTAAGTGAAACAACTGATAAACTCTTAGCTTTTTTATGCAGTTGCGGCATTGGAGTATACTTACTATCTAATGCTAAGTCACTATTTAAAGCATATACAGGAGCCTACCAAAAAATAGATCCTAAGCCTGAAGACATCATGATCTTCTGTCATGACGATATTGAGATCAGAGAAAGCCCAGAAGAGTTTGTAAGAAAACTTACTGAGAGCTTGTCTTTGCCTGAGTCTGGATTTGTGGGTCCAGCAGGAACTACATGCTTAGGACCAGAAGCGGTATGGTGGAATCAAAGAGAGTGGCAACAGGGAAAGCACAAAGGAAAGGTGCTTCATCTAAACCCAGAGGGGCAAGAATACCTGACTCCTTACGGTCCTCCAGGCGATGTAGTAGTTCTTGACGGACTCTTCCTAGCAGCCAGAAAGAAAGTAATTGACGAGGTAGGTCTAGAGAAGCCTGAGTACTTTGAAGGAGAGTGGGACTTTTACGACATCCACTACACATCTCAAGCCTTTCTCAAGGGCTACACAAATAAGGTAATTGACATGAACATCCTACATAACTCTAGAGGTGAGCTAGTAGGAAGAGATTCCTGGCATAAAAATAGGGAAGCATTTATAGCTAACACAGAGCTTCCTATGGAGATTAAACCATGACTGCACAATTTAATGTAATACTTAGTAATGCAAAGTATATCTACGGTATTGGAAAAGAGACAGACGAGGCATTCGCGCAACTCTGTATGGAAAAGATTAACAATACAAAAGAAGGCTTAGAGTTCTTCTACGGCTATGAACTAAACGAAGAGCAGCGGAATGATCTGGTGAATATCAGCGATGTGGTTATTTGCTACGGAGACTGGAAAGAGGATCCTGTTTGTTTCTCCCAGTATACGTCTGTGATCAAAGCTAGTAAGAATTGCTACGAGATTACCAATAACCCACCAGAGGGTTGGTACATGAAAAAGCTTTGACGCGAAGCGTCCGATTTTTTTCAGGCCCATAAAGGGAAACCGCTCACACAGGTGAACGGCTCCCAGCGAAGTTCCAACCGCAGAAAGGCATAACTGCCGATGACTGCCGTTGTAGATTATTGTACAGCACTAGCCGTCCCAAGGATTAGGCCCACCACAACAGGAAACCGTATAGCCCATGGCTCTGGCTCCATCAAGTGCCTTGTCATCAATCCATTGGTTTACCATATTAGGAACGGTTACAGCTAGAGATTTTGCCAACTCATTCCTCACTTTGGAACTCCTAGGATCTGCTCCTTCTGGAATCGTTACATTTATCTTCATCTCTGTTTTCTTACTTAAAACTTTAGGACCCCAATCAGGTTCACATGTTTGGCTGACTTCATCTGCTCCAGCATGTTCGCCTAATATACGACCACAATCTGTACATTCGACTTGGCAATCAAAGAATCCCCACATCATCCCCCCGTTGGCAGTTTGTGCTGAGTAAGGACCCCAATTTGGATTATTAGGCACAGGGCAAACAGGTCTATTAGGCCTCTGAACACACTCACATCTTTTTGATAGCTTTATCTTGATGTTTAGCTCCCAAGTTACTTGGCCTAGTGATGGAGAACCTATCAACTTCGGAGGATCACAAAGCGCCTCCATGTGTATAATTCTCCAACAATCTTTAAGCGTAACAGGCTCACCAAAGTCATTGCTTGTAGGTGTGGACCCAAAGTTACTGTAAGGTTCGGATTTACCAAATCCAGCCATTTACTTAGCCTTCTTCTTAGTCGTTTTCTTTTTCTTCGCAGGAGCTTTTACTGGCTCCGCAGGTGCGAACTCTTCAATACCAAGCTGTTGTCTAATGCGGCGAGCGTGTGCGCTGTTTGGGTTTAGTCTAGCTAATTTACCTTCTAGTTTACTCATGATTTAATTTCCTTCCGTGTTTTCTTTTGGATTCGTTTCTGAAGAAGTTCTGAATTTTCTTTTTGTAGTTCGTTAACTTCTCAAAGTATTTAGGTCCCTTGTTATTAAAACCTTTGTTCTTTTTCCTTTGTTTACTCAACTACAGGAACAACAGGTTCTATCACAGGAACCACAGACTCTGCTTCATCAGCAGCGTTGTTGAGATTCATAATCCATTTCGCAGCTTGTCCGATACCGTAACCTGCTCCGAAGATAATACCACAAAGCACCAACACTTCTGCTAAACTCATTTTATACACTGAGAACGGTGTGCGAATTTTGTCTTTAAATAAAAATGCCCAAATCGGATTCATTGCTTACCTCTAAATGTTCTAGGATCTTCTTCATCCTTCCCGTC
>Ga0180120_10000995_pt1 | contig 14520 bp, 15 predicted proteins | sample CPBDNA_3_FD_129677 | JGI IMG/M metagenome (GOLD analysis project Ga0180120, IMG submission 129677) | Freshwater to marine salinity gradient microbial communities from Chesapeake Bay, USA - CPBay_Spr_31_0.2_DNA (version 2) (version 2) | ecosystem: Environmental > Aquatic > Marine > Coastal ... | reverse complement strand
CATTCGTCCACCTCAGAGACTCACACCTGAAGATGTTTACAACGCAGCCCACGCCGCCCCCGACCCAGTGGATGAAGATGAAGACATCGATATGACGTCTTTAGAACGAAAGTATGAAGAAGAGACCTTACACAGTTCAGGTGATGACGATTTTGTAGACAATCGTGAAGATAGTGAGATAGTTGAAGAAGTCCAAACACAATTTCATTCTTCAGAAGAGGAAGAGTCACTCACCGAGCAAAGCGACACGGACAACGATGGTGAAGAAGAAGAAGCGTCGGAATTATAGACGTGAGTATGACCAGTTCTTTGGGAAAGTAGGCCAACTCACAGCTACTCATAAGAAGCGTCGTAAAGAAAAGACAGCCAGGAACCGCTCACGAAGACAGGTACTCAAAGCTACAGCCAAAACCTACAAGTTGGGGTCTTCTTCCCAGAACATGTCTAAAGCACGACAGGCACTCTCAGGCCTAGATGTCGACCATAAAGACAACAACCCTCTAAACGGCGCAACTAGTAATTTACAGGTTCTACCACCCTCTATAAACAGAGCTAGACATGGAGATACAGTATTTAGAAAAAGTAAAGGTAAAAAGTATAAGTTAAAGTCTCTTTAATCATGTTTTTCTTAAGATTCGACACACTCACTGATCTTTACGAGCTTCACGGCACATAGCGGCACCACGAGAAGTTTGGCGTTCAAGTAAGAGGTCGACTTGCGCCTCCGAGGCCACCTTCTCCGCCTCTTCATAAGCTTTCCGTGCATTCGCCAACCTACTCCGAACGAAACCATGTCGCCGTTTCCACACCAACGCAGTCTTCTCCATGCAGTCCAGCTCGTGGGTGAGTCCTTGATTTTCGGTCACCAGGTTCAAGTACTGCTGCTTCCAGTGGGCTTGCTCGTGCAGCACATTTTCCAAGTCATGGACTTTGTTGTGGAGGGTGTTCACTTGGGCACCAGCTGAGTTGATTTCATCACGCAGCTCCCTATTCAGGCGGCCGCTTGCGTTAAAGGCTGCACGGAGGGTAGCTGCCTGTTCTTGGAAGTGCTTACTACGACGCGTACGAGCATTGAGTATTGCTGAACTTCTCAAGGTAGCTTGACCATACATGGTGAGTAGTTCATCAACTTGGGCCTTGTAGTCGTCAGAGGTCTTCCTGACCTCTTGGTTCGTTGCGCGCAAGACCTCCAAGTCAGTCCTCAAGAACATGTTTGAGCTTTCAGCGACGGTCAGGCGGCGACGAAGGTCAGACAAGATGGCGCTCCTGCAGGCAGCCTTGAGCTCATGATCTTTCGCCTCACGTCGCAAGATTCCACGTCTAGGCCGGCGACGGCGAGGAGAAGAAGACGGAGAGCGCGGGTAGGCTGGTGGCGACGACGTCAGACTTTCAGCACCCGCATCATCAGAATCGTCATCGTCCATGATAACACCGTATTGAGGACTTGCCGGAGGAGTCTTCGCGAGAGGATACGCTTGGTCGTCCTCAGATTCGCAGTAGGTGATGGTACTGGCACCATCACTCGCATCCGCATCACTTCCAGCGGTGAGTCCAGCGGCGACCAAAGCGGCAGCGGCATTGACGAGGTTCGAAGTAGTTTGCATCTTGAGTTGTTGGTGTGTTTTTTGAAAAAGTGACCTCTGATGACGTGGCGAATTTTCTCGCAAATTTGTGAAATTCAATTTTCGAACACCCACGTGGGCACCTTCGAGAATTTCTTTTTTACTCGGTAGCAGCGCATTTTAGGTGGAAAAAAATGGACTCTCCATGGAACGACTTCTTTCTTTCTACAGTGCCCTCACGGACCTCGTCGTGCTCCTTAAACTCTAGTATCACCATGGACCCTACATTCCTATTACCATACTGTGACTACTGCGGTCAAAAGCACTTACATAGAAATGTTGTTTACAGTGTTTATATGGGTAAAGCTATTACTACGTGCAAACCTGGTACTGGTTGTTCCAAGTGTCCTCTAGTTATAACGCTACCGCCGTTAAACCTACCACGAGTCCTACCACAAGCCCCATCACCGCCATCACATACGACGTCGGAGACCCACGTTATACCGGCTCCTAATAGAGACATGTGTATTTGCAGAGCTCCCACCATGTTGAATGTAGTCAGCCAAGCCACCAATGTCTGTCAATACTGCCGCGACACGGCGGACGGATTTCTTACGTACTAACTGTTGAGGGTCCTGGTACACAAAGCCCTTGATGTCTTCTGTCATAAGCTCATTTCCTCCTAATAAATCCATGATATACTGTTGACAATTCGCCTCCACGGCGTCATAGTGGTAGTGACTTTTACCCCCATGTAGTTCCCCCTTCGCTAAGAAAGTTTTTAGTTTTACAGGAGTACTCAGCTTAATATCAGGTAGCTGTTCACCTTCACCCTCTGGGTCCCAACCTCCGTGTTTTACATTGACACGGGCGTTCTTCTCGAGTCCAACTGTGGACCCATCACTCAGTGTGACATTCATAAACAAGTGATACACATCGTCGAAACCTAACTCTTCAGCGTGCTTCTGTACATTCGCAATTTCATTTAGAATGGCTTTAACAGTGCTCCCAATGGGGTTCCGGATGACTCGGAATGAAACCACCTCGAGAGACCCTTTATTCTTAATGAGGCGTTTAATCACACGCGGTCTCTTCTGTAGTAGTTCAGCTACTTGACCCGTCATCACTGCACCAACAACCTCCCCTGTCGCTTTGACACGGCGCCCAACTTCTTTCGCTACACGGCCAACTTTTTTCGCCGCTTTCCCAACAGCCTTACCAACGTCTTTAAATACGTTACCTCCCCGGTGATCCTCACCTTTATACATTAAGGGGTTTTTCCCTCCGCAGTGACGACAAGAATCAGTAGGTGCCTTGACCATAATTTGTTTCCTAACTCGGGACAGAAAAAAGTTTTTCGATTAATGCCTCGCGAAAAGACCCAACTTGAGAGGTCCGCTCTCACACACTACCATAAGAAGTTGAGAGAAGAAAGGAAACGTCTAGGGGAGGGCATAACCTACGAAGACGATTTACGAAACCGAGGAAAAACATTATTTGGTTCGAAATTTAACGGAGTGTATGCAGCGGATGAACCCAGACCATTCAGGGGCTACAATATTATCAACCTGGATAGGTCCAACGAGCCCGGTAGCCACTGGGTAGCTGAAGCCAACAGCCTTATTTACGACAGTTTTGGACGCAATGGGATCCTAAGAGGGTCAGGTTCATCTCAATACACGGATCCTGATGCTGAACAGAAAGTGAGTGAAGATAATTGTGGTCAAAGGTGTTTAGCTTGGTTAGGTGTTTATAACGATATGGGAGAGAAGACAGCTAAACTAGTTTGAGTAGTGGCGGTATTCGGTGTGTCTAAAACGCTGGTTCGTGGAGGGGGTATTGAGTAACCAACGTGACTGAAAATTACTACAATGTTCTCTACAACAGAAATGATACTCAATCGTTGAAGATCGCTCTTTCAAATAAACGGTTGTATCCAGTGAAATACACTGACTAACGAGGGTGTCCAGAGGCACCACTAGAGCACATTCGTAACAGGTCCTAGTTAAAGGTGAGTTAAAGGTAGACAGTACCACTTGGTTGCCATAAGGTGTAGGGTCCAGTGGGACAATCTCTGGTCCATAAGAAGAACTGTTCACACGTCCAAAGAGGAATTCATTAATCATCATACGAGCTTCCGGCCATCTCTCCAGTAGTCCTTCTCGGAGTCGGTGGATTTCTTCCTGGTCGGATGGGCGGATTTGAGACGCTGGGTCGCAAATACGGACTCTCTTTCGTCTGGTCTTCAGAAGTGCCGTAGACACGGGCGGAGGGGCTCTCCTTTTCGGGTGAGAGGTACCCACACCACTGTAAGACTTCATCTACACAGGGTTGACAAATATCATCCCATTCACCACTCATGGGGTGACTTTCCCCACAATTAGAGCATTCCGTTTCTATACTCACATGGGCGTGTAGGAGTTTAGGTAAGCCTGAGTATATACTCTGTCTAAAGATGAGACGTGTGCGTACCGTATCGGCTGTTGATGTCATTTTTCGTAAAATTGCGTAAGCTGAGGCAGAATAGTGAAAAAGGCGCGAGACTTTGAGGTCTCACCTATCACGTGAACATGCCACCCAAACGAAGAAAGACATCCAAACTCGAACAGAAGGTACTTCCAAGGGAACTACTACCCATTGCTAACCCTGACAAGAAGTGGCATGAGAAATGGGAGAGTAAAAGAGATCCTCTTGATTTCCCACACCCTTACCGAGCTCTTTTCATTGGTCCTCCCAATTCCGGTAAATCTACTACAATCCTCAATATAATTGCAAGAGCTAGGCCCACTTTCGAGAAGATTATTATCATTTACCCAGGGGGCATTGAAGGCACAAATGAATACGATGTATTAGGTAAAGGTGAAGGAATTGAATTCCGTGAAGATTTCCCACCTCCGGATTACTTCCCAACCATTAAGTCCAAACATGCGGTCAAGACCCTAGTCATCATTGATGATATGGAGCTACGGGAAATCGGAGGTGACCAGCGTGCTAATCTTGACCGTCTTTTCGGTCATGTATCAACACACCGTCACGTAAGTATTATGTTAGGTGCACAGCAATTTTTCAATGTACCTCCTATTGCGAGGAGACTGTCTAATGTTTTTGTTGTTTGGAAACCTAGAGATATGCGCCTACTGCAGGAGATCAGTCAGCGTGTGGGGGAAGACTTGGAGGGTATTTTTTCATCACTGAGGCAGAACAACCATGACTCTATCTGGGTAGACCTAACAAAAAACACACCCTACGCTCTACGGTGGAATGGGTACCAGAAAATAACCAAGGACTAAAAAATAAATTTTTTTACTGATAGAATGTAATTTCAAACGTGATAGACCACGGTTCACCTCCTAGAGGGGCCGGGTTCCCATTTTCGTCAGTTAGTGCCCACGACATTGAAGTTATCTTATCATTGGCTGACCAGCTACAAGGTAATTCAAGTGGATGTCCCGGTACATAATTAATAACGTTACCTGGAGCCTCAGTAATGGGTACCATGGCGATCGTGTTGTTGTAGACGTTATTGTTAGGGATACCTGCTACAACCAGGTCCGGACATCCGATAAAGTACTGATTGATTTTGTTGAAGCGTGGAGGTCCTTGGCTCCGTAGGAAAGTGAAGCCACCTGAAAGAATAGGGGCCTGAGCAATAGAGACTGTATCTGTGTCAAAGCCAAAAAGATCTTGAACAGTCCCACTGTAAGGACCAGCTGGTGAGTCCCAGAAAATACTAACACCAGACTTACAGGCGACTAGAGTTCTGTTTGTTGGTTCTTCATAAGAAAATGTAAACAAATCAGCATCAGAGGCGGTAGCGGGGTCACTAGCTAAGAGGTTGTAGATTTTGAGAGCCAAAGAAGAGAGGGTGTATAGACCTTGAGGGATCTCCACCTCACGAACATTTGTACGAGTACCCGTAGTGTTTTTCGCATAGCGGAAAAACGCATCTCTACCTGCGACCAAGTTAGGAGCAGCATTGGTTACTTGGGCCTGCGTTACAGCCACAGTTGTTCGCTCCACGTGATGAGGCACGTTGATAGGTGGGTCCAGAAGCACTGTAAACCGGTCTCCACCTTCATTCGCGACCTCGGCTCCTACATTCGAGCACCTCATCTGAAACTTGTTGACCACGTGTGTCATTTTTTTATTTTTTTGGCGCCTTTTTTCTTTGAAGGGAGTAAAAAAAGCCTAGACAAGCAGAAATTAAGAAAAGTGATGTCAACTTCTGCAGCAGGGTGGCGGGGGGCAGGAGGGTCTGATGTGACTCAACAAATTAACAACGCGATTAGTAATATCCCACTTGCCCAGACTTTAGCGGGGCCTTTAGCCAAAGTGATTACATCAGAAAATGACTTTGGACAACCAGTGAATGGTGAGATCTTACTGGAGGGTTCAACCGACTACATTATTGAGGGTAAAGTGACAATCACCTACCCTCTCGTCGTCAATGGGGACGGTGTGACTATTAGAGGAGCCGGGACCAGTGGTGAACTGTTCTTTGATGAAAGTGGTGCACAGAAAAATCTCTTTATTCGGTGCCTGGACTATAGTTTGAACTTGTGGGACCTCACTCTACGTGGTGGTGGTGGTAACTATGTCGAAGGGACACCAGGGTTTCAAATCACCATCCCTTTCCTCAACTTGGGTAATATTACCAGTGACCCCATTACAGACCCTGAAGCTGCGAATGGGAGAAATAAGACACTCACTATCCGTGGATGTACGATTACACAACAAAAAGAACTCTCTACGATCGCTGGTTTCCGTGAGATAAAGGTCATCAATAACCGATTCGTTGGGTCAGACATCCCATCCTCAACCTTACGGACCGTAGGGTCTCTTCGTTTTTCACAGACTAGGTCCGTGAGGATCAGTGGAAATACCTTTGAGAAATGGGACTCTTCTATATCTCAGGCTAGATACATGCTTTATGTTGGAGGGAACTCTGGCGGTGCTGCTATTTCTTCTTTGACTATTACGGATAACACGTTCGAAGCTGAAGAGTTAGATTACCCTCTCATCATTGTCCCCGACGCACGCATTCTCGGTGGAACTATTTCCGGAAACAATTTTAAGTTGGGTACAGCTGTAACTCCAGCTATTAACTATTTCAAGTATGAGTTGGGGACCAAGGGGCATGTGTCTGTCCGTAACCTTGACATCTCTAACAACACTGGGGTTCGAGACATGAAGACCTCTCTCACCTCCGTACTTGAACGAGGTGTAGAGGAATATCAGCCTGTTGGGAATACCTGGACTGCTATAGACATTAAGAGCGATAATCAGACCAAGTTCTTACCTAGTAATGACTTTGGGATGTTACTCAGAGTTTCTGCAGGTGGAACAGGTACGACCATTCCTACAACCAACCCATTCCTTGAGGCGGGTAATGTCTTGACGAGTACTTCGACTGGACAAAATCTCACCATTATGGAGGATGTGGTACTCCCTAGTGTACCCACTGACTCCTGGTCCGTGTGGGTGCATGACCTTTCTTTAGGTAATGAGTGGGTTGGTGGCGACATTGAAGAGTATGAGCCTAATGGTACACCTACAGGATACACAACCAATGATTACGACCTCACTCCTACTTTCAAGTATCTGGGGAAAGAGTCCGTCACTTGTTTGGCAGTTGTCTGTGCCTCTGTACGGTGGACTGGGGACGAGAAGAAAGATGTCCGCACATTTCTCAGGTTGGCTTATCGCCGTGATAATCAACCGTGGACAGGTATCGGTACTAGTGTCTCTAGAAATTGTGAGAAACAAGAGGAGACCGATAACCTAACTATTGTTACCTCTGTCACTCTCCATCCTGGGGACCTACTACGGGCAGAAACCCGTACCGGGGACAGTTCTGAAGAAGTAGCCGTTGAATATTTGAATTTTAACATTTCAGTTTAAATAAAATTTTTTTATTCTATTCTAATTACTATCTCGCTGTAAAACAGGATTAGGTAGCCAAATGGACGCAATAGAACTAAGTAGACTGGACCAAAGCGCCGTGTCGCTGTCATCACTGTTCCACGCAATTTGGTAAGCAGCGAACCCCATTAAGAAAAAACTCATACTGAAACTAGCAAAGAAGGAGGCAGCTCCTCTATCGAGAGAAAAGCAGCACGACTTCCACACTGCATCTTCTTCATGATGCTGAGGGTGACGGTGGTGGTGGTGATAATCTTCTCTTTCTTCTTCGTCAGATTCCTTATGTCGTTTAAGATTAGCTTCAGGGTGTGCAGGGATATCATTGTTGATAGACATTCTTGAGTAACTTTTTCTTCTTTTTTCTACCTCGTTCAAAATGTGGGATTATGTTAAGCCAAAAGGAGAAGTTCTGGATTCGATTCTACAAATTCCAACACTTCCAGTGGATGTTCAGAGACCCACTTTGCACCTTTCTTAACTGTGTTACCTACTTTTTTAAAACCTTTTTTAAGAGCCTTACCCGCTTTTTTCCAAAAATTACCACCCCTCTTTTTACCGTGCTTCAAGAAGGCTCGGATCGTGGGGTCTTTGATCATTGACATTTGGAGCTCTTTCTCTTTAGATTCGGTCTCTTTTTCGGTCAAACCAAGTCTGTCGCTAATTTCGTCAGCCATGTGCTGTGCAGCATCGCGGATCCCTTTCCTTGGGTTCTTCACTAACCCTTTCGCGAGGTTAATGAAAGCAGGTGATCCTCCTCCTGGGAGACCTGCGCCGCTACCTTTAAGACCATGCTGTTTCTTCATAAATTTAAGTAAAGCCTTGGCAGCTTTACCTGTCATGTGACTACTTGAAGAACCTTTACCCCGCATAGCGTAAGGATTTCGTACATTACCTGTGAAAGGGTTCCCACTAGTGCCCGCCCCTTCACCTTCCATACCCGGTGTCTGGGAGGTCGAGCTTTTAGCTGCGTCTTTCATTGAAGCCCAGAGATCCATAGAAGCAGCGCCTGAACCTTTCATATCACCTTTCTTCTTTCCATCCGAAGGTATTTTTGGGTTTTTACTGAAACCCATGTGAACAGGTCTAAAATCATGACCAGTGTGAAATAAGCGGTCACCTAGACGGCCGGGTCCGACGGCGAATGTGTCGAGACCACCCAGGTGGAAATGTGAGTGTTTTGAGTGTGGATTGTACATCACAATCTTTTTTCCGTGTCTTCTAAAAAAACTTTTTTCAGTGTCTCACAATTTTGAAATTGTGAATAAGACTGGGTTGAGATTTTTTCTTACTAATGTCTTACGATCCCCTTTCACGCAACGTTACCAAGTCCAGTGTCGATCCGACCTATGAAATTGACTGGTCAGAGGGTACGTCACTTAGGCCTGACAATTCACCTAAAAAACGGAAACCGTATGACTTCAATGGTGACTACTTACAACGTTCCGTGACAATGTCGCAGGTGGACAGACCTGCTACAATGGATATCGACTTAGGTTCGGTGACTGAGCAGCAAGTACAGGAAGACAAGTTTGTTGCTGAAGTGGGTAAAACCTCTGCGGGAGCTGAAATACGTAAAAAACAAGAAGCCGCTCGCAAGTATAATGTGGAATTTGCTCAGTACTTGATCGAACTTAAGCAGTACAATGACTCAGGACGTCTATCGGGTGTCCCGCCTCTAGAACCTAAGAAACCGACATTCATGACTCTACCTGGGTACAATGAGGCAGAGTTGATGGAGGGGATTGAGTCTCAAGGTGTAAAAGTTGTAGAAGATGAAAAGGTGACGGACTTGAAAGAAGCAATGGAAATACTAAATCTGGTATTTGGTGAAAGGATTGATATTTCTGATCAGGCAAATGTCCTGGATGCGCTAGCACACCCATCGAAGGAAAAATATGACGCAACCGAACTCCCAAATTTATTGAGATTTACGAGAATTCTAAACGGAACTGACCGATTCACCGGAGAGGATGCAGATGTTGACACAAAGGACTATAAAGGCAACCCCTTACTACCATATATCATTCGTCCCTTCGACATCGAGGTTTCTGATTGGGATGATGATGCAGCCAAGGACTTAGTCCAACAAGAAGAAATGAAGACATATAACTTGAACAGATATACAACTCAGCCGCGGTTTAAATTAGACCCTGAAATGAAATTTGAGACAATCCCTGCGGAAGCGGTTATAAACCCAGAACAATGGAATTTACCGGATCGTACTCCCTTTACACCTGCTATTCCTTATAGTAGCTATAATGATGCACGAATGGCGGTCCAAGGTGCACTCGGGTGGGTAGCCTTTCGAGGCCAAGATACCATTGCCAACTTCATGGCGGAATTTAATGAGGTGAAGGACGATATACAAGGTAATTTCAATTTAATGTTCAAAGAAAATGGAGAATTCACTGGACAATTTGCAGGGTTGATTACTAACTTGGCGACCCGCTGTAGACAGTTGATGAATCGTGCTGCTGCAGCTTCTAGTACTACTGGGGTAAGGAAACGAAAAGGATTTACAATGGAGGAATGGGATGCCCTGGTGGGAGATGCGAAAAAAGACAGTATGGAGAAACTATGTCAGGATTTTTTTACAGCTGATCACCAATATTACACCAACGAACCGTCAACTCAAGATTTAACTTTAGATATGGATAGTTGGGGGGGACTTGATTTTAATTTGGATAAATTTATTTATGTGGAAAGTGAAAGAAGGGCTGATGTCTATCGTGAACGTGGACACGATTTGAGTGAATTGTTATTTTCTATCCTTTTGGGCTTACATGACAAAGTATTTCCAGATGGTGGAGTACCTATAACACCACTCTTTCTCGGTGCTAAAGGTGAAGAAAAAGAACGAATGAAACAGCAGTTGGAGCCGTTAATGGGTACCTCGCGTAGCCGTTTACAAGAGTTAGCCGCTAGTACCAGCTCTTACGACGGTCTTGACAGAGTTCAAATTTTAGCGCTAAACGGTCTGTCACGGGCAACCGCTAAAATTAATGTAAAAATAGGGACTTTATCCAGGATTTTGGCGGGTACGGTGGATTCAAGTACCGCATCGTTCGCAGCTTTTTTAAATGTAGCTGGTGAGACCATCGAAGGAATTTCTAATGAAGACATGAAGTTTTTTACTGGCCGACAAATGGGGCCTAGAATGAAATCTATTCTGGACAATTGCCCAAATTTAGCCTCAATGGTGACTGCAGTAATTTTTGGCCGCGGACGTAGAGTAACAGTTTTTCCTGATTTAGGTGCTAAGACGTCCGGTGATGTTGCTATACCGCTGGCGGGACATTCCAGTTTTAAGAAAATTCACCAGAGTACCGCTTTTTGGTCGATCATTGCGAACCGTGGAACACCGGACCTCTCCAATTACGGAAGTTATATAGAAAGCGATTTTAAGGCGAGCGCAGAAGATATACCAGATGCCTTAGAAAACCTTACGGACGAACCTACGATTGGTTTTTGGAGGGGTGTGTCGCTTGCTAATTATATGAATAATAAGGACCAAGATGCGAAAGAAATCGTGGAAGTCTTGTTCCCTTTAATACAAGCACATCAAAATAATATTAGAAAGTTAGCGGAACTTCTTTTTACCCTTGCATGTGGGCAAGCGTACAAGGATATAAAGGTGCGGAACAAGTACGCTAATTTGCATGGTTTTGAGAATTATACGGCACAATTGGCGTCTTACAATGAAAATAAAGAGATTAATCCTCTGCTAACCGTAAAGCCTAACCCCAGCGGGTCCAGTGGAGAAAGCGAAAATGACGATCCAGATGAACCTAGGCCGGCGGAGGTGATGGATAGTAAATCTGATGAAGAAGCTGAAGAAGAACTAGGAGAGCAGCAACAAGAGGAAAATAAAGCTGAAGAAAAAGGAAAAAACGGAAGGGAGGTAGAAGAAAAAGAGAAAGAAGAAAAAGAAAGTAAGGAAGATACGCCTAAAACAAGGTATGATATTCGGAGGCAAGGAAGTTCAATTATTTATACAACTGCCAATGACATAGATCGGAATATAATAGCACGAGCCAAAATGACAGTAGCAAGAATGAAAAGACTACTCAAAAATACCCCAGACCGACTTCTGAATGAAGCGCATGATTGGTTTACTGCCGGTGGAGTACTTGATATGCTTAGTAAATTTGTAGGGGCGCCACTCAAGGTGAAGTATGTGTTTTCTGCAGCGGCTCGTGTCGTCGAACTGGGATTTATGTCACAATCACGAGGAGGAATCAGTGATCTCAAAGGTATGGAAGCTTTGGTCGATTATATGAAAAAACGTTTTTTTAAAGACGCGTCCGCCACGAGTCGGGGGGGTGAATTGGATGGTTTAGCCCAAATATTCAATCTACGACGAAATGAAAGCCCCGTGGTACCGGTGAAAGAACTCATGACAGATTTCAGACCTGCAAGCGATGTGAATTTGTTCATAGGAGGTCCATTAGATTTACCGGAGGGTTCTACTATCACCAAAGTGCAAATGGGCTTCCGTGAGGCTCTGTATTATCTTTCAGATGATTTACATCAAGTAATTGGAGCTGAAATTAAGGAGTCAGGAGCGCCAGTATCACCGGCTCAATTCAAATTAGAGGAGCAATTGCCCGAGTTATTTGAAAAAACCCCTAATTCGCAAGTAGGGCAGACATACTATCGTCAGCTACTGCTCCGTCTGGCCTTTTATACGTGGGGGAAAAAACAACCATGGGAACATGCTCAAGTGGGTTTGGGGGCTGTCCCTGTAGGAAAGAGTGGAGGGCGAAAACCGAAACGGCAACTAACTGGGCAAGGTCGAAATCCTAGTAAAAGAGTTAAGTACGGAGTTTCTAGTTTTTATTAACAAAGATACATGGAGGTAGCTGTATATATATATATATTTCAAAAGCCCATCTTCTTACGGGCATTCGAATGGATATAAACACGTAGATTTTCCTTGTTTTGGTCCAGGAGCCATGTCATGATTGAAAAGACTTTACCGCTCTCAGCTAGTTTAGCTTGGAAGGCTTTAGAAGCAGGAGTAGATTTCACTGGACGCTTACCGTCCTCGGTTAATGGACCATCGAGAATCGCTGTAACCACCTTGAAACCATCGGTCTGAAACTTGGGTACGGTGTATCTAACCCAGGTACCGTTAGGGAGGTGCTCAATAGATTCAGTACTGACTTCTACCCAACCATTGAGAAGTTTGGTGTCAGTGGCAGGAGCTGAAGAGGGTAAGAACTCGATTCCGGATGGGTCCAGGCGGGTTCGCTTCAGAGGTTGACTGTGGACCTTAGATTCAACGCTCCCCGTGTTTTCCATGGTGTTACGCGATTTCTTAGACTTCTTGCGCTTCTTGCTTTTCTTGGGAGAGGGTAAAGGCCAGTTGACAACTGGTGCTGGCAAGTTCAGAGGCGAGGGTCGGAATGCAGCGACGGCATTAGAAGTAACAGAATCAGTGCGCGTGAGTGTTGCCATTGGGGGGACTTGGTTCGGTTGTACGTTTTGAGTAGACGACATGGTGGTTTTCAAATTTCCAGAAAATGACCTGAAGGTCGATTTTTTCGGCGCGAAAAAAGGTGTCCACGTGCGCCACGTGGTGGAACAATCTGGAATGTTCTCAAACTTGATCACATGGTGACTAACTTTTTGGCGCTCATTTTTTCCCTTTTACCTTTGCTCTTAAGAAAATGAACGGGGATATTGAAGACTTAGTCGCGCAGTTCAACTTACTGGATTTACGTGCCCAGATCCAGGGAAGAAATAGCCTCGATGATGGGTCTGACGATGAGCTTGAGGATGAAAGGGAAGAGGGTGAGATTGTCGCTGAAGATGACTGGTCGGTCCGCATGACTGGGGAAGAATTTGAATCTTTCGTGAAAGCCAATGAGGTCATGAATAGGAACTTGGCACGGGAAGAAAACCAAATACCAGTCAAAGATGTTTACGCCATAGTGAGTAATATCCCGGGTGCGCGAGTGAGACACACTACGCGGGATATTGAAAACGCTATGCGACTTATTGGTGAGCGTGTAGACAATGGTGACTACGCGATCATGGAGATTATGTCGGAAGAAAACGGTGGAGGGTATAGTTCTACTTTTATACCGTGGTCCGGAGTGATGAATGATCCGTCTCTCGGGAATGCTGTGAGGCGTGATTTCCGTAGAACAGCTGGTTTTAGAGCACTCATGGCTGGAGAACGGCCTAGAATCTTGTGGAGAGGTGATGATGATTTTGAAGATGATAGGGAAGAAGGGGAGATTAGTGATGATTCTGACGAAGATTTTGACGATGTTGACTGGTGGGAAGATATTCTTGGAGGGTCTGACAAGATACGGAATGCTGTACTAGGTATGGCTGACTCCCATAATGTTGCTGTACGCTGGGTCGTCGTCCCGAGGCGAGTTGGCGGACGTGGGGTACGAAGGAACCAGAGTTTAGGGTTCTTCCCTTTTTACCATCCATGGGTGGGGCTGAACATGCATAAAATTCAAGTCTACACGAAACAAGATGAAGGACAGTCCACAAGTGAACCGTGCTTGTTAGCGGCTTTACGTCAGCAAGAATTCAGTCACGCATCTTTACAGCAAATCGTCACCAAGTACTACAATGGTACCGCTGACGACCGTGTATACCGTCAACACTTCAATAAGATTGCACGAGAGTTTAAGGTGTGTATTCAATTACAGACGCACCGTATACCGGATGGGAAGGTCAGGAAGAAAAAGATGCCCGATTACCGTAAATACATAATTGGGGACAAGAAACATCGATTGATTAAGCTTGGAATCATCCATGGACACGTCTTTTTTAATGATGACATTCGGATGAACCTTAAGACCTTTAGAAAGATGTTAAAGAACGAAAAGTACGCAGAGATGCACTTCCGTTTGGCTCAAGTGAATGAGGCGATTCCCAAAAAGAACTGGTTGTGGTTATTAATAAAGATGGACCAAGCCGATCTGTTTAAGGAAAGGCGTGAAAGACCGGTAAAAAGTAAAGAAGCTGTATATGGGTACATGGTGAGTACTGGGATGGGAGGGGTCGCCAT
>Ga0180120_10000989_pt1 | contig 14585 bp, 18 predicted proteins | sample CPBDNA_3_FD_129677 | JGI IMG/M metagenome (GOLD analysis project Ga0180120, IMG submission 129677) | Freshwater to marine salinity gradient microbial communities from Chesapeake Bay, USA - CPBay_Spr_31_0.2_DNA (version 2) (version 2) | ecosystem: Environmental > Aquatic > Marine > Coastal ... | reverse complement strand
TTGGTTCAACTGTTGCCATAGTGTTTAAATCCTTTGTCTTATGTACTTATTTATATGAATTATTTATAAAAGGACCAACTTGGCGAACCAATATATTTGCAGGCATTGTTGGTCATATGCCTCTCTTTGCCGTTTAATTTAATGTATGCTTGATATGTACGGCAATAACCTCCACTTATTGGGTATGAATGTATCACACGTACTTTGCCACCTGCTAGTCGTTTCTTTGAGTACCAACTTACAATTTTGCCGTTTTGTGTGTTTGTAAGTGCAAAGAACACTGCTGACTCATGCATTTTCTTTTCTGCCCTATTCAGCCTAAATCTTAGAAATTGTGTCTGTCTAAATAAGAATGCAGGCATACTGTATTTCAAATCATCACCAAGCCATTGTGGGGCCGGCATCTCACCTATGTGTCCTTGGGTTTCCTTCAGTTTGTGTGTGTCCGACAGTGCGGTACTTGATAGTGTTAAACTAATCAATACTATGATAACCTTGAACAATCTCATACTCTCCATTCATCTTGTGACAGGCTATCTGCCTTTGGGTTATTAACACTTCGCCAACCGGCATGTCCCATGTGTACATTTGGCAACTATCAGCAATACCCATGTCAAACAAGAAGTCACTTGCTCCGTCTTTGCACACCACCTTCTCCTCAGTCAGGTTCTCTATAACCTCACCTTGTTGGTTGACCACCTTAATCTTTGTGATTTCAACATCACAGTATTGATTGTCCCACGGTCCGCCTGCGTCAGCAGTAGTGGAGAATATGATCAATCCTAGGGTTAAGAATGCCAGAGCAACAAGATAATAAATCTTTTTCATGGTCCTAGTTTAATATTTTCTCGGCTTGTTCGTTAATGCTTTTTGTATCAATCAACGCCAAACTTCTTTTGTTCGCTTGGTTAATGATTTCCTCAACCTCTTTCTTACTGACTTCTATCATCACGTACACTCTGTAAGATTTAGTTTTTGTTAGAAACATTTCTTGCTTGGTTACTTCATAACCTCTTGCAAGAGTGTCTTCAATCACATTAACAATCACATCCTGAGATCCTGCTGTCACATTAAGATCTTCGTTAGTGCCTGCTTCGTTTTTAGTTATTGTTGTTCTGTTGTTCATCTCACCGTTGATCCTGTCAACAAGTTTAGCCTTTGCCAACAATGTCGCTTTCTTAACAGCCAATTCCATATCTGGAGAAACTGCGGTTGCCGCCTCTTGCCATTTGAACATAGTTTCGTGATTGTAATCAACATACCATTTAGGTGTCTTGTTCACCACTCCACTCTTGTTCATGTCAGGTTTGATTTTGTAAGTTGAACACTGGGCCAACATTAGGCCTGCTACCAACATCAAGATCATTTTAGTCATGTTCTTCATTTGTTTCCTATTTGTTAAAGTTTGCAATCAATTCTGATATTGATTCGGTAACGGCCGCAACATTAAAATCATTGCTGAACTGTGCCCAACCGTCCCCTATCATCGGATACACCGCTAGGAAGATTGCAAATAGTATTATTAGTCTAATCATAGTAAAATTATAGCACAATTTCCAAATACGTCAACCGTAGTTGATCTTGCTATAAGTGTTGATTTTATTGGCGTTTTATACCAACCAATTCCAAATTGCCCGAAGTGCCAACAACAAATACATGGCCTCCATTAGTGCTCTAGGAGTATCACCGTCTTTTATACCCATGTAGATCCAAATGGTACAACTGCAAGTTGCTATTGCCCAACCCATCCATTGAGTGTTTACGTCGGCGTTGCTCAGAATAAATGCACCAATCATGGCAAGTAAGAATCCTAACCATCTCCAACCATCAATTTTTTTATAATACCTTATCTTCATTCTAGTGCATGTCTATGACGTCATCCAAATCTGCAAAGTCTTGAGCGTCAATTTTGTTGTGTTTAAGGTTTCTCATAATATTATATAAAATTTTTAATTCATCAGAACTTCTCGTCTGAGGCCAACCCAGTTTAACACAAAGTTCGTGCATTTCCAACCTTCTTCTGATCCTTTCTTTTAGAGTCAGTGTTGGATTCTTTTTGTTTACCCATCCTAGTCCTAATGCGATGTCTCTGATACCCCATGGTAAATTTTTAAATTTCTTCTCAAAGTCTGAGTCAATGATCATTTCAACACTGCCTTTTTTTTCTACTTTTTCTGGATCTCTGAACATTCCTGTGTACCCCCACCTTATCATGTGTACAATACCCGACTTGGCGTACTTGAGATGTTTGTACAAGAATTCTTTATTCATTTCAAAGTCTTCTAGAGTTTCTGTTGGGTACCCTGTAAAGAACAACGCAATATTTTTAATACCGTATCTGCCCGATTGTTCTAGGTGAAAGTCTATGTCTTCGTTTGAGTAGTTGTGTTTACCCATGTGTTTCCTGACCCGTTCACTATATGATTCAAATCCTACCATGAATAAATGTGCACCTGCCTTTGCCATCATCTCCCAATCTTTTTCATCCTGCTCTTTCCTAGTTCTACATATCATAAAGCCTCTGTATTTGATACCTTCGTATTTGCTATCTGTACTTTTCAAGTCTACTACTTTCCTGTTAAAGTCTCTCCAGTGCCTCATACTGCCATTGCACAACTCATCCGTAAACATGTGATACTTGACTCCTAACTCATCAACGTTTTGCTTTATTTCTGCTACTAGGTTGTCTGTGTTCCGTAGAGTGTAAATTGGCCACAGATCAGGCACATTACAGAAAGTGCATTTACGAACACAACCTTTGCTCGCAGTGATGTAGACACCTGGTTCAGACGTATAGTAATAATTGTTTGGATTGACATCTCTATAATTTGGAAGGGGAATGTTATCAAGAGATTTAACTGGTCTTGGTGCATTTCCATCTATGCCAGGAAACTCATAGTGTCCTGATAGTAGTTCAACCACAGAATCTTCGCCTTCTCCTAAGACAAAATGATCAATTAAATCTTCGTCCTTTAGATAATCAGCAATGGTTTTGTATGTTTTTGTATTGCTCTGAGTGGGCAAAGATCCTGGCCAAGAATCTATGCCATGACCGCCAATAAATATTTTGCATTTAAGTTTTTTCCTTAGTATTTTACATACCTCGTAGCAGGCAATGGTACTCCAACGAGAGAACACACTAATGGCCAACCAGTCTGGATTGTATTCTTTCACCATTACAGAAAACTTCTCTAGAGTGCTTTCAAGTTTTTCACGAGTGCTTTTTGAAATTGTTTCTGTGTTAGATCTCCAATATTGTTCTAACTCTAGCCAAGCGTCCTGATCCACGGATGAGTTTAGATACATATTGAAATCAAATATTTTAGTATCCCAACCAAGCCTTTGTTCAACAATACCTGTCAACAACGAGGCCGCCGCTGGAGGAAAGTCTAAATTTTGTAATGGAATGTTGATAAAAGCGAGTTTCATTTTATAAGTTCCTTAATTTTACTTACAAGATCTGTGCAAGGATCTAGTGTGCCTCTATACTTGGCAATTCTCTCTGGGTCTTTGTCAGTGAATCCAACAACTTCTTTTCCTATTTTTGTTTTGTAGTACCAATCCCAGAAATCACCATTCCACTCTTTGAAAAAGTAAGTTCCTGGAAAGTGCCAGATGTTTTGACTTGGTAACTTGGTCTCAAGTGGCGTGTTGGTCCTACTTTGTTTGTGTGCATCTACAAATCCTTTGAAATAATTAGGCTCATAAAATCCGTCCGTAAAGAACCAGTTTTCAATCAGAATACCGTCCACTCTCAATTCGCCTATTTCAAAGGTCTGGTCTGCTGTAATTTCCCCATTCATAAATTTTGTATGCTTTTGCGTCTTGTTGTACCAATGAAGTTGTAATAAGTTGTTGTCTGAATCTTCAACGGAGAAAGTAAAGGAATCACCATCACAGACAACATCTGTGATCAATTTATTGTTGTGAAGAACTTTAATATGAGGCCACTCTATACAATGAGTTGACGTATAATTTATTTCGAATTTGGTCATTCATTATTCCAATAAGTGTTGGGCTAACACCATCATACTTAACCAAATCCAGAGGGTATTGAATCCAACCAGTGTAGGCAGTAGTTTCTTGTAACTTGCCCAAATTAGCATAGCACTAGTTAAAAGGCTGAAGAAATATAATTGCCATATTTGCACTCCGAATATAAGTCCCGGTATTATTATAATAGCCTTGGCTATCCAGGACACTGCTTCAACTATGTTGTAGTTGGTCCAGTACTTTTTCGTAGTCCACATTTGGTAACAACCAATGATTTTCTTCCAACCTATCCATGAATACAAACAAAATATAATGATTGCTGATGTTGTAAACGCAAATAAAACCTGCTGGGTAGACATAGATAATACTTAATCTAATTTCTACGCATGGTGGATATTTCCTTTGCACCGTCTTCGTCCCACACAGGAACAAGATTACTCTTATGCATCATGCCTATGCCTAGCAGTTTACGTTCTCCGGAGTACTTCATCTCTTCTCTTTTGTTTCCTCCGTTTACTGGTATCTTGTCTCCACACTTGGGTTGGTTCGGGTCTGGTTCGTACTTAGGTATTTCGTAACCTGTAAATTTTTTTGTGTTCTTCTTTAATGTGTATGTGTCGAGGCCTTGTGACGCTAACCATTCTTCATGATTGGCCTGTGCTTGTCTGTTTCTACGAGAGTTCTCGATCTTGTGCTTGATTCTTTTTGGCAGTTTCATTTGTATAAATCCCATAGTTTATTATACTGTTAAGGTAATTTATTGTCAACTATGGTTTGTAGTATAATTTCTTGGTAATCTGGGTTGGTACTCCAAGCAGTCATGCCCGACAACAGTCTACGGTAATCCCATGTGCCTGTTTCTAGTTGTTGTTCTCTCTCAACTCTAAATTTTTCATAAGCCGGGTGTGTGTTCAAGATTCTTATCATATCCTTGATCGACTGACATTTTGTCATGTACTTCTTGACGCCCCAACTAGCATCTGGATTGCCTAATGCCTTCATGTGTGGTACAGTGTCTAGGCTCCATGTCCTTACACCAAACAGTGCATTGCCTTCTGTAGCGAACCTGCTTGTACCCCATGCACTTTCTATGCCTGCCATCGCAATTATAATACTGATTGGCACTCTCTTGTCTTTATCTGTGGTCCAATTCAGATATGAAACACACGTGGATGTTGCATTAATGAAGGACACTTTGTCAGAGAAATCAAACTCAGGTTCTTTCAACCCAAGTTCCTCTATTATCCGCATTTCTTTCTTGTGGAACTCGTCCTCGATCTTTTGCACTGTGTACTTGTTTGGATTAAATGTACCGGCGACCCACGCTCCGGTGATCACGAACGAGACCGCGATACCGAAGTATATTATTCTCTTAAGATATTTTTTCATCATAACCTACGATGCGTGTGGGCCGAGATTTTTGGAAATTTGGCCTATCTCTGGCACTAGGGGAACTCGAGCCCACGTACTCTGCATCGTCAATTTATACTGCAACCTTTTGTTCTGTTGCGGGTTCTTCTTTTGTTTCCACTTCGTACTTCGCTTTGTACTCTGCTTCTGCATTTCTCATCGAGTTATTCCAGTCTGCCTTTGACATACCTGTAAATCTCGTGATTATACCATCACTCATGATCTTGAACGAACCACATAACTTGTGAGAACTATCTTCTGCTATCTTGTGAACTACACCTGTAGCCTTACCATCGGCATTCTCTCTGCCCATGATATACATATAGTTTCCTGATCTTCCTCTCCACTTGTTATTAGTTTGTGTGTCTTCTTGGCATCTAGATCTTATTTGATCTAAAACCAAACTTGCTTTTGCTGAACATTTGTACATGTCTTTCTCCTTTTGTTACCATTATTATAACAGGTAATGGTAATTCGTCAACCGCCAAATTTGTCTTGTAAAATGGGAATTTTTTGAGATAATCTACCAACTGGTTGTACCAATCTACCATCAGTGTCCACTGCGTGTGGTAGATCACCGTACAGATTGGCTATGTGACTGTGTGCATCAAATAATTTTTTCCTGTAATTACTATGCCCGTGTTTTTCTAGGTCTTTTAGGAAATACCTTGCCTTTGTGTTGAAACTATATTTCTGTTTTCCAAGTTTTGCAACATTCACAAAATTAAATGGCGTTTTCTCATACCCATAAGCATCTAACATCTTCATTTTTGTTTGACTATCGCATGTGGTGTAACTGAAATACTGTCCTTCCTTTAGTCCTTGCATGAACGGAAGACTGGCGTATGCCAAAGAAATGACAAGATCCGGGTTTTCTTTATCAAGAAATACAGGCACGGTGTTTTCTATGCCCATCAACTCGCCTGCTGTCTTGTCGTCGACATACCAACTTGGTTTTCCATCCTCAATAACAAATTTAGGTTTTTCATAACCTGTAAGTACAACTGTGTCCCCTCCTGCTACTTCTTTCCTTATAATTTCTCCTAACCAATATGGCCTGACTGGTAGGTAATGTCCCCTGACATATCTAGTGTCAAGAAACCAGTTAGGATCGTCTAGATATTGTAAGTCGGTGACGTTTGGTGTGATCTGTACACACTTTCCTATCTTTGTGCCTTCGTACGCCTTGGCCAGTTTTAATCCTGCTAGATATTCCAAGTCGACTCTCACGTCACCATAAAGGCTAGCCATCACAGTGATGGTCTCGTCTATATAAATGTCGTTCTCGACACACAGTTTTAAGATTGTGTACGAATCTGTCCCACCGCTGTAAGCAATTTTTAATTTTTTATACTTTTTCCGTAGGTCTTTCAATCTGGTTACAATGAGTTTCTTTATTGCCTTGGGAGATATATCTTTTGGTTTTTTCCTATTGGAAATTGCTTGTAGCAATTCAGGGTCTACTAAAAATTTTGGAAAGTGTCCAGTTTGTTTTTGATGTTCAAATGCTTGGAAAATGTTGTGGAATTGTTGTTTACCACACTGATAATATAATTTGAAGTTGTACATAGTTCCTGTAGCGACATTATAAAATATCGCTACAGAAAAATCAATTGAAAAGATTATGCTACTTTTTTAGATCTGTTTTTTGCAAGTTCCTTACAGTCAATAACCATTGGCATACCTTGATGCTTCATGATGTTATCTAACCATTCGTTTCTTTTTGCAACAAACATAAACGCATTTCTAACTTTGTCTTTTGATAAGTTCCATGTAGAGTGCGTGACTTTATCTTGGTTGAATGCTAACCACTGACCTTTTTGTAAGTTCAATGATATATCACTGTCAGATGTTTGAAATCTGAAACCAAAATCAGCATTAGAGTTGTCGTTTAACTGAACGAAAATTCTAACTGTTTGACCATGCACAGTACCTTTTTGATTATCAAAGTCTGTGTGTGGTGGCATGTAATGACCAGGTTGTTGTTGGAAAATTCTAACTCTCGTCATTTCACACTGGAACCAGTCAATCATAGATGCAATCTGTGGACAATCATAGTATGCTTGAGTCCATTTGTAATCTGAAGGATTTTCTTCATCCCAGTACTTGTCAGAAGCACCATGGTAACTTACGTTTGTTCCATCTGCTGATTTGAAAGAAAGGTTTTTGTAACCGTTTTGTTGACCTTTTTCTTTATCAACTTTTGCCATTTCACCCCAAGCCGGTGGTACGTCATGGAATGTTTGCGTTGCTAATTCTTGTTCAAAGTCGCCTTTGAAATAGATATTTGGTGCAACTATTCCTAACTCACCATTGTAACCTTGTGATTTGTAGCCTTGTATATCCTGCACTACACCCTCAGCGTCCTGATTTGCATATGCAAGTTTGTCTGTATAAGCCATTTGTTTTTTCTCCTTTAAGTTATAACTCCAACAATATTTAGTGCTTATGTTGGGTTGTTTAATAAATCTGCAATAATATTAGCATCTCTATCACTGTATGCGTAATTCATGTCAAAATCAAGTAATTTATTAGGCAGTTGTTCTGCATTTGGCATCTTCACATACTTGCACCCTTTCAGCCTGTTGAGAGGTCCTCTACTGAATGTTTTCCTTACAGGGTATAACATATGCAATATCTTGTAAAATTTATCTCGTATTTTTTTGCTTTCTATCAACAAAGGAAGTGTGCAGTAAGCATGGGTATTTCCTTGCACTACAAACGGAAATTGAACAACATCGTTGTACACGAGTGCTTTCAATGTTCTTACAAACTTATTTCGCTGATTGATCCTGGTTTTCAGTCTAGGTAATTGGTCTCGTATAAGACTTGCTGATGTCTCCGTCATTCTATAGTTGTGTCCAAAATCACCACCTAAACCTTCACCGTGATTCCGCAACAGCATCATTGCTTTTGCTAACTTTGAATTGTTAGTGATCACCATGCCGCCTTCGCCACAATTTAGATGTTTGTGCCAGTTGAAACTGAATCCTCCTATATCAGTCAGAGTACCTGTGAATTTATTGTTCACTGTACTGCCTATAGATTGAGCAGTGTCTGATATGGTGGCGAGTTTGTTGGATTTTGCAATTTTTAATATTTCATGTATGCCTGATGATTGTCCATACATCTCCGTCACTAGGATTGCGCCTGTGTGTTTTGTTATTTTCTTTTCAATCGCTTGAGGACTCAAGTTGAAGGTTCTTGGATCTATGTCTGCAAACACAGGTGTACAACCGTTATTAACAATGGCGGCAATGGTCGCACTCATGCTCCATGGACTACAAATTATTTCTGTGCCTTTTTGGAGTTTCAAACTAGCGACTGCAATTTCTAGACCTGACGTCCAACTGTTTACTGATATAGCATGTTTACATCTAAAGTAGTCACAGAATTGCTTTTCCAAAGCCTTGACATTATCACCACCATAGAAACTATCGCCAGGTCCAGCATTGAATCCTGATAGGTTCTCTTCCTTGAGTAGTTTTACTACTTTGTTGATATCTGATGTTTCGATTGTTTTTTGTCTTTTTACAATCATTATCTCATAAGGATACGTAAAAGCATTACCTGATTTTTGTGTGGACCTTTGACAGGTTTGTTTAACCACTTCTTAAATCTTTTTATCAGTTTCTTCATTTGCTTACTCCTGTAATTGTGAATGTGTACTTGTTTGTGATACCAAAGTTGGCACTACAATGCCACACACCCGGTTTGATTTCCCATGTGTCTCCTGTTTTCCAATGGCTTATAACATTGTTGTGAGCCTGAAGCACATGCCCCCAGTCCCAATCACTTACTGCCACAAAAAATCTTCGAGGATTCTCTTTTCCGTAAATTCTCTTGAAACCTTCCATACCGTCACTGTGTAGTGGAAGCATCTGTCCTGGTTTGTATTCTAACAGTCTCACTAGAACATTGTCTGGATCTATACCTAAAAGGTCAAAGTTGGCATTGCCTATTAGACTATTCAATTCCTTGTTGTGTTCCGGATCAAGACCCCAGTTGGTTTCTTGTGTGTTGTGTTCATTATAGCCAATCCAGTTGGCATTTATCATTTGCTTGTTTGAGTAATCGTCAAGGAAAGGTCTAGGGTGATACCATTTTTGTGTTGCCTTTTCCCTAGTCCTTTCAGCAAAATCCACAATTGACTTGTACTCTAAATCAAGTGTGCATAACTTTGGCACATCTATAGATTCAGACAAGTCAACTGCTTTTTCTTTCAGTAATGTAGTAAAGTGTTCCAACTACGCTACCTTTTTACTTTGTTGCAACATTGGGTATTCAAATAACTTACCTAGGTTCTTAAGGTTATCGTCAAGTCCCATTGTTCTGTAAGCCATCCATATCATGGCTTGGTTACTCGTGATGACCACTTTTCCTGTTCTTCTCTCAACTTCTTCAATTACATTAATTGCAGGGAAGGCCGCACATGTCATGAAGATTGCATCTATGTCTTCTTCTGCAACTTCTACACAAGCATTGATCATGGTCTCATCTGAGATCCTTGATATCTCGTAATCCCTTGGTGCATCCATGCACACAGTTTTGACAACATCAATTCCTGCACTTCTGAAATGGTCACCAACACTGTCACTCACTTCTGCATTATAAGGAGCCACTAATCCCATTCTCTTTGCCCCAATGGCCTCCATTGCAGTGGTACCGGCCAATGCTGGGTTGATCACAGGCACACTTGGTCTGCCTAGGTTGATATTTGCACATACAGTCTCGTTTCCTAAATTGGTCGCACATGCCGTGCAGGCATACACAAGAACATCTAACGGTTCATCTGGAGCAACGAGTGATGCCGCTTTTTCTAATCTAGGTCCCATCTTTTTTAAATTTTCATTTGTAACCGGTGGATTGAATTCTACCCTGTTCACAAACACATTGAATCTGTCTGTTGGGAAATTATTTCTTACGTCTTTTTCACTTACCGGATCAGTGCTCAGAGGCATCCATCCTACGTTAAGTTTTGTTTTTTCTGTGTTGTTGACTATCTCGTTTCTCATCCTTACTGCTCTACTCATACTTTGCTCCTGTTATGCTCATTGTTAGTTTTAAACTCATTCCAGCGTTCGTGCTTAAATGATATACCTTCATTGGGATCTCATAAAGGTCGCCCGCTTTCCATCTAGGATAGAAACTATTTGCCATCTGAATCATGTGTCCCCAGTGCCAGTCGGTCACCATGATGAGATATCTCTTCATCTCACCTATGTCACACTGTCTTGTGTCTGGATCTGGATTTAGGTGTTTGTTTTCCCTGCACCAACCGCCTAGGTAATCAAAATGCCATGGCAAGGTCTGGCCAGGCAAGTATGCCATAAGTCTGCATAGTGCCGTATCATAATCAATCTTAATATCTTTAAAATATTGTTTGCCTAATAATGCTTTAAGTTTATCATTTGAATCTCCGTAAAGACCCCAATTGTACTCACAACAGTTACCTGAGTTGTATCCAACTTTAAGTGGCAGGTCCAAAGTAAATTCATTTCTACCTGTATGGTACGGTCTTGCCTCGTAGTATTTCTTCTGACAAGTCTCCTTGTTTGCCATCATGAAATCTATAAATTTTTGTTGATCAACTGGATAGTTTCCTATGTACCATTCCTCTGCATTGTGTGTATCTGTAAGATTGGCTCCTGTCTCTTTTGAGAATTCTATCCATTCTTGGTCAGGTCGTTTCTCGATAAAATCCCAAAGTGTGACCTCGGGTGCTCTCGCCATCTTGCTGTTCTCCATGTAGTACTTTGGATCCTCGGGTACATACCCCTCTGCCGATACTACATCTTTTAATTTATAATTAGGATTCCAATCGCCCATATTCTTCCTCTAGTTCTCCGTATCCATCTTTGAGCTCACCACTCCAGTGGATTGTTATTTTTGGTGTTGGACCGCTGTTGGCACTTCCGTGGTATATGCCCGGCTTCAGGTCCCAAAGGTCACCTGCCCTCCATTGGTTCATACAGTGATTGCCATAATGGAAGAAATGGCCAAAGTCCCAGTCCCTAGGGAATATCATGTATCTTCTTAATCTTGAGTAGTCTGCTTTAGAATCTCCTGTTCGTCTTATAAAACTTGTGTAGGTGTCTACATGGCTCCAATGCATACTTCCTGGTGGTTGGACAAATAGGCTGATGCCCATCTTGTCTTCACCAAATTGTGGGAAAAGATCTCTTAATGGTTGCTCCCAATGTTCAAACTCTTTGTTTGCTATCTTAAAATATTGTGTGTTGTGCTTGTTGAATGTGTTGTCCTTCAGCATCAACAATGCTTGTTCTCTAATCGGAGTGTTGGTTGCTATGTCTTTGCCATGCCAAAACTCTCCTGTTGTATTTTCATAGTGCCAATACTTCTCAGGTAATCTGTGTTCATTACACTTCTGTATACACCATTTGGATAAACCTTCCCAGTCAAATTTATCAGCCAAATTGCCTGTGAAACAACTTGCATCGTTGTGATCTTGCTTCATAGGATCCCAATGCCATGGGTGTTGGTCTAGTATCTCTGGTAACACCTTGGGTTTTGGATCGTGCCTATTCTCGGTCAACTTAAATTTTAATCTGTCAATCATGTTTTTCTAGTAGTGTAACACACAAAGCAATAGGAGTCAATACATGTCTATCTGTTACACTACTGTTTGATTGTTAGCGATATTTTCGCACACGACATGGCCCTCTTCTAAACGGCTTTCCACTAGGTACTCGCGGGTCATTTTTTTTGTCGACGTCACTTGGATGGTGGCGTTACAGAGATATTTATATTTTTGGTAAAATTATAATGTTATTTGTGATTTAATACACAGTCGATTACGAAGTTTACATCCTCATCAGACATGTGGGGGTTGTTTGGTATAGTAAGACTTTGTTTTACAAACCTATCAGTGATTGCAAAATTCCTATCTGTGTGTGGTGTCCAATCTAACGAGGCAAAATTATCTAAATAATGCCTTTCGGTTTGTACACCCATCTCGTTCAGTTTACCGTGAGACCACAATTTGTCTTCTACGAAAAATGAATATTTGTGACCATTCCATGTGGAGTAATCTGCTTTTTTACGCACTTCGATCTTGCCTTTAAATGCTTCGTCGTACATATTGCCTATCTCTACTCTTCTCGCAATCCACTTTCTGAAATGTGGCATGGTTGCATATATTTGTAGTGCCTTGTCTTCTTCAGGATGACTGCTGTACCCTGCCATCAAATACGGTTCGTCGTGTGTGGCCTTGCCGTTTTTCCTGAGGGCTCTCACTGTGTTGTACACTTCATCGTTATCTGTCATTATTGCACCATATGTGCCAATGGTAGGTATAGGTTTATTGTCAGCAAAACTAGTGGCAACTGTGTCTCCACACTCCAGACTATCTACACCATTGCACAATGCAAATTGAGACTGTGCGGCATCGTTTACATAGACAATATTGTTTTCATCACAGAATTTTTTAATTGCTTCATGATCGTGCATGTCACCGTATAACCCCGTGGCTACTAGTCCTTTTACTTTTGGACTCATTAGACCAGGAAGTTGTGTTGGATCCATGTTTCCGTGCTCGTTTATTTCGCAAAACACAGGTTGGTAACCACCAACCATCACACTGCTCAAACTTGCAGGACATGAGTAGTTGGTCACAATGACATGATCTCCATGTTTTAGGCCATGTGCCTGTAAGGCTATTGTAATTGCATGAGATCCTGACGTCACTAGTAATGCATACTTCCTGTTGGATAATGTTTTGAGTTGTTTTTCTACCTCCGTTGTGTAAAACCCATTAACAACTTTTTCGTTTGAATGGATATCATCTAGGCCTTTGTGTATGTCTTTCCTAATTGCTTGAAATCTTTTATTGTGGTTTTGTGAAAAAATCATTTTATTACTCCTGTAAATGATACGGTCATTTGGGGTTGATATCCAAAATTACTTGAAGCGTGTCCTACATTCCATGGTATCTGGTACACTTCTCCTTTTTTAACATCTGACAAAACAGTTTTGCTTATCTGCATCACATGTCCGTCCTTCCAGTCTTGCACACTAAACCAAAGTCTTTTTAACGTGCCTTTCTCTGTAACGAAATTTTCGTCAAAATCATATGGCATTTTTTTCTTGTAAGATCCTGCTTCGTCTTGGTGCCATGCTAGTCCATGACCTGGAAATTTTATTATCAATCTAATCAATATAGTATCTTTAATAACATTTAGAGTCTGTATATTTTTATCGCCTAGTAATTCAATTAATTTTTCATTACTGTCGCCATGCATACCATAGTTTAATTCCCATGTGTTGTGTTCGTTACGACCTAAGTTATTGTTTATAGTTGCCCATTTGTTTGCTAGTTCACCATAATGATCTTTTGGGTGTTCGTATTTTTGTTGTACATCATCAAAATTGTCTAAGGTAAATTGTATCCAATCGTCTGTGTTGATGTCTAGTTGTGAGATAGGCTTTATGTCACTAGGTGGCATCGCTTCAAAAAAATCTTCCATCTCTTTCCAAGGTTTATCTTGTAATAGTTTGATGTACTCTTCTTTTTGCATAGGACTATTTAAGGTTAGCCAGTATGGCCGCTTCTCGATTTTTGGCTCGTTCGATTAATTGTCTTTGTTGTTCCTCGATCTCTTCTGGAGACTTCTGCTTTTCAGGTTCAAGTTTGTCAGGTGCATCTATAGGCATTCCTGTGTTGTCAAACCATCTACCATCTGCTGTTGATGTGCAGGGACTATAGAAGTTAACCTTTTCGCCCTGTGCATTTTTACCTGTGATCAATCTACGTTTGCTGTAGAGTTTACCTGTGTATACTGTACCATCCTTCTGGTGAAGTGAACTCTCATACAATGACCCATAAACCCTGTCTATCATTATGTACTCGTCACCGTCCTCGTCCTTCTTTTTCTTTGCTTTGTTGTAGGATGCCGGCAGTGTGTGTATTGTGTTTGGGTAATATCTGTTGGTGTAGGAATGGAATTTCTGTTGTTCAAACTTGCTAGGTGCAGAGTCTGTGATCTTGCCCAGTCCTTCCAGTAATTTTTTTGTTTTTTCGCTTGGCATAATGTTTAGCTCTCCACCAGTCCGTTATCGACTCCAACCTCGCCTTTGGCGTAGGATTGTTTTGCTCCGCCTCCGGCTATTCTATCCATCATCGACGTAGAGCGTCTCCTATGTTTAGTTTGCAAATGAGAATT
>Ga0180120_10000984_pt1 | contig 14616 bp, 14 predicted proteins | sample CPBDNA_3_FD_129677 | JGI IMG/M metagenome (GOLD analysis project Ga0180120, IMG submission 129677) | Freshwater to marine salinity gradient microbial communities from Chesapeake Bay, USA - CPBay_Spr_31_0.2_DNA (version 2) (version 2) | ecosystem: Environmental > Aquatic > Marine > Coastal ... | reverse complement strand
TTTGTTGTCAGGATCATTTAGGAAACTTTGTACAACTGCTCCGTGATCTACAGGTGCTTGTACAGGTGCATCGATTGGTTCTGCATCTGGTTCTAGTTCGTTAACTTGTTCTTGTTCTTGTTCTGTCGGTGCTTCTAGTTCACTCATAATTCTGTTGATGAGTGGTAGAGCATCTTCGACCCTGCTGTCTAGGTTAGTCATTGTGAACTTCTCTCTCATTTTGTTAACAGTTTCATCGTCCAGTATTTGTTCTTCTGATGTTTTGAAATCTTTACTTGCGTTTTCGTAGTGTGCTTGGTTAGAAAGGTTCTTCATGTAACCTCTTAGATTCTCTAGTTTTAATTTTGTCTGCTCAATGATGTCACCTGCGTTGTCGTTCAACTGATCTTTGTTTGTAACATATCTTGAGAATGAATTTAGTTTCGCTATGTCTTCTGATGTTGATACAATGTGTTCACCAAACTCGTCATGTGGTCGTCCACCATTTGAAACGTGTCTCATCATTGCCCTAGCACCTGCTAAATGGGTCAAAGGATATTTGAATCTCTCACCATCTTCGTTCTCAATGTATAGTGACTGTATCTGTCTTGATCTTGCACCCGGCACAGTCTCGTCAACTTTGCCTTTGTGCCTGATTATTAATTTTGTTTTGTTTAGGTTCTCGTACGAACGTTTTGCAGTGCCTGTTAGGCCTTCGCTTATTCCTGCTAATTTAGTGATTCTTGCTAGTTCTTCCGACATTTCATCAGTATTTACCGTTTTGTTCGTATCTGCAAGATTTTCATAGTCCTGCTTCGTTAGGTTGTTTTTGGTGATATCCCTCACATCAAACCTCAATTGGTGCTCTACTGCGAAGTCTTTTAACTCCTTAAGGAACGCATACCATTCATCTCTGCTGTCCTCGTCAATCTTGTTAACAAGATCCCTGTTGTAGTACACTTTCATGTTCTCACCGTCTGCTAGACTTATGCTCACGCTACCAAAAGTGTCTGCATCTTCCTGGAATTCAAACTCAAAAAACACAGCATCTTGTGGATTGGCTGTAGCGGCACCGCTTTCGTCACCTAGTCTTACGTTTGAGAACTGTGATCTAATCTTGTTGAATAAATCTTGTGAATTTTTAGGGTTCATATAGTGTATTTATTATCCTGTGAATGATCCAAATATGGGCATGGGATTAATTTCGCTTGTTCTATCAGTCCATTTTTCAAATATTTTTGGGTCAAAATCTGCTAATACTTTCATCATACGGGTCATTAAAAGACAACTCATTACAAGATCGTCGTGCTGTCCCGGTTTGGCCTTGTATGACATTCCTGATGCAACAAAGTCTTTCATTTCAGAAATCAGTAGTTTTGAATTTATTTCTATTTTTCCGTTCTCAACAAGTTCTTTAAATTTTGTACAAGCGTCTATTTTGTGTTTTGCAGTGGTGTTGAATCCTCTTCTAAACTTACGTCTGTGACCTTTTCTAATTGGTTCAGACAAGAACATGCCTTCTATATTTTCTTCGCCTATGTCCATTACCCTCATCAAAGCGGCCTCGCCTATTGAGTTGTTTTCCATGGAGTAGAAAATCTGAGGACTCGCAGTTGAATCTTTTTCCATTATTGTGTCGTTGATGTGTTTTGTTATACTTTGTAGTATCCTTACTTGTTTGTTCATTGGAGTCATGTTGTGATGCCATTCGCCAATTTGCTTGAATGTAGGTAATTCAAATACTTGTATTGCCGCGTAATCTCCACCTGTACCCATGCTCGGATCCAATGATACCATGTAGGTGTGGCCTGGTGTAGGATGTGCGAACCATCTCACTTGCCCTGTGGTGTGTATTGGTGCACTTCCTTCCATGTCTGCTAATGTAATACTGTCTATCAGTGTTTCGTCAAAAATCAAGAACTCACATTCGTGTTCCCTTCTAAATCTTTCATCGCCTATTCTGGCACGTTCTGCGGTTGCCCACGCTTCGTCTCTATCAGGGTGTTCGTTCCAATGGGCCTTCATTGCATAGAAGCCGTTAGTGCCTATAATTTTGTCATTACCGTACTCGTCAAATCTTTTGTTTGCTTCTTTCCAGATCAAGGCAAATTGGTCTTCATCACTATTAGGTGTTGATGTTATCATACACTTACCACCTGTACTCAATGTGGGTGACAGTGATGTCCAGAACTCTTTGGCCTTTTCGGGTGGTTGCACGAATGCAAACTCATCACAATATATTAATGTAAGTGACATACCCCTACCTGTGTTTTCCGTTGTGGTAGTTGCCATTATTTTTGAACCATTATCAAATTCTATACTGTTCCTATTGTATTGTGTTACGCCTGCTTTTATCCAACTTGGTAACATCTCATAAGCATAACGAACCCTTGACATAATGTCAGATGCTCCTGCGTATTTGTGTGCCGCGATTAGTATTTGAGAATCCGGTCTGAACATAGCATACCATATTAAGAATCCAGACGCACATGTTGTTTTTCCTGTCTGCCTGGGCAACATGGCTATAGAGAATCTATGATCGTTGTAACTATTAATTAATCTTTCTTGATATGGAAAAGGGTGGAACGGCATTGATCCTTTGACGGGGTGTTGTATCTTCATGAAAGTTTTCATAAAGAACAAAGGACCAGTTTTTGGATCCATACACTGTTCAAGTTGTAATACTTGATCTTTTGTGTATTTGTGTTTCTTATGCGCCTTTTTAATTTGGTCGCTATCTAATGATACATACGCCATAGTGTAGTATTTAACGCTGTGTTGTAGAGTAGAAAAGTATTACTTTGCTTCTTTGTCTTTAATGGCTTTTTTCATTGGTTCTTTTTTATCGCCATCTTTGTCCATGTCTAAAAAGTCAGGTTTAGCCGCTTCTTGATATGCTGTTTTGAAACTTTCGTATTGCGTTCTAAGACTGTTTGCCAATTCTTCTTCAGTAATTTTATCCTCTGCGTATGCCATTGGATTATCACCACTAGCAACTTTTGGATAAGTTGTTTTCTGTCTGTTTAAACCGCCTGAGTGTTTGTTAACCAAACTGTCGATATCTTGAACTTTCTCTTCTGGTTCGTTTGCAAACGTTTCTTCTTTTTGATCGTCTTCTGGGTTTTTAATGATGTCTCTCATTCTAGCCATATCCATTGAACCCGCCGCGTCATCGTCGCTGTGGTCTTGCCCTGGCTCTTGGTTAATCATGTCTTGGTCTACTTGTTGTACACCTGCAAGTTTTAAGATCTGCATCATCATTGACGCTTCTTGTGGCGTGTCTGCTGATATTTGAATTGCTTCTTTAACAGTTTCTTTTTTATCTTCTTTGCCTGCTTTTTTATCTTGGTATGCTTTTAGACCTGCTGGGATTTTGCCTTCAACTGCTTCTTCGGTTCCGTTTATGCTATCCCAGAAACCTCCTAGGCTTTCGCCATGTTTTTTAATGAATTCTTCCCTAGACATTTTCTCTGCTTCGTCATGCAAGTAGTCTTTCATGCCACCTTCAGTTACTGCTTTTGGATTTGTTTTTTCAACGTTTTCAACTGCGTCTTTTACCAATTCAGGTTTTGATTCTGCTATTTCTTTTAACTTTGTTAATACGTCGATCATTTCCATAACTATTTCTTTCCTTCTATTGGGTGTGCTTTTGTAATTTTTGAGAACGGACTTGGTGTCCCTACTTCTTCTTTGCTCATAGAATTTTCTTTTTCTTTTGGAGCGTCTTTGTTTTCTTGTCTGTCTTTTAGTAATTCTTTCAATAGACCCATGTTTGCTTTTGTAGAATGGTAGTCTTCTGCATTTACTTTTGGAGCATCTTTATACTCTATGTCATGAAGTTTATTTGCGTATTCTGATTTCTTTGCAACTTCCATGTCATTTTGATATTCTTCAGTTGGCTCATTTGGCTTCCTTACTACAATATGTGTTGATGGAATCCTTAATAAGTCTGAAAGGTATTCGTGCATAACTCTAGTTGATTCTGGATAACTTGTTGTAACATCAAAAATAGTAACCATCTCGTTGCTTAGCCTTGGAAAATCCAAAGGCATAGTCATAATTGGTGTGCTCTTACCCGCGGACATGTTAGTGACTTCAAATTTTTGTAGTGCTTGTTCTAACTTATTTTTATCGATGTCTTTAGGTTCCCCAGCAATCTTTATTCTGTAGTCATATGACTTGGTTGATTCTGTTAAGTAGTCTTTAAACGTGCTCATATGCAATATTTAGTCTTTTTTAAGTAGTTTCTTCATTAATTCGTTACGATCAGATATTACAAACCCGTCGCTTTCTTCAATAGGCCCGCCATCTTTATTGCCCTGATCTAACTTCTGTTTTTTAAGTTGTAATTCTATCATTTTGAGCTTTTTGTCTATCTTGCCGCTCTTAGCATCTATGGCATTTCGTAAGAAATTTCCTGCCACCTCAAATATCCTTCCTGAGTATCTTGAGTCAACATTCATGCCTAAATCCATAAGATTTTTGTAACTTTCTTCTGCTTCAACTGCCAACTTGTCTAACTCTAGGTCAGATAGTTCGCCCAGGCCTTTTACCTGTGGCAGTGCGGCCGCTACTTTATCAAATTCAGCGTAACTTTTCTGTAAATTTTTTGCTGTTTCAGGATCAACGTTTTTCATTACCTTTGCTGTTTGATCCTTGTTTGCTCTTGCTTGTTCTTTTTTATCTACTTGTTTGAATGCATCTTTTACATTTGGTAAATTCAAAATGTCTTCTAATTTCTTTGTCATGCTTTTATTTACTTACGTTTACCGTTATGAAATAATTGTTCTTCTGATACGACCCTAAATTTTATTTTTCTTTGTCTGGCATATGCGTTTGCCGCCTCCCATTTAGCCATATTGATCACCACTTGTTTTTTCTTAGCCATACTTTTTCCTGCTGATTCCATAGTGGTCTGACTCATTGGTTTTACTTCTACCATCTCTGCATGTTTCCTACCTTCCTTGTCTTGGTATACTATAAAAAAATCAGGCACATAGACTGTGTATTTTCCAGTGAAAGGATGTCTGTATGGAATCTTAATGGACTCACTAGCCCATTGATATACGTTAGGATGTTCGTCACACAATCTCATGAAAGCATGTTCCCAACTTGATCTATATGTTGGTGTCTTTGTCCCTACATACTTTTCTTGATTTTTGGGAGAGAATTTACCCCTTGCAAACCTAGGTAGCATTAGTCTATGATATTTCTTGATACTGTCTCTTTTGTGGTCAGTGTTTTCCTAACACCTAACCTACTTGACTTGTATCTGTTGGCGTTTAATATTATTGTTATTAGTTCTGACAGCAGTGCAGGGTTGGCATAAGTCAATTGATCTAGTATTTGTTGTGGTTTGATGTTATCGATTTTTGCTTGAGACATTATTGCATATGCTGTGGACTCTGCCGCCACTCTTGAAAAATTTCTTTTTACAAAAAATGCAACAGTGCTGTCATATTCACCAACGTTAAATTGGTAGTCAGTCTCATATGCAGTTGTTGTCAATTTTTCAACTGTTTTGTCTAAAGATTCTTGTTCCTTTGGTGGAAGATTTGTGTAAAATTCAGCCATTATACTTCTGCTTTCTCTATTGCTATCTCAACATCTTGTGATTGTCTTTCAATTTTTATATATCCTTCGGTAACAAGTTTTCTCACATCAGTAATTGCTTTGCTGGTGTACACATTTTTTACATTGTCTGAAGATGCTTCGTATTCTATATTTGATTCTGCTATGGTAAGTCCTTTACGAGAAGCAATATCTCTGTAATAAAGTGCGGCCGCAATCTCATCTCTCACGTTTTCATCGTTAGTCACAAGATTGTATGACTCATCTGCTCCGAGGAAGTTTAAATTATCTACTGTTCCATTTGTAACAACAGTATTGTTTGCTTGATCATTGTTATCTGCCGTGCCTCTCGCACTTGCTATCGCGGCCCCTCCAGCCACCAATGCGGCACCAACTGAAAATTGTGCGATAGGATTAGTGATAGTCCCTGCTTGTTTGCCAACTTCCAAGACACCTTTTTTTGCAATACCTTTCAATTCTTCTTTCACATCTGATTTTTTAATTTTTTTTGCATTGTTGTATGTGTTAGATGCTGATAATATAGCACCCAGTATATTTCCCTCATTCACATTTCTTATTACCGATCCGATGCCGTCTACTACACCTCCTGGACCAAACAAACTATTAGTGCCACCACCTAATACTGTAAGAGGACTAGGTGATTTATCATAGTGGATAGTAGCGAAACCAGTTGGATGATTTTTGTTGATTATCCCTGATTTGTAGATCACTGTTTCGTATAAGATCTGCATTGTGTTGTTCAGCACACCTGCGCCATCTGCCTGATCAAGATTATCATGTGAGAATGATCCAATCACAGGATTAATTAAAGTCATAGAAGTAAATCTATGTTTGTGTAAGCAAAAAATTTCTACACCTCTCAGATAAGGGGTCTTCCTCACTTTAGGTGTGTCCATACCAAATTTATTGTATCTTTTATTTTTTCCAATTTCGTCGTAGTAATCGTCTTTGGTACTAGATATTTGCAAATCAGTATTGATAGCCACAGAGTCTGCAATATTATATTCGTAATATTTCTTCCAAAATGCATTCACTGTGTCGGCATGATCGTCATGGAACGTTATGTTCACTGGTTCGTATGCTATTCTTGTTGCCGCATACATTTTTTTATTGTATTGCGTCTTCTCCTCGTAGCTCATATTGTACTTGGGCATTTCACATGTTTTGACCAACATATTAAGTTCGAGTTTTTCACTTTGATTAAATCCATTGAAGAATAAGCCTTCATCAGTATTGAACACAACATGGAATAGAAACTTCTGTTTCGGCATCAATTTATGATTGTTGTCTAAGTACAATCTCGATGCGTGTTGGTAATCTTTCATACCTGGTAATCCGTCCTGGAAACCTTTTAGGAAGTTGTTAATGCTTGGCATACTGTTATTTATAGTCACAAAAAAAGCGCCTATAAAGACGCTTTTTTCACTTTATAATTGCTAACTTAATCTTGTGTACTACTGTCCACCACCTGTACTTAGAGTACCGATCGTTCTAGATACTGCTGTTCCGATTCCTGTTCCTGTTGGAGTTTGGATTGCATTATCGTATCTTATCGACATAGTGATAGTTGCTGGATCTGATGTTGCGTATGCTAACGTGTTGTAGTTTACATTTTCAACATATGCACCATATAGTTCAAATGTTTCTAATACATTCGGTGCACTTGCTCCGTTACCACCATCTAACATTTCAATTCTAGTTGTAAATTTGTAGTCAATACCTGATGCCGCACTTGACTGTTCAAAGAAGTCGAACTGTTTCTGTATCTGCTCACCAACTAGTTTAGTAACTGAGTTGTTCACGTCATCTCTCAATGTGATTGTGATTGGATCCCAAGTGTGTTTACCTGCAACATAAACTTTTGAGTTGTACACATCTAGTGTCACGTTGTCAAAAGTCAAGTTAGGTCTTGTGATATCAATAACTTGTTTCGTTAGTTCTGATCTCGGTGTTGATACTCCAAAATTTTCCAGGACTGCTCTAAAACGATACTGTAGTTTTGGCATCAATAAACCCTGTGATGCGGAACTCTGATCGTTTGCTAGTGGTACTGTAAATTTTGATAAAGTTGATATTGCCATCTGTTTCTCCTATTTATTCAAAATTAGTTCCCTAACTTTGCAATTTCTCCTGTGTTTTTGATTCTTAATGGTATGTAAATGAATTCAACTGATTTAATTGGCTCAATTGCTATATCCACATACAGTTCGTTTCTGTCAATCCTTGTAGGTGTATTGTTTGTGTCATCACAGACTACCAAGAAATCAAATAACGCTCTTTGTCCAACTAGTTCTAACAAGAATGATTCAACTGCTTGTTTGATTTCATTCCTTGTCAGTTCATCGTTTGGCTCAAATATGAACGGTTTAGCGATTGCATCAAGTTGTGATCTAAGATACACTGCTAATCTTGAAACGTTTATTCTATCTAAGGCTGAACTTGCCGATGTTTTTGTCAAGTTTCCGAAGTTCACAATTCCTGCACCTGAGAAGAAAGTTATAGGGTTAACTTTTACTTCATGCATTGAATCTCTCACTGACTCCGTAACAGATATTGTTTCAAATTCACCAGACGCTGTGTCAATATAACCAACTGATGTAGCATTGTCAACAACACCTCTTCTAGTTCCTGATGGTGCGAACCATGGGAAAGCGATGTTATCATTGTTTGCTAGTGTTCTCAACATCATGTGTGATGGTGGAACAACAATTGATTTGCCTGCATTGTCTGTTGTAAATCCAGATGGATAAAACACACCCAAGTAATCACTTGCACTTACTAGGCCGTCTTCACCGTTGTCTAGTGCTGATGCAGAGTTGTTTGCCCAGTTTTGTATTGCAGTTGATGTACCCTCTAGTCTTAATGGAGTATCACCAACAACAAATGCTGTGTTGTTTCTGTCTGTGTTTAAGTTAATCATGTTCGCCATTAACTCTGGGTAACCAGGTGTAGCAATCACATTGTAACCTCTTTGGTCTTCTCTGATTGCTTGGTTAGTGTCGATCTCTGATTTTAATTGTTCAACAATTACTTTTCTCTGTGCTTTTCTACCAAAAGAACCAGAACCGTCTGCATTGTTGCTTGATTTAGTAACCCATCTGTCAGGGAAGTAAGTTGATACACTCTCGTTACTTACTCTGATGTTACCTAAACCAGTTGCTCCGCTTCCTGGATATTTTGTAGTTGTGATGTAATCGTTTTTGTATTCCTTAACATTGTAACCAGATCTTCTTGTGTTCCAAAGCAATATACCCTGTGGGTAAAGATCTGGATTAGGAGCATCTGGATCTAGGAAGCCATCGCTTAACAAACTTTTGATTGTGCTTGATGTTCCTGCACCACCTGTTGACAATGAATCTGCCTTGTCAGCCGCTGTGTGTAATCTAGCATCTGCAAAAACAATACCGTCTTCTGTTGTTTGATCTGCCTTGTCGACTATTTCCCACGCCGCTCCAGTTGTAGTAACTGCTACTTGGTTCGCTGTGTTTGTAGAACTTAAAGTGGCTGATGTGTTGTACTTGTAAAGTTTTGGATAATTTTCAAGATCACTTGTGTCAATCCATAAGTCATTTGTTACAAGTGCAGTACCATCTGATTGTGTAGTTGGTGCTGTTGCACTGAACTGTGGACCATTTGGATCTGTAGTTGCGTATGCTGTTGCATAGCCAACCCAAGTTGTTCCATTGTGTGCCATGATGTCTGCTTCGTCAGTCGCAGTGTGGTACCATAATGTTCCGTCTGCTGGCTCATTAGTTGGTGCACTTGTTGAAGCAGTGTAACTTAATCTCTTCCAGTTACTTGCAACGATACCTGTGTTAGCAGTTGAGTCAATAGAGTCACCTGTTGGAATGTCATACAAGTTGTCGATTAATGTTGTGCTGTTCGCTGTGTATGAACCATAAGCATGAGCAGTACTTTGACTGAAACCTGCATCTGCTAGAGGTGTTCCGATTTGACCATCATACATTCTGAACTCACCGCCCAGTTTGTGTGACATTTGGATAGCACCTGTGCTTAATTTAGTTGCAGTTACATTCGTTAAACCAGCCGCACTCACTGCCGCCACAAATGCATCTGCATCTGTACCTGTTAGTGTTACTGTTACTTCTGCATTCAATGCCTCTTGATTTTTAACTGATTCTTGTATAGTGAAAGTTTCAGTACTTGTGAAAGTTGGTGAAGTGACTAGACTTGTAATAGTAGTAGCACCGCCTTCGTATCTAAATAACTGAAAGTCACCAACGTTTGGTGTTGCATCACTTGAATCACCTGCCGTCATTGACTCTTCAGTAATATTATACTGTGCGTATAAATTACCAACACTCAAACCTGTACCACCATTTGCCGCATCCAAGTTGTAGATTGCTGAAGCATGGTTGGCGTAAAGTGGACTTGAAACTGTTGAGAAACTTGCACTTGCTGTGCTGTAAAGTTTAGAAACAAGATTTGCACCTGAGTTTGCACTTGTTGTTTTGAACCAAACTGAACCATTTGGTCTGTCTTCACTGCCTGTGCCGTCATCCCAAGTTGGTCTGTTAGTGTGTTTGTCTTGTAAAAATTTAACACCGTTGTAAGTACCTGCGGCGATTCCTAAATCAGCCAAACCTGTACCTGTGCCCGCCTCAAATCTAATTGTAGCAGTACCGCCAGATGAGTCACCTAGTGCTTTACCGTTGTGGAAGAACTCTAAGTTTCCTGTTGTACTGTTTACGACTGCTGTTACGTTTGTAACGTTTGAACCAACTGCTGTGGCAACATCTGATAGTGCTGTTCCACCATAAGTGATTTCAATTCCATTGATTTGGATTTTGTGTCCACTTGTTACTGTTGTTCCTGAAGCAACTGTCTGTACCGGTAAAGATGTTGACCATGCTTCTGAACCAACAATCACCCAAGTGTTTGCTGATGTTTTCTTGTAGATTTTGTTTGAAACGTGTGTTGTGTTGATGGCGTAACTACCAATTGTTCCAATTGAAGTTTTTGGTGCACCAGTTGAAACACCGCCAACTAAGTCACTTGTTGAAGTGATAAGTGTTGGAGTTTTCGCTGTAAATTTCTGATCAGTTTTTGACCATTCAAATAATCCATAACTGCTTGATGCAAGGTCAAACCAGTATGTTCCGTCTGATGGTGCCGCTGTCGGTGCCGAAGCACTTCCAATTAATTCTGACGTGTTTACATTCGCTCTTAGTACAAATGCTCTGTTGGCAACTCCTAAGAAACTGTAAGCCGCTTGTAGTCCGTATTCATTTAATTCATAACCATGTAATGAATTTCCTGATGCGTCTGAATAGAATTTCGGATCTCCGAAAGTCTCTGTTAATTCTCTTTGTGATGAAATAAGGTATGCAGTGTTGGCGTTAGCAGTAGTTGTTCCTACAGCCGTTCCGTCGCCTGCTCCGTTATTTTTATCTTGTGCTGATGCTACTATGAATAGTGGTGTAGTACCCGCATCTGATGGTACGTAGAAACTTTCGTTTATTACTGAAACCTCTACTCCTGGTGATGTTAATGCCATTTTTCGTATTCTCCTTGCAAGTTACGTATATACTAGAGTTATTTATTCAATCGTATGGTTTTGTTGGCTTAATTTACCGTTTTCTTGGTGCCTATATAGGGAACGTAAATACACACATGCGATATGACAACAGACCTTTATGCAAGACCTGTAAAGCCAAGCCAAGGGCATACGCCTATAAGCGGAATGACAAAGTATACTGGCGGAGTCAGTGTGATACCTGTATAAGGAAGAAAGCAGGCAAAAAAATCGGAGGCATAACTGCTTTACAGAGATCCGGATATAAGAAACGTAAAAAGTGTGAGCTATGCGGGTTCAAAGCCACGGATAATACACAACTGGATGTGCTGTTCGTTGACGGTGATCTGAGGAATACTATTGCTACTAATCTAAAAACTGTTTGCGCCAATTGCCAAAGGTTGAGCAGTACCCGGAGATTGGGTTGGCGTGTTGGTGATCTTGTCGCTGACGATTAGGTCGTCTATTTTCGCATATAATTCTTCTTTTGTGCCATTGTTCTCGATGACGAAATCAAACTCTTCTTTTGCCCATGCATATTCTGAACTGTGTATGCCTTTGGGTTCTATGTTTCCTTCAACATAACTTGTAAACCAATCCGGATCTTTAAATCTTTTTACTAGTAAAATTACTCCACCTTGCTCTCTGATCTGTTTCACTTCGTTGGGAAATCTTGTATCTGCTATTACTGTGTCTTGTCCTTTATATCTACCAATGCAACTATCTACCCATATACCGTCGTACATTTGACCACGCATCACTTCCGTGCCAAAGTATTGTAAAACCCATCTTGGAGTAGTTGGCTTGCCAAATTTCTTGCTCCAGAATTCGTCTGGTTGTTCTCTCCATTGTCTGCTGGATTCTGTGTCTCCTTCTAACAGAGCCCTGTCCCAATTGAACATGGATGCCACGGCATCTTTCAAACTTTTTGCGAAACTATCTTTTTGATATCCGTGTTTTTCTACAAGTCTGTCTGCAACTGTTCCTTTACCAGAACTTATTAAACCTACTATACCTATTAACATAGGTTTATTATACTATTTTTTTAGACGTTTTTCAATCTCTTTTATCGCTTTTTTCACAGATCGCAATATTGATGCTCTCAGAGTTTTCTTGCGTTCTTTCAACGCTTTTATGCTCATTGTTTCCAAATCCTCTACCAACTTTTCCAGTTGATCCAGTGATAGGTCAGAATAATTTTTGTGATGGGAGTCTTTCATGTATGGTATTTAAATGGAATTTTGCGTCAATTAACCAATAACAAAACTGTGTGGTGTGCCGCCTTCTGAATAGTTTCCTATTTCAGTTTCAAGTCTTTCCATTTCGGCTTGACCTTCTGTTTTGAGTGCGTCACCGTTAAGTGTTGTGCCACCCTGTGGGCCTGCAATAGTGTTGAATTTGCCTCTTGCTTCACCCAGCATCACTTTGGACACTGCTAGTGTGTAATCTCTGATCCATGGTTTAGAATATATGTCTTTAAAAAGTGTGATATCAGGTCTGAAATTGTCTGTGTGCATTAAAACAGTTTCATTATCCGCTCTTGGTTTTTGTGTGATAGTTAATTTTTTAGTAGCCACATCAAAATGAAACTGTATGAATGATCCAAACATTTTCCCAACTAGTTCTTGATATGATGCAAATGCATAGTAAGTTGCCAGACCACCTGTTGCACCCGCTCTCAGAAGATATGTGTTTGTGTATGCCAAGTTGAATGGTTCGAATAATGTTCCACCTTCTCCGCCTTCAGTTCGTGATCCAACAGTTCTTCTGTTTAAATTTCTCACGTTGATTATTTCGTCTGGTAAAATATAAGAATTCTGATCTTTCTTAAGAGTAAGAAAAGCATAGGATTCTTCAACAGCATTTGACGATCTTTGTCTGAATTTGTTGATTGCTCTTTCCAGTGCCGTTTGGTAGTGTTTTGGGTCTAATTCAACATCAATCATGCCCTCACCGAGGTTGTTCTTGACGTAATCAAATATTTCTTGTTGTCCTGTTTGTAGTTCTGACATACTCATATTTATAGCCTTTGCCTTGGCAATAAATATGTATGATATGCCAAGATTATCCATTTTCAAGCCTGAAAAGGGCAACGACTACAAGTTCTTTGATCGTAACATCAGAGAGATGTTTACTGTGGGTGGTACTGATTTACATTTACACAAGTACCTAGGACCATATGATCAAGGATCTACAAACAAGGACGGAGATGCTTCGCCCACTCAACCACAATATTCTGGTGATAGTCTAAATGAAAGAACCATACAAGATCTATTATTTTTAGAAAACAGAGACAGAAAATATTCAGACGATGTGTATGTAGTGAGAGGTATTTACAACGTTCAAGATGCAGATTTCAATTTATCGCAGTTTGGAATGTTTTTACAGAATGACACTTTATTTTTGACTGTTCATCTTAATGACATTGTGGAAAGAATAGGTAGGAAGCCTATGTCAGGTGATGTGATTGAGTTCCCACACATGAAAGAAGATTATTCATTAGATGAATCCATACCAATAGCACTCAAAAGGTACTATGTTGTTGAGGATGTCAATAGAGCCGCAGAAGGATTTTCACAAACTTGGTGGCCACACTTGTTAAGATTAAAGATGAAAACATTGGTCGACTCTCAGGAATTCAGAGATGTGATCGGTGACGCGACAACGGAAGGTTCTGTGGCAAGTTACATGAGTACATATAACAGAGAAAAAACTATTAATGATCAGATTGTAGCACAGGCAGAATCAGACGCTCCAAAGGCAGGGTTCAATTACAAACAATACTATGTTGCACCGATAGATGAGAGGGGTAATATACGTACTGAAAATGTTAACACCGAATCTCAAAGAGCCAGTAGTGACACAAATGTAAACGCAACAATAGACACGCCTGCAAGTTCGCACTATGGTTTCTATCTAGATGGCGACGGCGTTGCACCCAATGGAAATCCAGCAGGATTTGGTATTACATTTCCAACTTCGGGTGTCGACGAAGGCGACTATTTCTTAAGGACTGATTTCTTACCTAACAGATTGTTCAGATACAATGGAACCAGATGGGTTAAAATAGAAGACAGTGTGAGAATAACTACAACGAATAATGATTCTAGAAGCAACTACAAAACAAGTTTTGTAAACAATACAACAGAATCAACTATAAATGGTTTAACAGTTACACAAAGACAGTCATTGGCAGATGCTCTGAAACCAAAGGCTGACAATTAATGCTACATTTTTACGAAGGACAGGTCAGGAAGTTTCTCACTCAATTCATTAGGATATTGAGTAATTTTTCTGTAGAGACAGGAAGGGGTAAAGATGATTCTATAAGTTTAAGGGCAGTGCCTGTTGTGTACGGAGACCCAACAAGACAGGTAGCAAACATCATAAGGAACAACAGTGAAAATGCATTGAACTATGCCCCTAAAATTGCGTGTTATGTAAGGGAATTGAATTACGATAGGGAAAGGATGCAAAATCCTTATCACATAGAAAAGCAACACCTGAGG
>Ga0180120_10000980_pt1 | contig 14630 bp, 21 predicted proteins | sample CPBDNA_3_FD_129677 | JGI IMG/M metagenome (GOLD analysis project Ga0180120, IMG submission 129677) | Freshwater to marine salinity gradient microbial communities from Chesapeake Bay, USA - CPBay_Spr_31_0.2_DNA (version 2) (version 2) | ecosystem: Environmental > Aquatic > Marine > Coastal ... | reverse complement strand
CAGCAGTTTCAAGTTTTGGATTTGGGGTGTTTGTAATTTTAATCAGTCCTATCTTATTGGTGAGTAAATGGTTCGCAAAAATTGGGAAATAGTTACAGGGTGCGAAAGGCTTACACCGGGATGCGATAGTTGCCCGTCATACTGGGAGTACAAAGAAAAGGGGTTGGATTATAGCCCTGTATTTAACGGCGATCTTTTGCTTGAGCCAACAGGCAATAATATCCCAACTCAATACCTTGTTGCTTTAGGTAGCGATTTATTCCATGAAGCGGTTAAGCCAGAAGAAATAAAAGCCGTGTTTGATGTTATCAGGGAATCGCCCCAACATTGGTTTGAGATCGCCACAAAGAGGGCCGAAAGGATGTACTGCCTAATGAAAGGTGTTGAGTGGCCCATTAATGTTTCGCTTTCTGTATCAATTGAAAGTTTTGAATATTTATGGAGATTAGAATATTTAAAGGCTTGCGGTGCTAAAACGAAAGTGGTTTCTTGTGTCCCGCTATTAGGTAGGATCGGAAAAGCTGATTTCAGTGGGGTTCACCTTGTTGGGGTACAAGAGGAAGATTGGGGTTTAAAAAGGCCAATTCAAGATGAATGGGCAGATGAAATAGAAACACAATGCAAGGAGCAAGGCATCATGTTCTCGAATGATGAAATTGATTTGTATGAAAATCAGGGGGTAGCTTAATGCCGGGAGCGGCGGCGGCGGCAGTTGGTGCGGCAGTAAAGAAATACGCTTTAAAGTTCGCCATAAGTAAATTAACCGCAAGCGTTATAGGGGCAATCGCATCTTTTGCCACCTCTGCTGTTATATCGTCTGTGTCTGGTGCGAGCAAGCCAAAAATATCGGGAACTGGAAGTGCCAGAGCTATTCAGCGCACACAAGACAGAACAATATCAGTCCGGCAACCAGTAGCGGCGCACCGAATAATTTATGGTGAAATGCGAGTGGGGGGGATTATATCTTTTTTAAATGCAACAAATGACAATGAAAAGTTGCACCAGTTAATTACTATTGCTGGGCATGAAGTTAATTCTATAGGGCAACTTTACCTTGATGACAAGTCAGCAACCCTCTCAACAAACACGGTTACGGATACCGATTTCGCAAATAAAGTTGATGTTTATTTTGGGTTAGGGACAACATCTGGAGATTCCACTTTACAGTCTGCATTGCAGACAAATTCAGGAGGGGTTTGGACATCAAGCCATTTGCAAACTGGCAGAGCGAAAATATATTCGCAGTTCACTTTTGATAAAGATGTTTTTAGTGGGTCATTGCCAAATGTAACGGCTGTCGTACAAGGCCGAAAGGTATTTGATCCTAGAGATTCCAGCACAGCGTATTCAACCAATGCGGCACTTTGCATTCGTGATTATTTGACTAGCGTGGAGTTCGGGCTAGGCGAACCCTCTGCCAGAATTAATGATACTTCTTTCCAGACCGCCGCAAATGTTTGCGATGAAAATGTAACTTTATCTGCTGGCGGAACTGAAAAGCGATATACGTTAAACGGGACATTTGAAGTTGACGAGCAACCCAAGGACATTTTGAAACAAATGCTTTCATCTTGTGCTGGGAAATTAGTTTATCAGGGCGGTGAGTGGAGCTTGTATGTGGGGGCTTATGTGACCCCAACAATAACACTTGATGAAGATGATCTTGATGCTGGCATTCAGGTCACCACTCAAGTTGGTAGACGAGCGATATTTAATACAGTCCGAAGCGTTTACACTAATCCCGCAAACCTGTACCAACCAACCGATGCCCCGGTGATTAACAACTCAACCTATATAGCAGAAGACCAGAGCGAGGTCATTGCGAAAGATTTTGATTTTGGCTTCACCACTTCTGTTTCAATGGCCCAAAGATTGGCGAAAGTCGAGCTTGAAAAGGTGAGACAGCAAATAACCGTGTTGATGCCTGTAAGTTTGCGGAATGGAATGCGCTTGCAAGCTGGGGACACTGTCGGGGTAAGTAATACAAGAATGGGCTGGACTGATAAGGCTTTCAATGTAGAAGAGTGGTCTTTTGCTCAACGTGGAGGTGGTGATGCTCCGAGGTTGGGGGTTGATATGGTTTTGAGAGAAACCGCTTCTGCTGTTTACGACTGGAGTTCAGGGGAAGAGACAACGGTTGATACTGCACCAAATACTAATTTGCCTGACCCGTTTAATGTAGTTGCGCCAACAAGTTTGACATCGACTGAAGCTCTTTTTGTAACAACAAACGGTTCGGGGTTGAAAGTGAAGACCACTTTAAGCTGGACGGCTTCAGTTGATAGTTTTGTGGATAGATATAGAGCCGAATACAAATTGTCATCAGATTCAGCATATACACAGCTTGAAGCGATTGGCGGGGGGACAACATCGCAAGCGATAAACGATATTGCTCCGGGAACATATGATTTTAGGGTGAAGGCTATTAATGTTTTAGGGGCATCATCGTCATATTTAACCATAACAAGTCAGTCTATTCTGGGCTTGACTGCAAACCCCGCAGACGTTACAGGCTTAATGGTGGTAGCGTTGAACAACCTTGCAAATATTAGTTGGGACTTACACACTGACCTTGATGTGCGTCATGGGGGGAAAATACGGTTTAGACATTCAAATGTGACTGACGGGTCTGCTGAATGGGCAAGCTCCACAGACATTGGGACTGCGGTTGCTGGTCACAATACTGACACCACGCTTCCACTCTTAGCGGGAACATATACAGCAAGGGCGGTTGACTCAACTGGGAACGAGTCTTTAAGCGAATCTTCTTATGTGATAACAACTGTTCCAAACATTGTAAAACTTAATTCAGTGGCAACTATAACTGCCAATCCTGATTTTACTGGAACGCTTGTTGGTCTTGACGTTGTTGATGGAGTGTTAAAGTTTGAGTCGGTTACAAATTTTGATGACAGAACAGATTTGCTAGATTCATGGGTATTTTTTGACTCCTACAATTCAGGCGTAGACCAATCGGGAACATACGAATTTGACGGTGTTGATTTGGGAAAAGTATTTACTAGCCGCATAACCAATGATGTTACGTTTACAACTTTTGAAATTGGTGATTATATTGATTCCAGATCAAGTAACGTGGATTCCTATTCAGATTGGGACAACCCCCCTGCCAATTTAAATATTGATTTATATGTTGCGACAACACAAGACGCAATTAGCGGAACACCAACCTGGACAGACTTCACCAAGTTTAAAACGGGCGATTTCACAGCAAGGGGTTTTAAGTTTAAATTGATTGCAAGTTCTACCGATTCAGATCACCAGTTTAATGTTTCTGCGTTGTCAGTGGGTATTGAAATGCCAGACAGGGTTCAGGGTGAAACGGATGTGGTTTCAGGGGCAGGGACTAAATCGGTTGTGTTTGGAGAATCATTTTTTGCAAGTCCTTCAGTTGGCATAACCGCAAACGATATGGGGACGGGTGATTACTTTACGGTTGCGAGCAAGACAATAACGGGCTTTGATGTAACATTTTATAATTCGTCCGCAGTAGCAGTTAGCCGGACATTTAACTATCAAGCGAGAGGATATTAATTATGGCAGAACATGATTATTCTATCGCTAACGATACAGGCGCAAATGTCAGGACAGATATTAACAATGTTCTTTCGGCAATCGTTAGCAATAACTCAAAAGGGACGGAACCCACAACAAAATTTGCTTATATGTGGTGGGCCGACACGGGGAACGATTTATTAAAGCAAAGAAATTCTGCAAATAACGCATGGATTTCCATTTTAACTTTATCCACGGGTGCGCCTTCTGTTTCAAGCGGGTTAGCCAATATCGTTGAAGATACGAGTCCGCAACTCGGTGGTGCATTAGATGGACAGGACAATATAGTTTCTAAAGTCAATCTTAAAGATTATGGCGAAGTGACAAATGCAATTGGGAGTATCGGTGGTGGAACCCAAGACATTGACTTGACACTTGGCAATTCTGTTTCAGGTACGGTGGACACTTCCACAACCACTTTTACTTTCTCTAATCCGACAGCCTCCGATGAGCTTTGCGCTTTTAGTTTAATGCTAACAAACGGTGGCTCACAGACTGTTAACTGGCCCGGAACGGTAGATTGGGCATCAGCAACCGCCCCCACACTGACTGCCAGCGGTGTTGACTGTTTAGTTTTCTGGACAATTGACGGTGGCACGATTTGGAACGGCTCAACCGTAGCCCTCAACTTGGGTTGATATAAAATATGACAATTAAAAAATTAATGATGGGAGCAGGGGCAATTGATGAGCCACAGGAAATTTCCGTGAGTAGTAATGATTGGGATTATTCTTTTGACGGTTCAGATGATTGGATCGTTACTGGTAATTCTCTTGGCGATCATACGATAGGGGGATTTGTAGAAACAGTTGTTCATGCCGATTCGGCAATTTCCTCGCTAACCACTTTTGATGGTGATTTCATTATATCATTCACATTAACAGAAAAACAGTTCTTGGGTTTCGGAGTCCATGCGATTGATGAAGATGATACTAGAGCGCAAAATGATAGAGGCGGTCTGCAAAGCATGACTAACTCTTACGAATGGCATGATGATTACTATTCGTCAGGAACGCAAGTTGCCTATGGGGGCAGTGCGGAAGGGAGCTTTACCTCTCCCGCAAATGGGTCAACGATAGTTATCCGTAGAGTATCAGGAGTGATAACACTCGAAGATGACGGTTCGGTGATTCATACATGGGGAACTTCTTATTCAGGAACAATGAGGTTGTCCTTTCACGCTTCTGGTGGTACTACCCCTGATGTTGACAACTTATTCTTCACCGACACAGATAAAGTTCAGCGTGATGGGTTTTTATATGCAAATAAACACGCTGGCACTTTAGGATTTGGTGATGCGATTGCAGGAGCCAAGCACGTTGGTATGCCTTGGACTGCAACAAGGACAGGAAATGTTTCCGAAGTAAATATCGATATGGCATCAGTCACCACATCAATGAATATGCACGTTGAGATTTGGAATAGTGACGGAACCAATCCGAGTACACAATCCGGCGATGATTCAAATACACATAACATGACATCATCAGGGATTAATAATATTACATTTTCCGGTAATACTCCCGTGGTTAAAGGTGGAAAATACTGGGTTATTTACGTTGACGAAGGCACAACTGGAAATTCACAAGTTGCATCAACTGACTACGCCACAGACGGTAGCAAGAATGATGTCATCACATCTATGGCAGACGGTGGGTATTTAAATCTATTAAATGAAATTGTAATAGACACTTCTGCCGGAGAACCAACGCCTGACCATGAAGTACTTTTCCAAGTCCAATCCAATGATATAAATGGCAGTACCAGCTTCACAGACGAATCACAAGCAGGTTCGGCAGTGTCAGCAGTTGACGGAGCGCATCACGATAATGGTCAGGCTAAGTTCGGATCGACTTCCATATATTGTGATGGCACAAATGATGAGATAACAATCGCAGATAATATTGCTTACTCAATGCCAAGTGATCAACCGTTCACTTGGGAATGGTGGATGTATGTCAATGGTACGCCAGCAAATAACACTCATTGCGCAGGGCAAGGGACTGATGCCACAGCTAATATGGCGTACTGGTCTAGGTTTAACAATGGCGGAACTCTAACAGTTGCGACTGGTAACGGATCAACGGCCCGTTATATCACTTGCACAACAAACCTTTCAAATGCTTGGCATCACATAGCCTATATTCATCTTAACGGGAAGTCTTATCTTTGCATAGACGGAAGCTCAGAAGGTACGCCCATTGCCCATACTGATATTGTGCAGAATGTAGCTTACCCTTTCACGTTTGGTGGCGGTAATAATAGCGCAAGCCATGTTGCCGCATGGTTTGAAGGCATGAGACTTTCAAGGACAGCGAGATATGACCCCATTAATGGGTTCACTCCACCAGTTGCAAGATTTCCGTCATCATAATTTAAGGAGAATTACAAATGGATTATTGTTTAGTAGAAAGCGGTCAGCTTATGCAGGGGCCAATGAGATTACCAAAGTCATGGCGCAATGTATCAGGCTTAAACTTGGCAAGCACGGCAGAGCTTAAAGAGTACGGATGGTTGCCAGCAGTTATAGTAGAGCCAGAGTTTAACAAAGCAACGCATAAAAAAGGCGCAAGGTCAGTATTGGTAGGCGAAAATGACGTTAAATTTTCTTGGGCCACTACAGAATTAAATATTCACGATAATTGGAACAACTGGCTCACTGATATGTCACTTTCAGACAAAGAAGATATGTCACGGGAGATGGAAGACCTGATCGAAGGCCAGCATAGTGGTACTGTTACGAATGAAAAGTTGCAAGCTAAGTATGATGCGAAGAAAGTCAAACGTGCGGCACAGCCAGAGAAGCCACCTGAACCTGATTTGCCAGAGTGATACGCTTTTGCATAATATTAGTGCTTGCGTGTTTAACAGGGTGCGGGGCCGTTTCCTCTTTTCTGGTCGGAGCCGGAGGAAATGTTTTTTCGGATGAAATATCAAGGCAAGTTGAAAAAAAAGGAAGCTTAACGGAGTTGCCATGTGGACGGAGCAAATGAAGTTGCGGGGTTCATTGAGAGTGTAGGAATTCCGGTTGCCACCGTGGTTTTATTCGCGGCGGGAGGGTGGTGGTTGATCCGCTATATTCTCACGGAAATTGTTCGCAAGAGTAGCGAAGATAAGGATGAGATCAAGCAACAAATAGAACAACTGCATAAAATTGTAGTTGCGTTGATTGACAAGAACCAGCTACTCGCAAGTGACCTTTTGCGCTTAGATACGATGCTACGCGTAAAGTGGCTTGATCTGCCGCCAGATGAAAAAAGAATATCCAGAAACCCTTCTTCCGAGGTCAAATAGAAGAAATGAACGAACAGGTTTTACTCGACAAGCTGAACGCAATGCACATGGATATTAAACTGACTAATGAACGACTGAAGAATGTCGTTAATGACGTAGATGACCATGAGATAATTTTGCGCGGCGAAAACAAAATGAATGGGCTTGTCGGTGATGTTCGCAATCTCAAAACCGCGCACTCGACATCGCATAAAATGTGGTTAATGATGGTTGCAACTTTTACGGCGGTGGTGGGATGGATAGGGGCTGGGAAATAAGCCCCCCCAATATTACAGGCCCGGAAGACTAACTGTCCTTTCGCATAGGCCTTTTTTTAGGCAAATTTTTTTACGCTACCCCCACAAGTTTGGTATAGCCCTCCAAATATTTTAGAGTGCCATCCTCATTAAACTCGCGGAAATGTGTGTCTTGAATAATGTTCCCGTTAGCAAGCTGAATCGAATCAAACTTGACTATGGGAGCTTTTGTTTTAATGCCAAGCGTAGTTTCCTCAAACCGAGTTTTATCCTTCACATCAATACATAAAAGAACATCCTCATAGGATGCCACTCCTGTATTGGGTAAGCCCATTATTAGCCTGTCATTGTTGTCAAAGGTTGAGACTTTCCCGTCAAATTGAAAAGTTCCTACAGACCCGATTTGCAAGCGGGGTGTTTCATGGATGCAATCTTTACCGCATGGTGTGTCCCGTAATTTTTTAGTTTTGAAACAAATTCGCTTTTCCCCCAAAATTATCAATTCGCCTTTTTTGCTTTTGAGGGTCGAGGCTTTCCCAAGAGTTGCTCCTTAAGCAAAGCGTTTTCTTTAAGTAAACTGATGATTTCATGTTGAGCATCTTCAAATTTTGTGCGATACATCTCTTCCTCCCCCTCTTCAGTAGTGTTAATAGCATTGACGCTCTGCGCCAGCAATGATTCGACCCCTGTTGCAGTGGCATCTGCAATAAGTTGCAACATAGCGTCTTTTGGATTCCTTTCATTTTTCTCCCAACTAATTAGTGTTCTTTTGCTAACTCCAAGCCTTTTAGATAGGTCATCTTGGCTAATTCGGGCTTTGTCTCTAGCTTGCCTGATCCGATAACCGATTGAATTTGTTTCAACTTTTTTCAATATAGTTCACTTTTGTGTTGACTGTTTGCAACAGTTGCAATAATATGCAAAACGAACTTGCTACTTGGGAATGTGATGACATTACAACACCTAACTGAAACTTGTCAACAAAAACCTGTAGGGATTTTACCGACAGGCTATAGGACTCACCAGCCCCTGCCTCTCCCAAGTAGCTATGGCTGGTGGGTTTTTTTTGTTTTCCGATTTCGGATCAAATATATCCCAACCCATGCGGGGTGGAAAAAAACGGCACGGGCGGTCGTTAGGGGATCAGGGTTCCCGCATGGTTTCACTCCTCCTAACCCTTTTCCCCAAGCCCATAAATAATGAAAGTTATGCCCATAGCATGGGGGCTACCGGAACGAAAGTCAACGCTTAACAGGAGAAAAATTGATGAGAAGAGAGCAATTATCAAACACGGTGGGGGCCGCATTGAATTTATCAAAGGCAAAAGCGGACGAAACAGTCATGGCAATCCTTGACGGGATCAGAGAGGGACTTATTGAAGACGGGGAAGTTGTTCTGCGAGGTTTTGGGACGTTCAAAGTCAGGTCTAAAGCAGAAAGAATCGCACGAAACCCCAAAACAGGAGTCCCCGCGATTGTTTGCGCTCGGAAAGTAGTTAGCTTTAAATCTTCAAAATTATTGCATGGAACAGTCAATGTATAGCGGAATTCGAGTGTATTCACCAGAGGGCAAATTGTTGCGGACTGAAGAAATGCAATTGTCCGATGGGACAGGAACAACCGGAAAAATGGTTGAGCATAATTGTCCAATTTGCGAAAGAAGAACAAAGCGCAAAAAGTATTGTTCGCCGCATTGTGCAAGGACAGCGAATCTAAAGAAAATGGGGAATCGGAGAGCGGCGCGAAGAGCTTCAGCACAACCAAAATCGAAGCACAAATGCGAACTATTTTCATGTCAAGAAATGACAACTCGCCCGAAATTCTGCTCGAAAAAATGTTCGTTAGCAATTCATAGGCATTACGGAAAAGTGGGGGGAAGGGAAAGTTTGGCAAAGCAAAACAATAAATAATTATAGGGATGTCCATATCCGGCTAGTCACCGGGTGCTGGGGTTGCGTCAGAGACAACCCCGGCCTTCCCGAATTTTCGCAAGGGGGCAAAATGGAAAACTTATATTTATACGCTTTTATTTCTAGCGTTGTCTGGGTGGTAGTTACTGGAGCAACAATCTTGAGTTGTATCGCCGACGATATTAGAGAGGGAAGAAATGACTGAAGACCAACTCGAAGAGAAATTGCAGAAATTTGCTGAAGACATTAATGGGGCAATTGCTCTGGCTAGAAAGTCTCTAGAGACTCTGGAAAAAGAGTGCTGGAGTGATGAGGCTGATATAGAAAAGAAGTTCAGGCAAGTGGTCGGCGATATGGATGAAGCCACCGCGTGGTTTTCTGAGGTTACGGAATCAATGCAAGCCGAGTGGGTCGGGTTCAATGGGTTTGGGGAAGAGACTTGCGGATACTGCGATGAGTTGCTCAACGGCGATAAGCATAAGGGTTGTGCGGCGGCTGAAGAGGCTGGGGTTTGATATGGAAATAGTCAAAAAAGACGAGGGCATAGAAACAGCGAAGAGTGAGTTTCTTGCTAAGGTCACGGCATATCTGGACAAAGCTGATTCTATTGAAATCAACTCGAATGAAAGTTGGTCGGTTGCTGACAAAATGATTTGTGAAGGTCAGCGCATTAAAGCTGGGGTTGAGGAGAAAGTCGATCCTCTGGTAAAGGAACTGCACAAAAGACATAAAGACGCTGTCGCTTTCCGGGCTGGACTGCTTGACCCCATAGAGAGTGGCTCGCAGTTGCTTGTTAAGAAAATGCAGACATTTAAAACGTTGCACGACAAAGAGCAAGAGGCGAGGCGGGAACGGATTGAGGCGGAACTGGTAGCGAAACAAAAAGAAAATTGTTTGCAACAGGCAAAGAAAATGGAAGGTGCGGGGATGCCGCAAGAAGCCATTGATGCAGTTATCGATTTAGGTGAAGAGGCTGTCTATGTTCCCACAAATGAATTGCGGTCAAAAACAAATTTTAAGATTGGCTGGGACATAGAGATCACAGACGAAGACGCGATCCCGGACATTTACACAAGCAGGGTGATAGACACGGCCCTTATCAAATCAATCGTTAAAAAGAAAAAAGGGAACGTGAAAATTCCCGGAGTAAGGATTTATCAAGTTGAAAAAACCATTAGGTATAAGGGGAGATAAAAATGGAAACAGAGGACAACATTACAAACGTTTTTAAAACGCTTTACAAAGTCGATGTCGGTAACCATTTAGAGAAAAAAGGGAATTTTGATTATTTGAAGTGGGCCGTTGCTGTCCGGGTTTTACTTGAACACTATCCACTTTCAAGCTGGCGAGTGTTAGACAAATCAGAAATCAGCATGGGGGTCGAAGAGGCTGACATAGGTGGGTTTGTTGTCGGCACGGAAGTCACAGTCAGGGCTGGCGGTGATGAAATTAAAAGACGGGAATTCCTACCGATAATAAATTACTCAAACAAGATAATACAGAATCCCGATTTCATGGCTGTAAACACGGCAATCAAGAGGTGTCTGGTTAAGAATATAGCCATGTTTGGGTTGGGCTTAAAGGTGTTTGAGGGGGAGCCGATGAGCGAAGATTGCCCCGATGATAAGAAGGTAGACAAAAAACCAGCAAAAAAAAGGAAAGTAGAAATTGTCGGGGAGTTAGACGGGAAAATGATTCACGGGTTGTTTGTTGAGGCTGGTTACTCTGAAGAACAAATCACAGAAAAACTTAAAGAGTTGTATGGGATTGGGTCATGCTCCGAAATCGAGGCAGAAAACGTTGCGAAGATAGTGAGTAGCTTGAAGAATAAAATTGAATATTTGAAGGGGGAAAAATGAACGATCTTATCAAATTGACAGGTGTCTGGAAAAATACAGACAAGAATGGAAACGAATATTTTAGCGGCGGAATGTCTGTTTTTACTAAAATTTTAATAATGAAAAACACTTTTAAAGAGGGAGAAAAAGACCCCGATTTTTACGTTTATCTCGCTAAAAAAGATAAAAAAGAAGGGGCAAAAACTGACGGAAACGACATTCCATTTTAACCATTTCGCGGGGCAAAACGGATTATTTCGGTAGGGGACAGTCGGCTTAATGTATGGGGATATGGGCGGCTGACTGGAACCTACTAAAACAGATTATTTTAATTTAATAGGCAGGATATGAAATATTTTAAGGTCAAAAATTTCGAGAAATACCAGCCAAAACGGAATGGAAAACACGCTCCTTGGATACGTTTGTACCACACATGGAGCATGGATTGGGCAGTAGGACAACTACATGACAGCCATAAAGCGCACTGGATTGGACTCATATGCGCGGCACATACAACAGACAATCAGATACCTTACGACAACAAATGGTTGAAGAAGCAATGCGGTTTCAACTCACCTGTAAAAATCGAGTTGTTTGAATCATTAGGACTTATAGAGATTTTGGAGACTGAAAGCGAAATAAAAATTCCTAGAGAAAGAAAGAAAGAAAAAAAGAAAAAGGAGAAAAAGGAGAAAGGGGAAAAAGCAGAAAATATTAATTCCAAAAAGGTGCTTGATTACCTCAACGAAAAGGCTGGGAAACATTTCCAGTCTACAAAAGAAAATATAGGTTTTATAAACGCTCGACTCGAAACTTATTCAGTCGAACAATTGTTTCACGTTGTCGATGTGAAAGTTGACGAATGGCTGGACGATCCGAAGTGGGATACCTACCTAAGACCATCAACTTTATTTAACCGGGAGAAGTGCGAAACATACGTCAACCAAAAACGCGGTCTTTTAAAAATTACGGAAACGACAGGAAGTAAAAAGCTGGATCAAATTAAAAGACTCATGGGTGACGATCAACAAATAAAACTATTGGGGGTCAAATGACTTGGGAAGAATTTGTCAAAGGGGTAACGATTCTTTATGCGTTTGGGCTGGCAACCAAAGACGATTGGGAATTGCGAATCTGGTATAGAGCGTTAGAGGGGGAAATGGGTTCGGACGAATACGAGCGATCATGTCTCCACTTGTGTAAACACAATACGAAGTTCTGGGAGACTGACAATATCCCGGCGCAACTTATGGAAGTCGCGGCGAAGTTTAAAATGGAAAGAGGGGCAAAACTCATTGCCGCAAGGATCGAGTCGGATAAACAACGAAGAGAGCGTGAAAGACAAGAGGCGATTGATTCCTGGGGGAGTGACGAAGAAAGACTGAAAGCGGTTGAGAAAATCAAAGTGCTTAACAGGAAAATATTCAAATGACTGATAGATTTTATCGGGACGATCCATTGCCCAGCTTGCCACTGTTTGCCGATACCGGGGTGAAAGACACAAGTGCTTTAGCTTATAGGGAACTGGTTGACTCTGGGAAGCACGACACGCAGGTTGCCCAGATATTGGCATTGTTAAGGCAGAGCAAACCTCTTTCATTGCGTGAAATTCAGCGAGAAACAGGGCTGGATATTAATGCGGTGTCGGGCAGGGTTAATGGCATGAAGCAAAATGGGTTGTTGATTGAAGCGAGGAAAAGGGATTGTACGGTGACGGGTAGATACGTTACTCCGGTTGGTGTTTTATGAATCGCGGCCCGGCAGGGCGGGGCGAGGCACGGCTGGGCAAGACAAGACAAGGCAAGGGTTTTATTTTATGAGTCAACTAGAAGAATCATTCGCATTTCAGCTTAAAGCGTTCGGTTTGCCAACACCGATCCGCGAACACCGATTCCACCCGGATCGCAAGTGGCGGCTGGATTTCTACTGGGAAACAGGGTGGGCCGTTGAGATACAAGGCGGCGGCTGGGTTCGGGGTGGGCATAACAGGAATGCGCTGACGATGTGGAAGGATTACGAAAAGCTCAACGCGGCGCAGGAATTAGGGATAAGGGTTTTGCAGTTTACAGGACAGCAAGTTAAAGACGGGACTGCGGTGACACAATTGAAAAGGATATTTAAATGACCGATCAGGAAATATTTAAAGACAGGGAAAGCAAGTATGGGAAGCCAGAGGAATTCTTTACGGCATACGGTGCGATGTGTGAAATCCTCGACAGGTATGCGGAATTAGGTCAGGGCGAGTTGAACTATGGGCATTTGTCAGCGTTGAAGCTGGTATTGCTCAAGGTGTTGCGATCTGGGTTTTGCCCAGAGCATGAGGACAGTTACCCGGATATGAGAAATTACGTTTCTATTGCTGAAATGTGTACAAAAAAGGCTAATGAAACCAACGACTAATAAAAGCATGGTAAACTCTGGGCTTTTCAAGGAGGAAGCCATGCGAATGAGATGTCGGAAGGGTCGGTGGTATACGAATATGCGCCACCCCAACAACCCGGAAAAGAAGTTGGAGATTAGTCTCGGTGCTTACGAGCATGAAACTCGAAAAGCACAAATCAATTTAGGGAAGTTGCTCGCAGATATGGAGAAAGGAATTGATCCTGTCTCTGCAAGGCAACAATTCGGAAAAATTAAGTTAGCTGGGCAAGTCGATCACCGGACAAAGAGAATTCTACAGATGCACCTTTATCCATTTTTTGGGGAATACAAACCGAGAGAGATCACGAAAGAAGTGATCGAGAGATATTACGGACATCGGTGGGGATTGTGCGACAAAGGGGGATTGCAAGCAACGTCAACAATGGACAAGGAAATGCGGGTATTCGTAAGGGTCATGCAAGTTGTGGACAAGCGTTACGAATTGCCGAAGATTAGACACGCAACGATTAAGCGAGTAATTCTTGAGCCATTAACTTACAAACAAATCCAATCAGCAGTTTCCTGCCTGGACGAAAAGTATCACGCTGTTTTTTGGATAATGGCATACACGGGCATGGATGTTTCTGATGCCGTGAATTTAAAACCAGAACATATAAAAGACGGCTGGATCGACAAGCCCAGAGGCAAAGTCCAAAATTCTGGCGGGGAAAGAATAGTACTCCCGATAATTGATGACTTGAAGCAAGTATTGCAGGGTGTACCAAGGCCGATAAATAAGGGCGAGATATTATTCCCGAACATAAAGCCGAAGGCGGTCACAACTGCCGTTATTCGGGCATTCAGGGCCGCAGGGCTGGAAGGCTACGGGGCGAAGTATCTTAGGCGGTATGTTGCATCGATGTTGCTGGACGCAGGATTTTCCCATGATTGGATTGGAAAAGCATTGGCCCACAACCGGGGGTCAAAGATCACCGAGAAATATACGAAAGTGTACCGGGAAGCGATGGGAAAAGCGTTTGATAAAATCGGGCGTGTGGGATAAACGTGGGAACTGGGTTATCAGAAAGGCTGTAAGTGGCTATAAAACAGGTATTTGGGAAGTGGTCGTTGTTGTGAGAGGCCAGCGTCCTAGCCGCTAGACGATGGGGCCATAAGCAAAATAATACCAGTAAGTCCCCACTATACAGCAAGATAGACTATTCCGCAAGACCGATCCTTTTTGAGAATGGGACGAAATCGCGTGGGATAAATGTGGGAACTTTATTGGGGGTTGAATATGAGCAAATCAGTAGATCGTAGAGTGGCTTTGCAAATGGACGAAAGTGATATTGATTGGGAAATTCGCAGGGACGATCCATACCGTTACCATGCGGTGCTGACCCATAAAGCTACAGGCAT
>Ga0180120_10000978_pt1 | contig 14637 bp, 16 predicted proteins | sample CPBDNA_3_FD_129677 | JGI IMG/M metagenome (GOLD analysis project Ga0180120, IMG submission 129677) | Freshwater to marine salinity gradient microbial communities from Chesapeake Bay, USA - CPBay_Spr_31_0.2_DNA (version 2) (version 2) | ecosystem: Environmental > Aquatic > Marine > Coastal ... | reverse complement strand
TTAGCTTGTCCCCTACAGTAAAAGAATAGTCTCTTAAGGAGCTTTTTTCGGTTTTGTACTTCTCAAGCGTGTTCAGAGAAACGTAGATATGCTTCTTGCCCGTTACTGCGCGAGCAGCGGTCTGTGCAGCGTCGGTGGGTATACCCAGATCGGGGTTTGTAGGTACATATCCACCCCCAGTGGTGTAAGTAACAAAGCTTTCATAAGTAGACGCACCAGGATAAACCAACTGCCAGGCTGATGCCCAGTCGGGTGGTTGGCTAGCCATCGTTAAGGTAACAGAAACAGGACCCTCTTCATTAGTCGATCTAGCAGAAAAAGGCTTTACATAAAAAGAGCCCAGCTTATTTACAAACCCTGACCTATTAAACTTATCAAAGTAAACAATACCGAGGTCGTGAGTACACCCAGCTTTAAATGACCTAAGGCTAGTTAAAGCGTTTGAATCTGCTGTTTCTTGATTTAAATAGGTTGTGTTGGTAATGTTATAGTTTAAATCAGACTGCTCATCTGAAGAAACAAAAGATTGAGCGTATATAGAAAACTCCCCGCTACTCTGAGTGGGATTGGTAAACGTAGCGTTCGTTATGTAAGGCTTTAAAACAAAGTCACCATCGCCAGACCCGCTAACGTCAGCCTCAAAGGCATAAGAAACAACTACGTCGGCACCAAAAGCAACGGACGATCCAGCAGTGAAGTTAGATGTACCGCTGCCGCTTGTGACAACACCAGTGATAGAAGGGTTGGCTATATTGTAAGTTTTTGTAGCGGTAACCTCATCCGTAAACTTATTCATAAACAGCGTAGACAAAGCACTAACTGTTATTTCTTCTACGTTAGTAATGGTGGCAGATACATTTGCGTTTGCGTCTCCAAGATCTATGTGGAGTCCGTCGCCCGCTCCAGTACCCAAATTCATGGTGAAAATATTTCCGCCATATCCCGATCCAGAGTGGTTTGGATCAATACAAGTTAGCTGAGTAGCGTATGGGCTTCCGTAAAAAAACCCTTGAGTATTGTAGTTAAACGATATAGTTGTCGTGGTTCCCGCTGGAACCAAACCAGCTGGATCCGTCGAACCATCAGGCCAAGAAATCCCACCTCCAGCTAGGTTTATAAATACATCTCCATTATTAGCCACGCCCGTTGTGTTGTCTCCAGCCCCCCCACTAGCTTCTTGAATTATAGAAGAAGCACTTCCTGTATAGTCACCCGTTGAGCTGCTGGGTGGTTTTTCATAGTTTACGGTCATGCTAACGCTGGTGTCAACGTTATCCCTACCTTCGGTGTAGTTAGAGTAAAACAACCTGTTTCCTGCCACAGCCTGACCTTCAGCGGTAAACGGGATATTATCAAACATCTTATTTACTGTTGTCTGGTCTACAGATGCATAAACACCTTCATTGTACCATTTATACTCTTGAGATATATTGTTAAATATATTTACATTACTCCCATATATATCCTTAGAAATTGATGCGGTTGGATTAAACTCATCTATTTTAAAAAACACACCATCATTACCCCTTCTAGCCAACAGCCTTATTTTCGCAACGTCAGCGACATGCTTAAGGTCAAATGGAGATGGAGACCAGTTCGTTATAATTTTACAAACGTTATTATCGTTTATCTTACCAGAACTATTAGGCATACCTTGATAGGTAACCGATTTAGAAAACGCTAATTTCGAATATGGCGACAGGGCAGACTCTTCACCGTCGGTGTATATAAGTTGCGTAGCAAATTGAAAGGTGTCCTTAGTAAAATTATTAAGCTCTACACTTGAGTCTGTTTCAAACCTAAATGTGGGTGGAAAGTTCGGAGCTGCTTTTATTGATTGAAAAGCAAAATCTAAATGACCACTAGCCTCCATAACCCCATAGCCCCCTTCTAGGGCTCTGTCAACGTTTATTTTTCTAGGTGGGTTTACCCCGTCTGTAAAATAGATTACAGTCTGAGGTGTTCCGCTGTCGTCGAAGTCTCTTCTTACTATATCGGCCTTAACGGGGTCGGATGGGCTGAAATTAAAGTAAGAGCTCCTGTAAACAGACCTGTAGGTGTCGGTTGCTGTATCGTACTGATATATAGCGTCTTGAGAGGATCCATTGTCATCCGCTACAAAAAAGTATATCTTTCCGTTTACATCGTCTGTAACACTACCTATTGCTGTTATTGGATCTCCGCTCGCCACCAAGTCTGCACCAGTAGAGGCGCTAGCCCCTATGGTGCCTTTCATGGCCTTTAACACACCCTCACTTTGGTCTCCGCTTTCAGATATGGTTACGTTGAGAGCGTCGGTCATGGCGCCCTCTTTCAGCAAACGCTCGTCCTCATCACTGACGAGGAAGCGTGGTATCAGTTTATCAATCGCCATTAGAACTTAGGTGACTGTTTGTAATTCTTTCTGATTGTCTTCAACGCCTCTTCTTTAGTAAATGACTTCATACGAGCATTTGCTTTTCTGAGTTCGTTGTAATATTCTGTTCTAGCCCTAGCTTTTTCGTTGGCTGGCACGGAGGCTTTACGTTCAATTATTCTGTAATACATATAAGAGGTAAGCGCCTCTTCGAGATATACGTGAACCGAAGGGTTTTTAGATCTAGCTTCATCAGCTACATATTCAATAACCACTTCTGACACATTAGATATTGGGCTAATTTCAATCCTGTTCTGATCTAGGTTAACTCTAAATTCACCTCTATACCTACCACCTCCAGCTCCATAAATAGCGTTTTGGTTACCGTAGTAGTAATCCCTAAAAACAGATGAATTAAAGCCGTTAGATGTATTGCCTCCAGCCGTAGACGTCTTATCCTCTATTCTGTCGAAAACACCGTCGCCGTCGCTATCAGATGCGGTAGAAGACGTCGGAGCTTTTACTCCGTAAATATCAGCATAAGCTTGGGAGTAGTTTATGTTTTTGTTTTCCCCAAGAACATAGACCAACCCATCAGAGCCGACCACACCAACCTTGCTCCAATCTACAAAATCGTCTGGAAGCTCAACGGTATTGTTTATGCTGTTTATGGTAAGGGCTAAAGAGCGAATTTTTTTAGACGTATCAAATCCCATTTCGCGAATACCTCGCAAAGCATGAGTTCTGACCTGGACGTCAGAAGCGTTTCCAGCGTAATCATCATCAGCAAGAGTGATGATGAAGTCATTTATGATCTGATTAAGAGGTACTGTATTTCTAGCCATTATAGTGTCTCTGCTTGTTTCTTATTCGCCATCTCTTGCCCCGTGTATGTGATGACGTCATTGTCCCTCAAGTTAACCCCAATCATCCTGGCTATTTCATAAACCAAATCAGAAACGTAATGCTCTGGAAGCTCAAAATCAATGCTAGAACCGCTGGTGGTGTAAGTTACAGCTGTGGTTGATGTTGCGCCCGTGCTTGACCTTCCCATAGGGAATCTGTAATATCTAACCTTGATCTTGTTTATTGATGTGGGGAACACGTGAATGTCATCCGAAACAAGGGCTACAGGAAAATCTTCTGTAGGGGCGCTAATGTTGCTGATGAGTATTCTTTCTATCTTTTCCTCGTCATAACAAATATCAATAGGAGTTACAGTAGACTGGTCTAACAATACGCTTCCCGCAGTACTTATGCTAATAATTCTAGACATGTCAGCGCCTGAGTCGGCAGTCATGTTAAATACTTCAGAGCTTTTTGTAATGGTAGCCGATGTGGAAAACGAAGAAAGGTCTTCAAGAATTCTTTTTCTTCTGTCTTTATCCCTGCTTGGATTAAATGTGTTTCTAGACATTCTCCTTGCGTCCTTAAGCTCATCAAAAAGAGCATTGAATATATTAAGCTGAGCCACTCTAGCAAATGAGTTGAACTCATTATCCGTGACAAAGCCCTGCTGATCCTTGTTAGCGAGATCACGCACTGCTTCATATACGGTTACTACACTAGCTCCCATTGTCTTTGCCATAAAGCAAATATACGAAAAAGAAAAGGCCCCCTTTTTGGGAGCCTTAATCTATGGTATCGTGTGGGTTTATTCTAGATTTCTTTTAATCTCTGAAAGAACGTCTGCACCCTTTTCGGTTAAGCAGAATCTAGCAAGCACATCCGAAGGGTCTAAACCAACAGGACAAGCTATAATGTGCTGATGGTTGTCTTGCCAGCAGATTCCACCTGACTTTTCATAAACAATTCCAAAGCTCAAAGCCTGCTTAACAAGAGCCTTAGCCTCTATGATTGGATTATCAAACGACTCTATTAGCTCTTTAGGATTTGATTTAGCGTAAACCATGAGGTCGTGCTTAATCTGATCAAAAGGACGATCAGTCTTGTATCCCAAAGCGGTAGCAACAGAAAGTAGGTCGCTAGCAGGTTTGTCTCTTATGAGCACCAGTGCGTCCACCACCTCATACTCAGAGTCAATACTTAAGGAAGCTGTTTTCTCTAAGTCTACTTTTCTGAACATGTTGCCTCCATTAGAGGAGTTTCCTGGATGAAGGTCTAAGAACTTAGCTAAATTCGGCTGATTTGGATTAACAAACAGCTTTCCGTTTTGAAACACGATAGGTCTCTTAATGGGTTTTGAGGTTTGATCCTCTACTAAAATTGAGTTTTCTTGAGGAATGTACCTAACAGATTTAATGCTATCTGAAGATTCGTCATAGACGGATACTGGCCCAGGCTTAAGCAAAAACATAATTCCGTTTTGGCCTAGAAGCTCGTACTCCTTTACTATTCTGGTTTCTTTTTTGTGCTTTTTAAAGAAAGTCTTTTCTTTAGTGGGCTCGGTCTTTTTAGCAGGTCTACCCCGCTTGGCAGTCTCTTTAGTCATTTTATTAAATATTAAATTTTTAAAAGGATTAAAAGGAGGGGAGACTATTCCCCCCTCCAGTTAACCATATCAGTCTAATTAGCTAGTGAAAGTGTTACCTTTCAACACAACGTGCTGGTTGGCAGCGCGAACACACAAGTTGCATTCAGAGCGGTAGTGGAACTTAGCCACGTCATCTCCATTTGTAGCATATCCGAGGACTCCACCACCTTCTACCCAGTGCTCCATTTCACGAGAGTAGTTTCCAGCAGCCTTATAGTTCATCTCCAATGAAGGGTTAGAACCACCAGACTTAGGGTCTACTACATTCGCCAAAGGAATCAAAGCACCTTGGAATTGAGTGTGAGCAGCTTGATACGGATCGTTCAGCAACTTCCAGTCGTGCTTGTGGAAAGTGTATCCACCACGAGTAAACGACTTGAAACCGAGGTTCACAGCCATTTCCTGAGAGTTATTAAATGCTCCAAACTGAGAAGCCAATCCAGCAGTCAAGTTGGCAGCTGTAGTAGCGCCACCGCCGATCATGTCATCAACAGCCAATGAAGTTCCTCTGTTTACGTACATAGCGTACTCACTTGGAGCGCCTTCAGCGTCCAAAGCCAACAAGATAGAATCTAGGTCATCAATCTGTCCAGTTCCGAAAGCTTGATCTCCAGCAGTTGCTGAAACAATCCCTCTGTTTTCTACGGCTTGGAAGTAACCTTCAGAACCAGTTACTGTGCCGTTGTCTGTGGTGATGCCAGCAGCTTCAGAAGGAGCGCCCGATGCAGACTTAGTTTGCCCGAACACGAGCATAGCCTCACGAGAGTTCATGAACTTTTTTCGTGCGTCCATTTCACCCTTCAAGTACCACATGTTTTGTCCGTTGACATTCAACCAACCAATGTTAGTCGCCTGAGAACCATTAACGTGGAAGGTCTCCTTAGCAATGATGTAAGGGTTCTTTCTCAAGGTTAGTGACATCTCAAATGGACTAGCAGGCTGGCCAGTTCCCTGACCGTAAGCGTTACCGATTACAGTGCAAACCAGATCGGTATCGTCGCCAAGAGCCGCCTGATCAAGCTTAGCAACCTTAAAGGTGAGAGCGCTCGTAGAGACAGTACCAGTAACGATGTATCTAACTCCGTCGTCTCCCAACAAAATGTCGTTTGGACGGACGTGATCGTCAGCGCTGCCCGCTGCGGTAGCACCATCAACCTGATCGATAGTAGCTACAGCAGTACTAGCAACGATGTCGATACGGAGCTTTTTGTTCATTCGACCTTCTTCGTACCAATGCACCTCGTCGGCAGTACCAGCAGAACGCTTAGCACCTGTTACGTCGAGGAGACCAGTGATACCCTGATCGCCGAAAGTTTGGATGTACAAGTCGCGTACATCTGGTTTTGTTGGGTCAATAAGAGACCCAAGAGTTGTATAATTTGCTGGAGTAGCATCGTAGCCTTTTGCTCCGATGTTTGTTGCTCCTTGGTTTGCTTTTGCAAATGCCATAATAGTTGTTGTTAGTTATTAATGTTTCCAAATCCTCTATTGATGCCTAGAGCTTGTCTAAGCTGATCAGCCAAAGGATCTGATTGGGATTGTGCCTGCCCTTGATTTGGAGACGTAGGAGATACGTTCGCTGCTTTATTCACAATGCCGCGCTGACCGTCGGACATACCCTGTCTGTAAACAGACTGGACAATGTTATCCACGTTGTCAATCACAGCTCTGTGCATATTCAGAGTGTCGTAATCCCAGCTCCCGTCCTCTCGCACATAAGGATCGAAAAACTCGTCAAGGCGAGTGTTTTTCTCAGCCAGCTGATTCTTGTAGTTTTCGTCCATGCCGAAAGTAAACGTTTTGTCATTTCCAAGATTGAATTCAATCCCTTCCATAGAGTCCAGTTCACTACGCATGTTTGAAATCCAAGTCTCATCAATCGGAGAAGCGTCTGCTTCTGCTTGGCGTTCTGGGGCTTGATACTGCAATCGCATATCGTCAATTCCCTTACGCGCATTAGATGCATCTATCTTCATTTGCAGTTGCGAAAGCTTCACGTCGTCTTCTGAGTTAAGATCTGGATCGAGCTTATACTTGCTAGAGACCAACATACCGATTTCTTCTTGCGATAGGTTCGGGTAATCAGATGCCATCTGGACCTGAATAGCAGTCATGTCATCCATTTCGGATGGGTTCATTGACTGATAGATAAACCAATCTTGTGGATCGCGGCCAGTCTTTTCGACAAAATCCGCAATCACAGAAATACGCTCGTCAATCTCTCTTTGCTCCTGCTGCTGCGCCTGTAGGTCATCAAGTGAGCTTACGTTCCTCCCAAGCCTTTCGCTAAGGAATTCGAACACAGCCGTCTCGACTTCTTCTGGTGCATATTCTTGTTGAACCTCTGGTTGCGCTTCCGTCGGCTCTTCAATAATTTCTTGTGATTGATCAACCTCTGGAGCAGCTTCTTGTGTAGGCTGTTCTTGCGGTTGATTCGATTGAGCTACCTCTTCATCGCTTACGAAGCTAAATGAAGGAGTAGTCTCTTCTGGCGTAGAGACAATAGCTTCTTGAGCCATTTCTTCTACTGGGTTAGTGTTTTCTTGATCCATTAAATTTTACTTGAGGTGCAAATATATAACTTATTTGATATCTGTTATTTAGAGCTCTTCTTCCAGCGGCTTACTCTACCCTTCTCTCGCTTCTCTTTTCTTCCTCTAGCTTTATCTGCTGTAGTTAACTCAGAGGCTGTTGCTGGAGTATCTTTAGATATTCTTTTAGTTGGTCTAAATGAGCGATCACCTTTTGAGTAATCCTTATCTCCAGATAAAGTCTTCCAATCCTCTTTAAACCAACGCTTTAGGTTAAGACCTGCTTTAGTTTTTCTTACCGCCATTGCCCCAGTTTTTAGCGCCTACCTTTCTACACTTAGCTAAAGCACCAGACGCATAAGCGGAAGGCCAAACCTTGTAGCGTGACTTCACCTTAGTGTAACAAGCATCCCTTTTTACAGCCTTAGGCATGATTCACGATTTTAAACTTGGCTTCCTTTACGGCGCTAGGATGAGGTTTGTAGTCTCCTTTCATAAGGAAGTACCTACCACGCTCTTCCATCCAGTGAAAACCAGCGGGAGCAGGAACAGACTTCGTGGCAGAGCTAACCTTGAGTTTTCCGCCCTTGTTGTACTTTACAGTATTCATTACCACTTTACTTTATCAGCCCAGTAAGCTGCACTGCTTTTACCTTTGGCAATATTCTTTCTATGCCTGGCTTTAAACGACTTGCGTTTCGCCTTCATACGAGCGCTCTCTCCAGCCTTTGGTTTACCCGCAGTGCTTGCCCCTCGCTCCCCGAAGCGAATAATCTTTACCTTTCCGCCTTCGCGTACCGCAACAATATGCGACTTTTTACCACTAGCAGACCGCTTGGGTTTGTTAAGCCCAGACAGACCAAATCGCTTAAGTTTCTTTTTTACGTCTTCAGCCATAAAGCAAAGATAATAAAAAAAAGAGATGGGGTTTTCAGGGCATTAAAGACGTTATCAGTTCCTTGTCTGACTTTGATAGAACTCCCTGTTGGTCGTGTGACAATTGCATGGCTACGAAAACGGCCTCGCAGTATTCCTCCCCATTTACGTGCAGTATGAAGCACATGGGCGACGTCGCCTCAACAGCCGTGTCAATCTGTTCTTTTGTGTAGGTCATCCTAAATTGTAAGTCGTGTTATCGCCAGGCGTGTAGTAAACGCCATAATCAGTTTCCTCCCCTGTAAATGCACCCGTGTCACTGCCTTTGATGCTGATGTAATTGGCTGAATTATTCCTTGCTCCAAATTTGATGCTTGAAATGGTCGGAGGTGTCGAGTAAGTGCCTGATTCGAAGTGTATTTGCCACCAATTATTGGTTGAACTCGAACCGAGTAACCACGCGAATGTGTTTGTTGTGTTTGAGTCACACGCCTTCCATGCAGTGTAGCTACCGCTGTATACGTGACCTTGGCTAACCACGATTCCTGTTTCTGATGTGTTGCTCGTCAAATGAGTTGTCGGATACAATGTTCCCGTTCGTGCCGATCCCGTCCAAAATTCAATGTCACCAATTCCCAATCGTGACGATGAGTCTGTCCCGTTTGAATTTACTCCACGGATACGGATGTATCGGTTGGTGATGGTTCCCCTAGTGTACGTAGTGGTCACTTCTGATGATTGGATTTTATCTCCAAACTCGTGAGCGCGCATCCGAATGGTTCTTGTCCCGCCGACAGAGCTGGAGTCACCCCATGTGATGGTTCCGTTTTCGACGTTGTCGGTGCGATTTTTTACGATTGCTGAATTCGGTATGATGATGGAGCCACCCGCCTCAATCTCCACTGTGTACGACGGATGAGTGTACGACGAAGCATTCGTAACTGTCAAAGTACCTGAACCGAAAGTGGATACGGTGGTGCTAATTGTTGGCGTGGTTGTGGCCGTTCCCCCTCCTGATGGAACGTCGTGGCCACTTATTTTTTCTATATCGGCCATTTCTACTCCGCTGTATTTTTCAATGTCTGGCATGTCATTATACTAAATCTAAGTATTCCGCAGAAGGATTGAAGTACATAACGGTTGTAGTTACGGAATGGCCCATAATCCTAGAAAATCCGCTAGTAGGAGCAGTGGTGGTGATGGAGGCGTTAGCGCTTAGAAAGCATGGCGAACCTGCGGTCATTGTGGTTCCTGCATTTACAAAACCTCGAAGTAAAAACCCAGAAGCCTCGGTATCACCAAGAGCCACACCAACTAAAGCCTTGTTTCCAGCCTCGGCGGAGCTAGTAGCAAAAGCCCATGCAGTGCCTGTATAGTAGTAAACCCTTCCTGATGTGGTGTTATTGCTGCCCGATGTATCGAAGTAGGTAACCATTGAACCATCTCCGTGACCTGCGGAAGTACTGCTGTGGTTAAGACTAATGTTCGTCTCTATAATCTGATCCATAGTGGCTTGACCACAGTTGAACTGTAGGCTGCCTGCGTCAACTGACGTTCCACTTAATATAGTTTTTTCAGAGGTGTTTCCAAGAACGGTGGAATCGTCTGTGTTGATCTTAATAAGATCTCTTACTGCGGCGGTTGTTGTTTTACCTTTTAACGCTCTATTATTTGTGCTAAGGGTGATGAAGTCGGTGCCTACAATCCTACCAGTAACAGTCAGGGTGCTACTTGAGAAAGTTACGTTTGACTCTGCGTCTATATTGCTGCTGCTGTCTCCAGCCACTAACATTTCCCCCTGAGCAGAGTAGTTATCTATGCTTACGCTACCACTTCCAGACGGCGTAGTGATCCATGACAGGTTGCCCCCAGAGTCTGACTCAAGAATCTTGCTGTCACCGCCTGGTGCAGATGCAGGAAGAGTAATTGTGTAGTCAGAGCCAACAGTGGTGGCTGCCTTTAAGGCAATGTAGTTGTTGTCATTGTCCTCTCTAAACCGAATGGAGTTCCCGTTGTGTACGTCGAACACTCTGCTTACAGTGTCGAAAGAAAATTCTTGACCATTTCCAGAGTCAACGATCTGAGTCTTACCCCCCTTGAAGGAAAGAGTCTGATTGTCGCCGTTTAAATCGAATATCCTATTCGTACTAGATGTCTGGGTGAGATCAGCGGTAGCTAAGTTATCAGTTACCGCATCACCTTCTACTAATATTTTCTTCCAATCGGCCACTTATCATTAAGCTTTTTGAAGTTTAGGATCTTCTTTTTGTTGAAGCTTTTGAAGACGCTCGAATTCCTTTCCTAGTTTCCCTATAAGAGAAACAATAGTTTCAGCGTCTGAAGCCTTAATGGTTGCTCGCTTTGTTACTTCGCTCAAGAAGTATACTTCTGTGATGTCTAATTTCATTTGAATTTAATTAAAGGTTTGAAATTATTTAGCCTTCAGTTGATTCTGAAGTTTATTTACTACGTCTGCCAACAAAAGTACGTCTTTTCCGTCAAAAGTCCCATCATGAAGGCACTTTAAAATAAACGTAAGCTCTTGTTGGGTCAAGGTGTCAGTGGTAATCCCGCCGACAGCCTTGCTCTTGTTAAGCATTCCCAATATTAATCTTAGTCAACATATATGTAAAGCCCCTTAGTTCCTGAGACTGTGCCAGTATTGTACCACATTGAACCAGTAGGCATGATGGCCGAGGATGGGTTAGCGGTTCCTTTAGTCAAAGCAGCAACACCCATTGGAGCACTACCAGCAGATGTTGGGGCGCCATGATCTTTGAATTGCCATCCCGCAACACCGAGGTTAGTGTGTTTCCAAATAAAGTCAGGATGGTTTGCGGGGGTAGCCGTAATCGTGTCTACGGTAAGTCCAGCACCGTCAGCGGTAGCCTCGCTGTTTGCTCCATCAGCAAGCAAGATTGAAGCATCCTCAACGGTTAAAGTCTGAACATCAATAGAAGACGAAGTGCCATTAACAACGAGGTCACCGTGGATGGTGACAGTCGAATCTCCAGTGGCTGTCGTAGGGGCTGCAATTGTGACTGCTGTTGCAACGGTGTTTTGAGTAGTTCCCGTCGAAGCGGCAGGAGGGGCAACCTTAAAGAAGATGTCACCACCAACACCAGTACCAGTACCGACACCACCATTGAAGGTCAAGTCTCCACCTGCTCCGTCACCAGTACCAGCAGCAACGTCAACACCAGTCATAGAGACCATGCTCGTCAATCCAGTTTCAAGAGAAAGGACTGCATCGGTCGTGCCAGACGCAACAGTGATGTTATCGTCGCCAGTAACCGAAGTTACAGTACCGTCAGCACCTGAAAGGCCATTGGTGATTCCAGTAACGAAATCGTAAATCTGGTCGCCCGTGGCTAGAGCCGTTCCACCAGTGGTTACAGCTGCTGTTTTTGCGGTAATTGCCCCACTTCCAGTAGTTGCTGATAATTGAATTGTAACATCATCTACTGTTGCTTCAATTTCGTCTGTCCCAACAGTAATACCATCACCGCCAATTACATTGAGGGTTGGGTTAACAGTGCTAGTGCCAGTCTGAGTCATACCAGCACCTGCGGTGACTGACGTTACAGTACCATCATTACTTGTCAGTCCATTGACAGCAGCGGCAATGGCATCAAAAACAGCATCCTCCGAAGGAGCCGTAGTTGTATTATTTTCCGATACGGTTTGCGTGATGTCTGTTTCTAACAGAACTCTTTTCCAATCTGCCATAATATGGTATTTTTTTTATCCTCTAAATATTTCAACAAATATACAACGTTTTTATTAGTTCACGCCGAAGCAACACCGAAGTACAGGTTGTCGTCCGTGTCAGCATACATACCACCCTCAAAAGCGTCAGGGGGTGAAGCTGGGCTAAACTGCTTAAACTGTACAAGCCCATCTAGGCTGATCTTTCCAGTAGATGCTGGGGATGGAGTAAACTTTATCGTTTGATCTGTTGTAGCCTCTATCTTAAACACAGACCCTGTAGAGGACATCTCCACAGAGTCGTTAAATTCAATTTTGTCGCTTTCGCCAAGCTCAATATTGAAATTGTTTGTTTGAAGGTTAGCCCCTAGCTGAGGAGATAAGTCTTCTACTATGTTTTGCAAACCACCACCAATAATGGTTGATAGGTCTGTCCACCCTGTGGCTTTTGTAGCAATATTATCTTCATCTACTAAGAGGTAAAACTTAGAGTCGCCCTGGTGGTATACTATAGTAACGTACTCCTTGAGCTGATCGCTTACAGACGTAAGGCCAGTTAAGCCAGCGTCGTTAGCAACCACCCTGACACCGCCCCTCACGAAGTTAGAATCAACAAAAGCTTTTGCTGAGTTGTTATGGCCGTATTCGCCTGCTCTTCCTACTTCAACTGGCATCAGGATATGTTTAAGAAATTGTTGTTAAATGCGTTAGTTGAATTGGATTTGTAAACACTGTAATCCGACGAAACCCCGTATCGGTTACTTAAAGTAAAGGTACCTAAATTAGTGAAAGCACCTAGAGTTGGAGACACTCCATCTAAGGTCATGGCGTCTATATCAGTGCTGCCTGGATAGAATATATACATAAACTTATCACTCGTTTGAACGGTGTATGTATTTGTGTCGCCTATACTTGAAGGATATGACCCTGTTTTGATTTCTCTTTCGTTGTTTCCGTTGTCGTCGTCACCAAACGCTGCATAAACAGTTTGAACGGCGTTCTGGGAAGATCCAGTAGTCAAGGCTGTTGTGTCGAAACACACTTGATAAGAGTAGTAATAGTTTATGTTAGAAAAGTCACTAGAGGTGTCAGACCCGTAAGTGCTGTCAACAACAATCCTGTACTCATGAGGTGTAGCCTCCGACCTTAAATCAACAACCCCATCTGTAGCAACCGTAACTGAGTTTGTATTTACAGCAAAGGAGATGTTGTTTTCAGTAGAGCCATTCCCTAGACCGTTAAGGGTTGTGGTAGAATCGGGGGTTGTTATTTCCCTATAGTTGCTGCCTATTTTGACCTGAACAACAGAGTCAATTAGCGGATCATAAAGCTCATCCCTTCTTACGTCATAACGAAGAGTAGACTGAACATCGCCATACTCTCTAGCTGTAGAAGTTGTACCCGTTGCGGCAGAAATACTTGAGTTACTCCTAGTTATTTGCTTGTCGCTAATAAGAGGCAAGTTAAAACTATTGGCTGTTGTGAATTCGTTTGCTGTCTGTTCAGTTGTACCGCTAGTGCTGTCTGTTACCCTGAGTCGGAAGTGAAACACATTGTTGCTAGCCCAGGCCACGCCAGTATTGTATGAAGTTTGAAGGTTAGAAGCGCCAAAAGTAACTTCAGAGCTAGTGTAAGATTGAACCGTAGTCCAGGATCCAGTAGGTGTTGATTGAGAGTTAGATAACTGATACTCAAGTACGGCTGTCCCCGTGGCACCTTGGTTGGCGATACCAAAGTTTATAGAAGATATACCTACAGAAGAGGCGCTTGAAGGGTGCTGCCAATCAGGTCCAGAAAGGCTAAAGCTAGGGCTAGGGTTAACAGCATCCGTGAACGCATCAACCAAAAGCTCAGCAGCCGTCTTTCCATTAGCAGGTATGGTGTCTCCATTCTTGTACTTACCAAAAGTTTTTACCAATCCAGCCACTGTGGGCATATTAGCTGTGTAGTTCTGCGTAAAAGTTGCCTCGACCCCATCCGCTCCATCCGCTCCATCTGCCCCGTCTGCACCAGCAGGACCAGTAGGACCAGTAGGACCAGTAGGACCAGCAGGTCCCTGAGCGCCAGTAGCGCCTTGAGCGCCGTCAGATCCATCAGCCCCATCAGCTCCATCAGCTCCGTCAGAACCAGCAGCTCCAGCAGCGCCAGCAGGCCCTTGAGGGCCTTGAGCGCCAGTGGGACCTTGAGCGCCAGTGGGACCTTGAGGGCCAGTTGCTCCAGCAGGTCCAGCGCCAATAGCTCCAGCTACAGAAATGTTATTATTTGCAGCCTGATTTAAAACTACGACCTTAGTGTCAGTGCCTCCCTTTACGACAGATACTTTAATGATATCTCCGTTCTCACTAGATATCTTTATGCTTTTTGGTTGTTCTACACTTATCGGCATAATAATATCTTAAGCTGCTGTTTCTGACACGTCTTCAATAACTCTTACCGTTCCGTAGATTAAAGTAGTTACAACTGCACTTGACTTCTGCTCGATATCATAAGCATAGAGTCCAGATGGCATCGTCTTCATTGTGGTCGCGGCCAAGGTGAGATCAATATACTTTGCGGTAACGTCGTCAGAGTCTGCCGTTACTGTAATTACAAAAGTCACAACAGGGTCGGAGGTGTTAGCCACTGGATTGCCCGTGTCGGAATTTCTAACCTCCATCAAAAAAACATCTCCA
>Ga0180120_10000977_pt1 | contig 14649 bp, 22 predicted proteins | sample CPBDNA_3_FD_129677 | JGI IMG/M metagenome (GOLD analysis project Ga0180120, IMG submission 129677) | Freshwater to marine salinity gradient microbial communities from Chesapeake Bay, USA - CPBay_Spr_31_0.2_DNA (version 2) (version 2) | ecosystem: Environmental > Aquatic > Marine > Coastal ... | reverse complement strand
TGCCAGATCTCTAAGCCCCAATTCTTAGCGGGCATCGGAGTCCTCTCTTTCTTTCTTATCTACTTCGTACTCAATGGTCGATTCCCGCGCGAACTTCTCCCAGTCTCGTTGTAGCACCCCGAACAATTCGTTCATCACGCGAAGTTGGTAATCGTCGTTGCGGGACAGCTTCTTAATATCGTCTTCAGTCATGGCGTTTTGTCTCCTGCCGTACTCGGCGTTGAAGGGCTTCAAAAACTCTTTTGCACTGCTCTAGTTGATCTTCCAAGTCATGAACGCGCTCGGACAGAACGCGCCCTAGGTGGCTAAGGTCGCGGATCAGCTTCTCCTGGTCGTCACTCATCGTCGAGATCGACCGCAGAATCAAGATAATCGGATATCTGCGCGAAGTATTTCGAGCGCATCCGCATCGAATTTTCGTATGACCTGCCGTCGTTCGGATCGCGCTGACCCAAGCGATAGGTCCAGATGCCGTACTGAATGATTGCTTTCATCAGTAGGTCGCGCTGTTCCTTACTCATCGGGAGTATCCTCCAGGAACCTCCAGGAACCTAAAAGATATTCGCAGACGATATCTGGGATCTTACCGCCAGATAAGTAACGGTATACGGACGATGGATGCCTCACGATTCTGGTCTTCGACCATTTTTCAATAGACAATCCGCTATCGGCAATTCGTTGCCTGAGTTCGGTTCTTGCCCATTCTTGGGTATCGATTTCTGACACAATGTCTCCTGTTGGGGTAGGAATTTAACACGATATTATCCGATATCAACTACCTATATGATAGCGAACTACCTGCCTGTACGCCTCGCCTGGCGCAGTTTGCGTCGAGATTCTGCCTGTTTTCTCCACTGAGCGCGGGCCTTCTTCCGCGCTCGGTTTCGGCTCGATTCCATAAGGAACTCAGCGATTGCTACCGCGACCAAGAATGTCATGGCAACAGCGTAAGCGAACGCAAGTAAGGTGACGTTATCTGTATTCGTCATATCAATTTTCCCCATTGTTCGGCCATCGCGTCAGCGATGCCTTGTGGCGTGATACTGCGCTTCTTTGCTCTATCCGCACTTGGTCCCATTAACCAGACTTCTTGTCTTCTACCTTCCACAATGTCAGTAGGCACCAACGGCGCGAAACCTTTAATCCAAAGTCCAGTTTTCTTTTGGGTGCCTTGTCCAAACTGCCATGGCTGTATGTACTGAGGGCGCGGTAAATCCAATCCGATCCCGCGCAATTCAGGCCATTGTTCGTAACTGTTCAGGATCCCAACGGGATTTTCGATTGCTACCTTGTCGGCACTATCCCAGATAGCCTTTACGAACTCAATAGCTTGTCTCTGCCTACCATCTTTCCGTTTATCTGCGAAGTACCGTGCGCCACTTACGGCCAAGTGGGTGCATGGCGGAAATCCGATAATGGCTTCCCATTGTCGCGATCCAAGAACGTCTAGCAAATCACCTTGGATATGCTTGCCGTCTACGTCGCCTTCACTCGGCAAAATGTCACATGATATGACGTTTAAATCGGGCCGAACTCGTTGCATGGCATCTCGAACTCTCCCGCTGTACTCGCAAGCAATAAGAACCGATCTTCTCTTCGTTCGGTTCATGCTCAAACTCCCATTACAGGAATGATGGATAGGTTTTTCATGTTCGTGTGGATCGCGCCGCCATCGTTGCCTTCATCGTCGCACGTTGGGGTGATCCATATTTTGTGATCCAGCTGAATCGATATTGGACGTTGGTGCCAGTAAGCTTCGTTAGCTTCGGACGAGCTCAGGTATTCGACTGCGGTAATCGTTCTGCCTACCAATGCTTCCGCGATTTTAGCTTCCCAAGCTTTTTCGTTCTTCTCAGCTTCAGTCATGGCGTCATCTCCTGGATTTCAGGTTTCGTAGTGTTTTGGTGCAATTTCCTAGGAATCTCAAAAAAACGAAGCTCTAGGATCGCGTCTAAGACACTTCGGAAGTGTTCCGAGAGGTCTAGTGAGGGTGAAAATCATCCCAAACGCGAATGGGACGGCGGGAATCGAACCCGCAACTACAGCCATTCGTCCCGTCAATTCTAGTATTCCCTAGCGAAAAGGTGATAGTCGTATGAGGTGTTGAGAATGTTTTCTTTCTCCATTCCCATAGCTTCTTCCGCTACAATCCTAGCAGTCTCTAAGAGCTGTTCTTGAAACAGTGTTTCAGGCTCATCAAACATTTTGATTAGAGCTTTTTCAACCGTCTCGAATTTCGTGATAAACTCTGAAAGCTCATCTCCTACATGGTCATCACGGATTAGCACATTGAAGTGTGCTAGGGTTTGGTCGAACCGATCTCCGTTCGGATAGAACGAATCGAAGTAACCGTTTCGGCTTTCTTGCCAGTATTCTTCGCGAATGTTTTCGATAATGAATAAGCCTGATGGATCGATATCGCGGATCCGCTCAAGAATGTATTCCGCGTTTTCCTCGTCAAAATCTTGTGTGAGAATGTCAATCCAGTGTTCTTCTGGATGGTCACCTAAAAAGAGAGAAGACTTCCTATGTCTTTGCTCTAACTGAAGCTCCCAAGTGTTGAACGGTAGCGATTGTGCCAACGTGGATAGTTGGTCTTTATCCATTGTTACTAGCATGGCGTATTGTCTCCTGTTGCCTGTTGAAAGTTCACTTCTGCGGATTCCTGGTCCGCACTGGGGTGGCGGGAGTTGCACCCGCCTAATGCTACTACCCCGACTGCACTGCCTAGCCAAGAATCCTTTGAATCTTGGTGAGCTTGTTCGTGGCTTCCATTGCTCTGTAGTAGTCCTCATCAAACCTAGCTTCGGCCCGTTCAGCGCGTCCCTTCCAATACGCGACAAGCTCATCACCTGAAGGGAAAGAATCCCGCGCGATAACGTCGTCTAGATTTGTCGGATAGATTGAAAACCGTTCCGCTTCAGATATGGGAAGATCTCTCCATTGGTCGCCGTTCTTTCTCGGACCTCTCCCGCGCCTTTTGAACTTTAGTTCTGGAGCGAACTCCTTCAGCATGGCGAGAAACTCCGCGCCTCTCTCGTTGTTCGGTACGTTCTCAAATAGGCTTCGCTTTTTCATGCTCTTTTTTCTCCTTTGGGTTAAGTGGATCCGACTAAAATGGGACGGCGGGATTCGCACCCGCCTATGCTCTATCGCCCCGAAGTACTGAAGGATTCGTGCACTAGGTAGGTAGTAGGCTCCCCGTAATGCTCAACAGGCAGAACGTAATTCATGGACATCTCTTCCTCCGTTAGTTCTTCGTATTGTTCGGATATGCTCCTCTTCTCGTTCGGTACAGTGCCTACGGGGTAGAGTCCGAACTCCTCGCCTAATTCTTCCGCGTCCATCTCCGACCATTCGCAGCAGATGCCAACCATATCAAACTGAATCGGTTCTTGGCTATCGTCTGCGAGCTGATCATAAAACCCGAAAAGCTCGCGGAGTGCGTCACGGGAGAACTGATTCTTTCGCGTCTCACTGCTCGCGAAAGCATCTAGGAAAAGCTGCTCGTCCATTCGTTCGTATACATACATGATTTTGGTTCCTTATCGTTGGAAGTATGCTTTACCATTGTTGGCAAGCAGTACAGCAGATGCAAAATCGATTTTCCGTCCCGTTGAATCTTGGAAGTACTGATGCCCGCGCTTCGGGTTGAATCGGAGTTCTTCCCATTCGCTAGGAATCGCGGAAGGTGCGAGCGTGAAGCTCTCGGCTCTAATCCATGCGAAGACTGCGCGCTTCCCGCCGAGTAGCGTCTGCTCAAACTTCTTTCCGCTAGGCTGTTTGAAGCTCACGCCATACGCGGTAAGCTGCCCCGTGTGGACTACCCGCTTGGCTCCTTTGGGGTAATAAGACCAAAGGGAGTTCTGATCTTTAGCGTTAAGGTTTCGGTGCGCTTGTCTTAGTTCCATCGTGGCGTAGTCTCCTTTATAGGATTGATGATATACAATACAGCGATATCTGATATAGGACAAGGGAAAACTTGAGGAAAGTTTGAGGGACAAGGGAAGGAGAGGGAAGAAGAAGCGGAGAAGTTTGGAGAGATGCGGAGAGATGCGGGCGTTCCCTCATCGGGTGAACTCCCAACGCGCGCAAGAACCGAATACACAAGGTTCGTTACTTTCCCGCGTCATGAGGGAAGAGGCATGAGGGTGGTTCGAGTTCGTGGGGTGCAAGAACCGAAACCGAAAATCCAGGAATCCGATTTTTACTCCAGTACATTTTAAACGCCTCGAATTGCTCGAAGCTGTTAGGCGTCGAATCGATTCACGAAAGAGCTTGGAGAGGCGCGTAGAGGGCGAGAGACTGACTAGCGAAGCCCCATACAATGCCCAAGACAGACCAAGCCGATTTGACCCCCCCCTCTCGTAAAAGTAGGGGGAGTAGTAATTGTCGGTTGACACACACCAATGTCCTCAATATTTCGCTTGACGTATGCGGCCCGTGTGGTATCGTTTGATTAACGAGGAGACACTATGAGCAATATGGAATTGGTTGGGAGGTTGCGATCCCGTCTAAAGTTTCTTTCGGGATTAGACTGGAAGCTGATGCGTGAATCTGCTGATGCTTTGGAGCGTTCTGGTGATATGACACCTGAGTCGGTAATGGCGTACTTTACTGAGCGTGGCATCAAGCTACTGCCCTGGCAAACCAACAAGTTGTTGGGTACATCTGTTGTCGAGGAAGAGATTGAAGGGGTACCCATTTAGTTTCCAGTGGAAGGGGGGTATGGAAGACCCCCGTACACCCCCTAAGTCCTTATAAGGCAACGAGTTTTTTCTGTATTATTTTCTAGTTTGGAAGAGAGGCTTGGAAAACTAGAGGAAACAAAGTAAACAGTTAAAACAAAAAGAAAGATTATAGGCTAGACAGTTTGGACTATCCTGAAAGCACTCCTCTGTGGATTGAGTGCGACCTGTGCGAGCGGATGTGGTGCACGTTCCATGACTGTCATGTCGATGACTGTCTGTGTCCTGGGGTGACGCAGTTTGTTACGTTTGGGATAGATCCGTACAAGACTCCGAGGTCTGACCCAAAGGTTCTACTGGCGATAGCAAGTCAATCGGGGACGAGATAGGTTTCGACACCTCATAGGCGTTAAGCTTGGGGTGGACGCGAGTTCGAGTCTCGCCGTCTCCATAGTTGTTGTGATATACTTAGTTGGATATCTGTACCCATAGCGAGGACAAAAGGATGCCGAACATCGGTGGAAAGAAGTTTCCGTACACACCCGCTGGCATGGCTGCGGCCCGCAAGGAGATGATGGCTATGGTTCCTGGTCAAGAGGACATGGCTATCGATGACGCGATGTCTAGGGCGGGAACGCCAAAGCAAAGAAGCCGACTACGCCGAATAAAAAAAATAAATAGCGGTGTCAATGAGTCAGGCAACAAGCGTTACGGTAACGTAAAGGTCTAATGGCAATTACATACCGTGGCGAACGGTTCAGTGGGTACAATCAACCTAAACGTACTCCTAGCCACGACACCAAATCTCACGCTGTTCTTGCTAAGTCTGGTGATACGGTAAGGTTGATACGGTTTGGTCAACAAGGCGTTAAAGGTGCTGGAAAAAATCCCAGAACCAAAACTGAAAAAGCTCGTCGCAAAAGTTTTAAGGCTCGCCACGCCAAGAACATAGACAGAGGCAAGATGAGTGCAGCGTATTGGGCCAACAAAACAAAATGGTAAGGTTAGCAGCAGGAGTTTTTATCCTACTGATAGCCCTTGCCTGTTCAGCCAGCATGAGCAACTGTTGGTATGGCAACGAAAGTGTCGTCTGTTATAACAACGGGAAGTATGTAGATGCCGTATCGCCTGAAGGGTAAGTCTGTGCAAGTGGAGCGTAGTAATGGAATCTGGCGCACACTAAAAACGCACAAGACACTGGCGATGGCCCGAAAGCATCTACAGGCACTTAGAATTAACACAGGCAAATAATTAATAGGTTTTACCTGGTACTCATTATGGCTCTTCTATTTCCTGATCCCGAAAGCGATTCACCAGGCTCAGACGAACGATATCTAAACGATCCTAGATATCAGACAGTCAGAGAATTTATTATTGCCCGAGAAGGATATGCCCCTGTAGCGAATTGGGACATAAATGCGCATAGGGGTGGGTATGGTAGCGACACAATTACTGACGAAGACGGCACAATTCGTGAAGTTACAGAAGAGATGGATTATCCGAGGGACGCTGCTGATAGAGACTTTGACAGACGACTGACAACAGAGTTTATACCAAAGGTCAGAAGAGCTATTGGCAAAGAGGCTTTTGACTCACTCGACCCAAACACGCTCGCTGTTTTAACATCTCTTGCGTACAACTACGGCCATGTAAAGCGTAGCGTTATTGATGCAGTACAATCTGGTGATCGTGAAAACCTCGCGTTAGCCATACAAGAATTAAACCCAGAGCGTACAGACCTTGTGTCGCGCAGGGCAATAGAAGCAGACTTTGTTCGCGCATGGTCGCCTGACGAGGAAGTGTCGGCTGTAACCGCGTTTACTGAGGCTCCCGAAGACGATGGATTTGAAGGTGTCCCTTATGCGCTTCCTGAAAACATTAAAGGTCGTCAGGATCTCGATGTGTTAAGCGGACTGCTTGCTATGAATCCCAGGGGTATGTACGGCGGTCCTCAATTAATACCTATGGATAATCAGTTGCAAGCTGGACCCCAGCTCATACCGATACCAGGCTTTGGCCCACCAAGCCTTGATCGCAGTGTGATAGGTCGGACACGAAGGATGAAAGGGCTGTTAGCTGATCAGTAATGTCTAGCCCTGTCTCTAAGTCAAGCTCGCTGCCCGCTATATCTGTAGGATTTGCAATCAGCATATTGGTTGCAACTTGGGTTGCAGGTGCCAGATTCGAGGGCATGGAACGGGCCGACGCACAAGCTGTGGTATTGATTCAGGATGTAGCAGACCGCCAAAGAAAGTATATCGGAACTGCTGGCTTACTTACTAAGCAAATTTCTGAGTTACAAAAAGCAGTTGTAGAACTTGAACGCGAAGTTGCGTTACTTAAGGCACGAATGGACATGAACTAAGAGAGACAAAACGCCAAAATGATTGTGTGTCCAAGATGTGCTATAAGTAATTCTATAACTGAAGAATTTTGTATTTATTGTAAGTGGGAGTTTATGTCTGGTTGGACGCTATGCGAGGTATGCAACCAAACGCTTAAAAACGGCGAAAACTGCAATCAGTGCTCGCTCGATGATGCGTGGACAAGCAACAACCTGGATGACTGGTATCAAGACAGGGAAGAATAACAATGGACTTTGCTGCTTCAATTACAAGATTTCGTAAAGATCCGACGTTGTTTGTAACGAACATCCTGAACGCCGATCCCGATGAATGGCAGTCCGAGGTTATGGCCGCAGTTGCCAGAGGAGATCGTGGTATCTCGATTCGTTCAGGACACGGCGTTGGAAAAACCAGTTGTTTGTCATGGCTCGCTCTGTGGTGGATTAGTTGCCATTACCATGCAAAGGTAGTTATCACAGCACCTACGTCCGCTCAGTTGCACGATGCTCTTTTGCCAGAAGCTAAAGCGTGGCTAAAACAGTCACCCGATGGTTTTGCGGATATGTTTATTGTGCGAGCAGACAGAATAGAACTTGCTGCTGATCCCGAGCGAAATTTTATATCAGCTAGAACATCCAGAGCTGAACAGCCTGACGCACTTCAAGGCGTACACGCCGAACACGTTTTGCTGATTTGTGATGAGGCTAGTGGTGTGCCTGAATCGGTATACGAAGCTGCTGGTGGTAGCATGAGTGCGCTACACGCATCGATGGTACTGGCTGGAAACCCTGTAAGAAGTTCTGGTTATTTTTACGACACGTTTCATAAGCTGTCAGATCGCTGGACAAACTTTCATGTGTCTTGTGAAAAGACTGCAAGGGTCGCAAAAGAATACGTTGAAGAGTGTAAGGTGCGTTACGGTGAAGAATCCAACACTTATCGCGTCCGTGTATTAGGGGACTTTCCGAGAGGAGATGATGACACTGTTATTAGCATGGAACTAACTGATGGTGCAATCAATCGAGACGTTATGCCGACTCAGTACAGTTCAATTATATGGGGCGTAGACGTAGCACGATTTGGTACTGACGCATCTGCTCTATGCCGTCGCAAAGGAAACGCCGTCACAGAACCCGTCAGGCTTTGGCGTGGACTTGATACGATGCAACTGACAGGTGCAATCAAAGCTGAGTATGATACGGCAACAGAAAAGCCAGAAGAAATTTTTGTCGATGCGATTGGGTTAGGTGCTGGTGTCGCAGATCGGCTAAGGGAGCTTGGTCTACCCGCCTACGCAATTAATGTTAGTGAAAGTCCTGCGATGGGGGATACATATCTCAACCTGCGGGCCGAGCTTTGGTACAAAGCAAAGGGATGGTTAGAAGGACGCGATGTGCGTTTGCCACGCGACGACAGACTAAAATCCGAGCTTACAACCCTGCGGTACAACTATACATCTAGCGGTAAAGTTAAAATTGAATCAAAAGCAGACTTAAAGAAACGAGGTGTTGCCAGCCCTGATGCTGCTGACGCTTTTGTATTAACGTTTGCTTCCGATGCTGGAACTGCGATGGGTGGCCGATCACGCAGAAGGCATGGTAAACTAAAAAGAGATTTGGCAGGAATTGTCTAGGGGGTTTGGCTGTTATTGGCGTAATGGCCTGACTTAAACAAACAATATGTCTCCTTTTCCTGGGTGTTGCCCCTAGGCATCTCCCGTTGAACATTTGATGTACTAACAGTAGGTTCGAGAAGCGCACTTTTAACAGAGTAGCAACTTTGGCATACATAGACGAAGCCGAAACCGAAGCTGGTTTGGGCATGACCGAAGACGAATTGCAGGTTGCAGTTCGTCAATACATTGAAGATGCTATTCAGTTTATTGACGATGACATTAGCCCGATTAGGGCCGAGTCTACTCGTTATTACAACGGAGAACCTTTTGGCAATGAAGTAGACGGTCGTAGTCAGGTCGTAAGCCGCGATGTGCGCGACAGCGTACAGGCGATGCTCCCTTCGTTAATGCGTGTGTTTTTTGGCGCGGAAAACATAGTTGACTTTGTGCCGCGCGGACCTGAAGACGTAGCTATGTCCGAACAGGCAACAGATTACGTCAACTACATACTTCGTGAAGACAATGACGCTGTAGGAATATTTTATAGCGTTTTTAAGGATGCGCTTATTAACAAAGGCGGCATCGTTAAGTGGTCGTGGGATGATTCGGTCGAGGTACATACATACAGCTTTCAAGGGTTAGACGAACCTACCCTTGGCCTTCTCTTGGAAGAGGATGGGGTTGAGGCTGTTTCTGTCGAAGGAGTACCAAACCCTAACGTACCACCTGAGCAAGTTCAGATGATGGTTGCTCAAGGCATGGAACCGCCAATGATCTACGATGCTGAGATTAAGCGTCAGCGTAGGCGGGACAAGGTGCGTGTTGAAACAATGCCACCAGAAAACTTTTTTGTAGATGCTGCTGCGACTAGCCTTGATGACGCACAGGTTGTTGGATCCAGGACGATGGCAACCGTTAGCGATCTGGTAGCTATGGGTTATGACAAGGATATGCTGGATAATTACTTGTCAGATGAAGTAGCCTTTACAGATAACGATGAGTATTGGGCTCGATATCCAGACAGAAGCGCACCAGGTCCGTTAGCAACCTACAATCAACGCAGGGTCTTGTACGTCGAGACTTATTGCTACGTTGACTACGATGGTGATGGCTTAGCTGAATTACGCCGTGTATGCACAGTTGGAAGCAACTACCATCTCGTAAACAACGAGCCTATTAGCAGCATCCCGTTTGCAGTCTTTTCATGCGATCCAGAGCCTCATGTGTTCTTTGGTTCTGATGTCGCAGATATGACTAAAGATATACAGCGAGTTAAGTCGGCAGTCCTTCGCGGTATGCTCGACTCTTTGTCTTTTGCTCTGTATCCACGAACAGGAGTTGTTGAAGGTCAGGTAGATATTGACGATGTGTTAAATCCTGAAGTTGGGTCAATTATCAGGATGCGGGCACCAGGCATGGTTCAGCAGTTGAATGTGCCGTTCCTTGGCCGCGAAGCATTTCCAATGATGGAATATCTTGACGGAATGAAAGCGTCAAGAACTGGCGTATCGGGTGCGTCCCAGGGATTAGATCCTGACGTACTTCAGTCTACGACCCGTGCCGCTGTAAGCGCGACAATGAAAGGTGCGGAACAGCGACTAGAGATGATTTCTCGTCTGTTTGCGGAAACAGGATTTAAACCTTTGTTCAAAGGATTGCTTCGTTTAATTATTGAAAACCAAGACCAAGAACGAATGGTAAGGTTGCGTAACCAGTGGACACCCATAGACCCAAGGGTTTGGGATGCTACGATGGATGTGTCTACAAATGTTGGACTTGGCTCTGGAATGACTGACGAACGGCTTGCGACTCTTGCTCAAGTTGCTGCTAAACAACAAGAAATTATGCAGCAAATGGGACCAAACAATCCTCTTGTTGGCTTGGGCCAAATCAGAAACACGCTGGCGAAGATGTTGGAGATTAACGGATTCAAAGACTCAAACCAGTTCTTTAATCCGCTACCTATTGATTATCAGCCGCCGCCACCGCCGCCACCGCAACCCACGCCTCAAGAGCAGCTAATCCAAGTGCAGATGGCTGACATCCAGGCGCGGACTGCTATCGATCAGCAAAAATTGCAGCTTGACGCTACGAAAGCAGAAATGCTTAACGAGCGTGAAACAACGAGAATCGCTGGCGACTTAGCATTGCGAGAAAAGAAATTTGAAGACGATGTTGACCTTGAGATTGTTCGTGGCGCAATAAAGGAAGAAACAGGTGGATAATCTGTCGCCAGAACAGAAAGGCCGAAGGGCAAAAGAAATCCTTGAAGATGAAGTGTTTCTTGATGTTCTTGAAAAAGTTAGACAAAACATTATTGCACAATGGACACTTACAGACGTAAATGATGTAGGTGTTCGAGAAAGTTTATATATGCAAGGCAGGGGCCTTGATGAGATTGTGCGAGGACTCCGCACCCTAGTAGGTGATTGGGCCGTGGAGCAGTCTCGCAAAGTTTCAAAACCCAATAGAGGAAGAAGATCGTGAGCGAAACTACAGTCACCAACCCAACAGGGACGGAAGTCTCTCAAGGGAGTGAGCGCAGACGCACAACAAGTGAGATTGAAGCAGGATTGACTGAAATGCTTCGGGCTGATTATGTGCAGCCTGAAGAGCAATCGCAGGACGAATTTCAGCAAGTCATCGAAGAACATGATGGCACTGAACTCGAAGACGGCTACGAAGAAGAGGCCGTCGAGTCTGAGTTTTATGAGGACTCAGATGAAGTGGATGAGATGGACGAGGAGACTGAAGGTGAACAATCAGAAAGCGAGAGTGCATCCTACCGTGTCATAATAGACGGCAAAGAGATGCAAGTCCCGCTTGACGAACTCATATCAGGCTACCAGCGGGGATCGTCATTCACACAGAAGAGTCAAGCATTAGCAGATGAACGAAGAGAGTTTGAAACTAATACTATGGCTGTTCAGCAGGAGCGTGAGTCGTATGCGACCGTGCTCCAGCAACTTCGACAGCAAATGGATGCTGCAACGCAACCGAACGTTGATTGGGACCGCTTGGAAAGGGAGAACCCCGTTCAATGGCTAAAGCTCAAAGAACTTGAGCGAGATCGGCAAGCACACATCCAAGCAGTACATGAAGAACAAGTTCGTATGCAACAACTTTTAGAGCAGGACAACGCTACAAGATTGCAATCACAACTTGAATCTCAACGTGCTTTGGTGTTGGAGAAAATCCCTGAGTGGTCCGATAGTGAAGTTCAAAACCATGAACAAAGGCAGTTGATAAACTTTGGTTTATCTCTCGGTTTTAATGAGGATGAATTAAGTAACATCTACGATCACAGGGCACTTGTAGCTTTGCGTGATGCGTGGAGATACAACGAGCTTGTAAATGGCAAGAAAATCAAATCGGTCAAATCGAAAATCAAAAACGCAAAACCTGGCGGCAAACAAGTGAGCCGACAGATGCGTGGTCGTAAAGCAAAGGCTCAAAGAGCAAAGCTGAAACAAACTGGAAAGGTTGAGGATGCTGCGTCTCTGTTGGGTGCGATGCTTGCGGATTAACTACAAGGAACAAAAATCATGGCAGTTGTAGCAAACACCTTTACCACATACGATGCTAAGGGTTTACGGGAGGACTTGTCGGATCTGATTTCCGATATCAGTCCTACGCAGACTCCGTTCCAGAGCAACATTGGAACGCGAGATGCAGAAGCAACATATTTTGAATGGCAGACAGATTCGCTTGCTGCCGCTTCAGCAACACCAGTAGTAGAAGGGCAGGATCTAAGCTCGTTTACCGCAGTCACACCGACTGCTCGTATGGGTAACTACGCTCAGATTAATATGGTTGATTTTATTATCTCAGGAACGGAGCAGACGGTACTAAAGGCTGGCCGTGCTTCTGAGGTAGGATATCAAGCAGCTAAGGCCGCAAAAGAGCTAAAGCGAAACGTAGAAATGGCTTGCCTACTTAACGGCGTGGGTGCTGTAGTAGGTGCGACGGCTACGGCCCGTGTAACCGCTGGATTTCCTGGCTGGATTAAGACCAACGAAACTTCCACGAACGTAACTAAGCCGTCCTACACGGGTTCGACCCCGACAGGTGCAGCTCAGGTATGGAAGGCGTTTGGTACACCTACTGCGTTTACCGAAGCTATGCTTAAGGCTACGATGCAGGAGTGTTTTAATAGCGGCGGTGAGCCGTCGATGCTGATGGTTTCTCCGTTTAACAAAACACAGGTAAGTGGTTTCAGCGGAATTGCCTCTAGCCGCTACAACGTAGACGGTGCAGAGCCTTCCGTGATTATCGGAGCAGCGGACATCTATGTCTCTGACTTCGGCAATCTGTCAGTTGTTCCGAACCGCTTCTTCACTACGGTGGTAGATGCTGGTGCTGGTTCGCTGATGAACGATTGGGCGTTGTTGATTGACCCAGATGAGGTCAAGCTGGCTACGCTCCGTCCATACAGCATTGAAGCACTAGCCCGCACGGGTGACGCTGATAAGCGTATGGCGTTGATCGAGTGGGGGCTTCAGGTTAGTAACGAGGCTGCTCACGGTATTGTTGCTGGTATTACCGCAGCATAGACCAACCTTAAACCTGGAGGGGTGGGGGCTTCGGCCCTCGCCCCGATAGGCAGGAACCAATGAAAAAAATACTTGATTACGATCCAGAGACTAAAACAACTCAGTGGTATCATTATGACGAGTCTACAAACCAGTATGGTTTAGAGACTGAGCAGGATGTTACCCATATTCTTGAAGCGAACAAAAGACAGTTTAATCAAGTAGATGAACGTGCAAATTGGAAAGGGGACCAGCACCACGTTGCTTCAATACCAATGAGCGTTTATCACGAATTAGCAAAAGTTTCTAACAATTTTAAGGATCAAAAAGCAGTAAAACGTTGGCTAAATAATCCTGACAATAAGGTGTTTAGAACAAGACCTGGAAAACTCTGATGGCAATTTCGACATATGCAGAGTTGCAGACCGCAACAGCAAGTTGGCTAGACAGAACAGACCTTACGTCACAAATACCTAACTTTATTGACCTAGCGGAAGCGACATTTAACAGAACAATCCGCAACCACAGAATGATTACGAAAAATGATTCGTATTCATTAGGTGCTCGTTACGTCAACCTGCCTACTGACACGCTTGAGATCATTAGGATTGTATTAGATACAAGCCCTGTCATTACGCTAGAATACTTAACGCCAGAAGAGATAGCAGAACGGCGTATGGGCCTGTCTAGTACAGGCAAGCCGATATACTTCACTGTAGTCGGTGGTAGCACAAACCAGATAGAGCTTTTGCGTTCACCAGGTGAAACGTACACATCGTCGATTGTCTATTACACCAAAATCCCTGCACTTAGCGATTCTGCTACAACGAATTGGCTGCTAACCAACCATCCAGATATATACTTGTTTGGCACATTGGTAGAGGCAGAGCCATATTTAAAAAACGATGAGCGTATGCCTATGTGGAGTGCTAGGTTGAGTAAGGCCTTAGAAGAATTGAAACTTCAAAGCGAAAGAGAGATGCACACAGGGTCGTCTTTACGGATGCGATCAAGGGTACTTGGATAACACATGGCGACTAGAACCACAAACCTGAATCTCTATAAGCCCGTTGTTGGCGGTGACACCGACAACTGGGGTGGATTTCTTAACAACAATGCTGCGTACATTGACGCATTGTTCGCAAAAAGCAGTGCTGCTGTAACGCTCCATGTAAACAATCAACAGATAGACGGAACGTCGAGTTATCTGTTTGATAGCGTCAAAATGGGCGATGACCGCCAGCTTCAGTTTGGTGCCGCACCCGATTATTGGCTGATATACGACAGTAGCAACACGCAGTTTGAGCTAAACTCTACAAACGTAAACGGCGGTGGAACTGACGGTGTTGTGTTTAGCGTTAGTGACGGGACAGATGACGTAGCCTTTACGGGTAAGATTAGCACGGCCCAGGTAGACATTCTTGCTGAAGGCGATCTAAGGCTCCAGGATGCGTCAGGGGGCCAGTACG
>Ga0180120_10000976_pt1 | contig 14656 bp, 15 predicted proteins | sample CPBDNA_3_FD_129677 | JGI IMG/M metagenome (GOLD analysis project Ga0180120, IMG submission 129677) | Freshwater to marine salinity gradient microbial communities from Chesapeake Bay, USA - CPBay_Spr_31_0.2_DNA (version 2) (version 2) | ecosystem: Environmental > Aquatic > Marine > Coastal ... | reverse complement strand
CTTTTAATCGAAGAATATATAAATTCATGTTTGTTTAAGTATAAAAAATTAGTTTAATATCATTATTTAATTCTATTTTATTCTTGGGTTTAACCTTCATTATTATTATGATATAATTTTGTATATGATAATAAAAGTATTAATAGGGGCTATCGTTTTAATTGCTATATATTTTTATACGTTTCATATGAATAAATCAGACAATATAGCAGAACCGATGAAAAATAAAAATAAAGATTTTTTACCCTCAGATAAATTTGCTGGTGCGAAAGAAGGATACGTTTTTAAAATGGATTCAAAAGGATTGGGATACTATTTAGATAAATATTAATACTTTAATTTTGATTGTCATTATATATAAAATTGATTTATTTTATTTATTTTGTAATAAAATAAATGGAAAAATTAGCAATGACTTGTCAAGTATTATACCATGTTGATCTATTAAACAAAAAAAAGGAAATTTATAAAATAAGAAAACAATTGAAAGAAAATACAGTTCCAAAAATTATATATAATCGTCATGAAGAATACGAAAATTTAAGGATTGAAGCCATTAAAATATGTCAAGAAGGTGTAAGAGAGATGTTCTCAAACGATACCGAAGTATACAGGATGTGTGAAAAGGGTATAACATTGGAGCAAGAAAATCTTATTTATCAAATATTATTTAAAGCATTTGATAAAATTTCAAAAGGGCAAGCAAATGAATGGATAGATAATTATGCTTTAATTTGCAATTATAGTATTGTACATACGATTAGAGCTCTCGTAGATACTGATCCTGAATTATGGGAACATATTTGGGGTGAATTGAGAAGAGATGGGTTAAACACTTTCATATTAAAAATTTTAATGCGATATTTTGACCAGGTTCAGGATTCTGATATTATGGATGGAATCCATATTATTCGCCATTTTAAATGCGAGGAATGTGGTGAAATAGACGATTACGAAAATAACGGTAAATGTATGGATTGTGATGAAAAAAATAATTTTAAATAATATTTAACTGGTTTAAAATATTATTTTAAATAGTCGCAGGTGGTACTAACGCTACCATTCGCATGTTCAACCCGAACCGGGTTATCATTTACATCAAAACAATCTATAGTAGCTATTATACCATAATCGTCTCTCACAATATAAAATAATTTTGTTTCTGAATCCCAATCGCTTTTATAATTATTATGAGCGTTTAAAGACCTCAAATGGGGGTTATGTCTATCATAGTAAGAAACCGCATCTTTTTTACTTTTAAATTTTCCCTTCATATAACCTATATGTTTAAATTTACCACCTTGTTTCCGCCAACCATCATCGCCATCGCCGTCGTCCAAAATTTGTAAAACTTCAAGTACATAAAGACCTGTATTTGCCATTATACTATTAATTAAAAAATAATATTTAAGTTGATTAACATTTTCTATAACTTCTTAACCATTTTCGGATACAATTGTCAGACACACCATACTTTTCTCCTGTTTTTGTCATCGGCAACGTTTCCAAGTCTTTTTCCAATTGTTCCAAACTTGGGCGGACCTTCACTTTTCTATTTGAGGGCTGTTTGCCCGCACAACTTTTGCATCTTCTGGCATCTCTATTAATTTTACTATCGCAATCTACACATTTATTTTCTATCTTAATGTACTTTACATTTCTACCTTTAAAAGTATCTGTTGTTGCGTGGCATGTAGGACATAGGAGTCTTACATTTTCTAATCTATGGTCTTTATTATTACCGTTAATATGGTCTAATTCTAATGGGATTGGTCCAATTTCATTCGTCATCATCCATTTACATTCTTTTAAATTACAAAAACTACATTTATGTTCCCAATTTAATTCCTTGAATAATCTTATTTTAAAGTTTTTTGTCTGATACGTGCTATTTTCAACACAAACGTCTTTTAAAGGAATTTTTTTTCTTGTTAATCTGCTCTTGTCGTATCCTTTTTTAAAATGAGAAACATCCAATTTAAGATGCTTAATTCTTTTTTTAATAACTCTATGATTGGTGATACATTTATATCCCACTTTTCTAGCTACATCACTATAAAATATACTATCTTTTACGATTTTAATAAAATCTTTATCGCTGGTATCCCAAATACATGACTTGATTGGCATTTAACTATTAATAAATAATAATAGTTAAATCAATTTTAAATATTATTTGAGACCATTTATGGTCTTGAAGCCCCTACCGGTAATCGAAACCGGAACTTTCGTTTAGAAGACGAATGTGAGAGCCATTTCACTATAGGGGCAGGTGGAAAATGAAGGAGTCGAACCCGTCTTCTCGCGAAAAGCATAATCGCGCGCATTACCGAATGCTAATTCCCCAGGTGTGTTACTATAAAATCGAATGAAAATAAAAATAGAAGTTGAACGCAATACTAAACATAATCATGGGTAATATCTGTGCAACTGAAAGAAATAAAGAATGTCTATATGTTGCTAAAAATTCACATAATATAATAAAAGAATTTGATGGTTGTATGCTTTATTCAAAAAGAACAACCGGTAAGAAAGATTTGATTAAAAAGAAAAAGAAATTAATGAGAAGGATTACTTCTATTGAACAAAGATTAAGCGATGGTGATTATTAACACCTTTTGCCAGCTGTGGGATTCGAACCCACGCCTCCGAAGAGACTCGATCTTAAGTCGAGCGCGTTAGACCAACTCCGCCAAGCGGGCATGTGCTGCTGTTAGATGTAATCTAACGAAGTTCTCAATGGGGGACTTGAACCCCCGACAAAGGGTTAATAAGACCCCTGCTCTACCAACTGAGCTAATCGAGATTTAGTAGGTCCGTGCCCTTTTCGCGCTTCTACAATCTAAGTTGTTATTTTCTTTTTAAATTGTTTTTATAATATATATGCCGTCGTATAGCGAATTACAAATAGAGTGTGTGATTTGTTTTAATAAAATTAAAACAAATAAAAATTTAAAATTCTGCACAACTTGCGGAGGCAATTATCATAAACAGTGTTTAAAAAAATGGTGGAATAAAAGTCCCGACTATAAAAATATTTGTCCAACTTGTCAAACCAAATCTATATATGTACAAAGAAAATATTGCTGTTTTTGTTAATTTTTCCTACTTCTCTTACTATTCTTCTTCTTCTTCTTTCTACGACTTTTTTTCTTTTTTATACCCTTGGCCAAGGACTTTTTTAATATTTTTTCTATTTTATCTAACATTATTTTTCGTATTTTAGTAAGCCATTCTTTTTTTTTCTTTTCAGAATTCCCTAAGGTTTTTATATCAACTTCTAATAATTTCCATTCATCCCCCTTTATTTTATCAACATAATAATGTTTTCTTATTGGTATTATTATATCATTAATATCTTCGGCTTTTTTCTTTTCTGTTTTAAAATCGTCACCAATAGTCCCCAATATATACCAAAATCTATAAATATATTTTGAAAATTTTATAAGAATTTTTTTCAAAGAATCATTATCAGATGAAACTTTCGTATGAGATATATGATTAGTCATATCCCCCACTTGTTCCATTGCCGCAGCAACCTTACAAAGTCTTTTTATCTTTTGGCTACGATTACCATAATCTAAGAAATTTTTTAATTGATTTTCCACAACAACAGTATTCACAGCCGAAGATGTATAATATGCTTCTGAAGCAAAATAGTTTGCTTTATTACTATAAAAAAATATGTTCGTCTTTTTTTCCCCTTCTACTTCTTCATAATCACCTTCTTCAAAATTTTTACCTTTATATACATAATCTTGGACTTTCTTTTGAGACTTATATTGTAAATAATAATTTTTAAATATTCTTTTTGTATCTTTATTAGGATCAACACCCGTAATGGGTTGTGTTAAAAATTTAAAATTTCCCATTTCTTGTTTAAAATCTTTATCACTATCTATTGTTTCGCATTGTTTCAAAAGATATTTTTTTAAATTAGACGATTTGTTTAAAATTTTCATCAATTCAGTTAAATTTTTATTTACATCTTTAGATAATAATTTAATTCCTGCCCAAGCTAATTCTTCATTAGCTTCTTCTAGTGTTTGCGGAATTAATGTAAAATTTCTTTTTTTATAATCTACTCTCGGAAATCCCGTTAAAGGTGTATCAATAGGTACTGTCGCTTTTCTTACTGTTTTTAAGTCCACACCTGCTTTTTTTTTATTTTCAGTATCTCCTTTAGTTTTATGTACATATAAGGGTCCAGAATATAAATTAGAATCAAATGCAAGTGGCAAAGAATTTTTATAATGATTTAAAAAAGCCTTAAACATTTTCCACATTATTTCATTTCCTTCTGGTCCATAGACCGAAACATCATAATCAGAAGTTATATTGGTACTTCCAGCCGCCAAATATTCATTGCGTCCTATGTGTTTACCTTGTGCACAAGAGAATGCTTGGTGAACTATATGTTCTCTTAAAGTCCCAAGTATTTTTAGAGCTGTTTTTTGTTCATGTTTCGATTTACCCGCAAAACCTTTTATACTATCGTTGTATCCTTTTGCCGATTTAAATTCATCTGATAATGATTCCCATCCCTGATTCAAGTAATTTTTTAATATTTTTTCTGTTATAACATCCTTGATTTTAAATATGAAAGACCTTTTTTCACATTTAGAAGTATCGCCCATTATATATATAATATGTATATAATTAATGATGTATGGGAACAAATAAAAGAATATTTATTTCATAATATAAAAAAACAAGGAAAACATTTAAAAAATGATAAATATATTCAAAATTATAACAATACATTAAAATTCTTACCCAAATTAAAAATACCAGGAACCGGTCCAAGAGTTATTTATAATCCAGCAAAAAAAGACTGGAGAATAGTAAAATTTCTATACTATTTACATTATAATGGATGGTATAAACTAATAATTTATATTATACCTTATCAATATCATTTTTGCGTTGATGAAAAGATAAATGATCAACTCATATTGGATGAATACTACAATAACATTTAATAAACTAATTAAACAGATTTCAATATTTTAAATAAATGAGATGTTTAAAATCCTTTTGGAATAATATTACTTTATTATCAGCACATATAGCAGCAAAAATGAGAGATGATTTATTAATAGGGACCGAACATAGTTATAAAGTTACACCAGAATGTGTGACACCACAACAGCAATTTATTATTGAGAATGGAAAAGCACCAGATATTAGCGATGAAGAAAAGAAAGCTATTGTATTAGCAGACCCAAAATTCGGAATGTTTTCTTTGTATAAATATCATATTACTCGTGGTTATAAGAACGAAGTATTAAAAAAGAAAAATGCTGTTTACTGTTCTCACATATTTTCAAATATAGCCTTTTTACCTATTGTTATTTTTATATCACAATGGTCTATATATATAGCATTAATTAGTGACCAAATAATAAGATACGAATATAATAATTTATGTCCTCAACAAGCAAACTGGAATGAAAAATTGGTTATGTTTGGCGCCGCCGGTATTTATTTTACCAAATCTTTCTTTTTATGGGACAATTTAACCGACAGAACGAGATTAAATAAAATGATACCTGCTGCCGATACTTGGACCATGTTAGATACTTTCCAAGAATTTGGTTTTAGTTTATTTACTTATGGAGCTAATATTTGGATAATATTTGCCGGTCATAATGTTAGTGAAATGGTTTTAGATTGTGTTGCTATGGAATTTTTAATGCAACTGGATAACGAATTTGAAGCTGTATATTTTGATTATCTACCCGAAGCGGCTTTAGATATTTATGATAATGTTTTTATTACTTATACCGAAAATTATAAATTATTAGAAAAGAAAGATAAAAGATGTAGTTTTTATTGTTTGCACTGTTTGACCTTCTTACCTTTCAAAGGATTGTTAATATCCTTACTATTGTTCCCACTATTTTGTTTATTTATGATGGTGTATGGACCCTTATGTAAATAAAATTAAATTATTATTAAAGATAAATTTTTATTAATAATTATATGAATGCATTTGCGCAATTTTATGCACCTTGGTATCAAAATACCGGGCCAACAGAAAAAGAAATGAAAATAAGTATAATAGAAGCGTTATTAGATAAACCAATAAAAGAAAAACTTCCTTATTTATATATTAAATCAGTTCGGGAAAGTATAAATGAAATGGATAAATTTCCACTTGTTTCGTGGAGAGGGTGGTATCAAGAGAAAAAAAATATAATCAATACTCCACTTTTAAATATTATTGATGATAAATATAAAATAAAAGAAAAAGAATGGGCTGTAAAAAAACTTAGTATTTTATTAATTCCGTATATTAATCACCGATTATATAGATTTCCCGACGGATTAAGAATTAATAAAGTAAGAGAGAGTTGGTACCAGGGAATTATATAATATATATAATAAAATTGATTAAAGAAAACATGACATAAGTGATTATAATAATGTCAGGTGTAGTATTTCATAACAATACAGTTTCTATTAATGACGTGTGGTTTGAATCACATGCCCATTTGGTAAAGATGGTTGCCCTTGAATTGGGACAAGCGGATAAGGTTCCAGAACTTTTAGAAAAGTTTTTGGGTGCAAAAATGAAGATTAAAGCACAAAAAAATCCCTATGCTCCAAAAAGAGCAAAATCCAGCTATATGTTTTATTCTGAAAAATATAGAGAAAAGGTTCAAATAAAACTTAAAAAGAAGAATCCCAATTATAAAGGATCATTAATGGGTCTCGTTAGTAAAGAATTGGGAGCAAATTGGAAAAAACTTAAGGAAGATGAGAAAAAACCATTTGAATCGCAAGCCCAAATCGATAAAACCCGGTATCTTGCAGAAATGGAAGAATTTAATGAAAAATACGCATAAATTAATTATATCAATTAAGATTTAATTAATATAACTTTAATAAATATATAATGAGTTTTATAGACGACGATGATAAAAATGCCCAATTAACACGTACTTTTTTTAGTGCAAGTGAAAAAGAAGCAGCAAATATTAAATTAGCAATGTCCAATATACCAGCCCCATTTTCAGGCGGACAACAATTTATCCCACCCAATTTAAAAGTTCCCAAATCTTTTGTTCCCACATCAAATTCTGTCGAAAAAAATACAGTATTTGAAAACCCCCTGGAATTACAAGCAAATATTAAAAATAATGGTAACTTAAATAACGGTTTCAAAAGAATTTTACAATTTCAACAACCTGTCAAAGTTGATGACGCCCCCGATGAAAGAACGCAACACGCTCTTGTAAATTTAACAAAAGAAAGAACTTTTGGAACACCATTTCTTAACCCATTAAAAAATAGAATAATTGTTAGTCAAATAAGCATTGATACCAAATTCAGAAAAAATTATTTTTCTACACAACCCGGAGACTTTATTATTAATTTAACAAATCCAATGAAAAATGTAATTTCTATGCGTTTATCCAGTATGGAAATACCTAATGTCCAACACGTAATTAGTGCTAATAATGGAACAAATGGTTTTACTATTTCAAAAAATGGCGTTGTACACAAATCAACAATCGCATCTGGTAATTATGAATATTGGTTACTTGGAACACAAATAAACGATTTAAGCGGCGGTGGTATTACAAAATCAGATATCCTATGTTCAATAAATATTGATGAAAAAAGTATGAAAACCACAATAACAAATTCTACAGCAAATGACACGACACATTTCGAACTTGATTTTACAAACCCCGTCGATGCTAATTCTCCTCCAATGAAAACATTGGGTTGGTTATTAGGATTTAGAAATAGAAAATATGAAGGATCACATGTTTATCAAAGTGAAGCAGCTGTTGATTTGGCCGGTTCCAAGTATTTTTTTCTTGCTATTAACGATTTTAATCCCTGTGTTCATGATGTTGTAACCGTTCTTTATGAAAATTCATTTTTACAAGATAATATTTTAGCAAGAATACCCATGCGTGAAGGTAAAGGTGTTGTTTTATTTGATGATTGCACAGATAAAATTACAAAGAAAAGACATTATTTTGGTCCTGTAAATGTTGATAAATTACATATTAAATTAATGGATGAATATGGTATGCCCATTGATTTATTGGGAATGGATTATTCGTTTGCATTAGAATTCCAAATTTTATATGAAAAATAATATTATATGGACATCCCTGATAATATTATCAATTATAAATCTTGTTTTAAATTTAATGATGTCAGTTCAAACCCCTTCACATTTTTTTTAGAATCATTAACATTTATTGATTTAGAGTTAATGAAAAAATCTTTCTCTTATGATATATCCTCTAATACTTTTAATTGTAATTATAAATTTCTTTCAAAATTATTACTTAATTTAAATAAATCATTAAAAGGAAATTTAAATATTTATGGTCATTCATTTTCTAAAAATGATTTGGTTTTAGGAAATTTATATTTATATTATATTCAATTCATTTCTAATTATTTATTCGGACATCCCGAAGCTTACGAACCCTTTAAAAATGACGATATTATTAAGACTGCCATCTCAAAAGCTTTTGAAAATGTCGGCGATAATTTTTACGATGATGATTATTTACAAAAATTTTTAAGAAGAAATTTCTTAATAAATAACCAATTAATTTTTAAGCATTTAGATATAATTGAATTTCAAGTTAATTTACCCAACTTCCCCGTGTTCTTTGGTATAACACAGATAACAATCCCACAAACATCTTGGATTATTAAAGTTTTAATTATTAAATAATTTATATTCCTTTTTTCTTACTATATTTTATAATATGACTACCGCAACAGTACAATTACCCGTATTATTCGATGTATCCGGAACAGCCACCGTTTTTGGAGAATCGGCCACAACCGCCGACTTTATTACTCCCCATTTATCCTTTACATTAGATATGACCACCGAAGCAAATGATATATCTTTAAATGCCGCGCACATTTCTTCGGCTATTTCAGTAGGCGATCACGAAATTAGCGATACAATTTATTACGCACAAGATAAAGTAGGAGGTTCTGTGGATTTATTAGCTAACCGTATCGCAAAAGCTATCACAAGAGGAAAACTCGTCCATCTTGCCGCAACGGCTACGCATCCGAGCGGCGACCATTCAGATTCTGGTATTCCTATGGGCGGAAGAACATTGGTTCAAGCTGATGGAACCGGTTCCGGAACCTACGCATTAAAATACAGAACCTCAATCGCTCCTGCAGGAGATGAACAAATGATGGGTGAAGCAATGGCTCGCGTTGCAGCCGTTCATCTTGTTGGACATCCTTTAGCACAAGCCGTATTTAAAAATGAAGGAACTATTCAATCTGATTTAGAAGTTGCATCAGGTTCAACTTTCCCCGTAAATGGTTCTAATACCGCCTTTTATAATACTTTTGCTACACAATTATCCAAGGTTTTGGGAGGAGCGCTATGTTCTACCCCTCTTAATACTTCCGTTCTTGACCCATCTGGACAAGTAGGACAAGCCATTTTTGAAGGTTCTGCTCTTGTAGACGCAAAGGATTCTAATAGCGAAGGTATAATCGTAGCCGTTCCAGACGTTAGTGGTAACGATTATTCTACCAAAGCTTTGGGTTCTGGTGACATTGCTGTGGGTTCTGTTGGAGGACCAGCAGACAAACCTTTATATGTTCATGATTTATCCGCTTCTTCATTTGATGCAACCCCCAACGTTAAATCTATGACTTTCTGGTTAAGAACCTCTGGTATTGATGCTTCTTTGAATATTGCTGATAATCAAACCATATTTCATGCTGTCACTTTACCCGGTGATAAAAATTTGAAATTACGATTAAGAACATCTGGCGCAACCGATGATGATAGATTAAACATTATAGACGACCACTCAGCAACACAATTTGCAGCACTTCAAATGAATGAAGTAGCAAGAACAGGAACATTCGCGACAGGCGCTCCGGGTTATCAACTTGCTCCAGCCGTTACTAAAGCAGAAGTGTCGGGAAAATGGAATTTTTTCTATGTTGAATTTGCAACGGGAATTTATCCAAAAGAAATTTCATGGATGGCTGATAGTGCCGCAACACGCTTGAACTCTATGCTTGGATCTCATCTTGATGAAGTTCATTATTTCGGTTCAGCATTAACCGCAAGTGAAATTACCGCCATGAGAACGTTTAGGTCTTCTCAAATAAAAGCAAACGGGTTAGAACTTCCTGCTATTAAATCTATCTTTGAACAGTTGATGAATATTCCAGGAAGAGCCCTTGATATGGACTCTGCTATTGAAGTTACGGGTTTGGGTGCCGAAGGCGCAAGAACCAGTACAGTAGGTATGCCTATTAAAACCGGTGATAAAATTGTTGTTTTTATCCGACCAAAAGTTGAATTCGCTTTTGAATCTGTTGATGTTACAGCATCTAATTTATTAGGTTTTACCGGAACTACATTAGATGTTAGTAGTGGAAATGTTAAAGATATTAGTGGTCTTGTTACTGCTGGAGCAAGCGCTTCTACTATTTCAGCCGTATTCCCAGGAAGAGCTACCGCCGGTCAAGCCGCGGAAGCTAATACATACGGATGGATGGGATCGCCTAATTCTACTATGATTGGTATTGAATCAACAAACACCACTGCTGTTAATACCATGGATCAACATATTTGGAAAATTGAAATTACTTTATAATTTGTAATTAATTATTTAAAATATAAATAATTAATATATGTCAGGATACACGATTCAAATTCCAGTTCTTTTTGATATGTCTGGAGATACTTTAGTATTTGGTGAAGAAGCCGGAGCAGATTTAATTGCCTCTCACCTTAATTTCAGTTTAGATATGAGAACGCCGATAAATGGTCTTTCTTTAAATGCGGCCGATTTTTCACACGCTATTCGTGTTGGCGATCAAGACAATACTGATAATTTATTTTATGGCTTAGCTACAGCAGAATCTACCCATGGTTCAGCTGAAATTGATTTATTAGTAAATAAAATAGCAGCCGCTATTACAAAAGGTAAATTAGTTCATACTCCCAAATCCGGCAATTCTTCAAATTCAGGTATTCCTATGGGTGGAAGGGCATTAAGAAATGCGGCAGGTGCTGTTGACCCAACACCTTCTTTTAATATTTATGCGCCAAAATATAATACATCCATTGCTCCTATTGGCGACGAACAAACATTAGGGGGAGCTATGGGACGTATTGCATGCGTTCATTTAGTTGGTCACCCCTTATCCGCTTCCATATTTGTTGATGATAATTCCATTCAATCGTATCTTGAAACAGCAACTGGAAATTCTTTTGTTGCTTGTGCGGTCGGTGGCGCACCCGTTACTTTTTATTTCTATAATCAAATCGCCGAACAATTATCAAAGGTTCTTGGTGGTTCTTTATCCGATACCCCTTTAAATGGTGGTGGAGAAGGATTCCCCACATTAGATGCTTCGGGAAGAAGTATTCCTGCTTTAAAATCTGTATTAGAACAACTTCTCACAATTCCAGGAAGGGCAAAATATATGATTGAGGCAAGAGACGCAAGTGGAGCTAACCAAGCTACCAAAACGGTAGCAAATGGTCCATTTCCTTTACTCGCTGGTGATAAATTAGTTATGTATATTAGACCAAAAATTGAATTTACAGCCGATACGGTGGCACAATTTCAGAGCACTTTACAAGGTTGGCAAATCCCAGGAACACCTCTCGTAACCCCTTATAATTTCTCTGCAGGAACCCCCCATACAAATGGTATAGATAGAACTCAAGTTTGGAATGACTCTGGTGTACAATCTCAGGGTTCATACTGGTGGGGCTATAATGCTTGGGGCGACGGTGGTGGCGGTGGCACAACCAGTTGGCAAACAGAATTTAATGGCATACATTCTCATACACCAGGTTATCTTGAAGATGGAACATATAATATATCCGGTTCTAATGGCCAATCAACACCCACCACATTGGGTGCTTATATAGGCGAATGGACACAAGTAAGATTTCCTGAAAAATATGCTTTAACAAAAGTTATAATAAAACCTCTTTACCATAATCCAACTACAGATGTAAATAAAAAAAACCCTACACATTTTGCACTGCTCGGAACAAACGAGGACCCGCTAAATGGCAATGATTGGAATATAATTAAAATTTGGAGCGGTATTAATTCGGCTAATACTTGGTATGCTAACAACACCGATACAACATTAACTGTTAATTTTGATGGAACATTACATCACTATAAATATTGGAGATTTGTAATTAAACAAAGACAAATATCAGATATTTCTAATAATACAGGTATAGAGTCTGTTAATATGATTGGTGTTAAAAGTGATCAAATAGCTGGTTCTTATTCAACACAACAACCTTCGGCTGAGGCTGTTGATATTAGTGGTCTTGCCACTAATGTTGTTTCACAAGGAACAAAAGTTTTTAATGCTTTTCCTGGTAAAGATAACGCAGGAGATAATGCTGAAGAAAATAAATGGTGTTGGATGGGTTCTGCTGTTAGTGATTCTTTAACTCTTGAAACAACTAATGAATTAAATTCATCCACAATAGATTTGCACGTATGGAAAATTACAATACAGTTATAATTTAGTAAATTATAAATAATTATTAATTATTAGATAATTAATTATGTTAATAATTAATATATATAATGGCAACTCTCCAAGTTCCAGTTCTATTCGATATGTCTGGCGATACCATCGTTTTCGGTGAAGCCACCGGAGAAGATTTTGTTACTTCTCATTTAGACTTTACTTTAGACATGACAACAGAAGCAAATGATATATCTTTTAATGCCGCTGATTTATCCGGTTCTATTTTAGTTGGCGACCACGAAACCTCCGATGGTATATTTTTTTCAAGTGATGTTTCTGGTGTTACAACTGGAATATCCGCAATCGATAGATTATGCGACCGTATTTCAAAAGCAATCACGCTTGGTAAATTAGTTCATGTACCAAAAACAGGCAATTCTTCAAATTCCGGTATTCCTATGGGTGGTCGCACTTTAAGAAACGCAAATGGTGCTGTTGATGTCAATACCGCTAATAATATTTATTCTTCAAAATATAATACATCTATCGCGCCTATTGGCGATGAACAAAAACTAGGAGGTGCTATGGCACGCGTCGCATGTGTTCATTTAGTAGGACATCCACTTTCCGCCGCTATGTTTAGCGACCCATCACAAATCCAAACCGATGTAGAAACCGATTCCGACCAAACATATACACACGCAAGTTCCGCTACAAACTTTTATAATGCTTTAGCAGTTCAACTTTCAAAAGTTTTAGGAGGTAGTAAAGCCACCAATCCTTTAGAACCAGGAAATGATGCTGATGCCGGCACCATTCGCGATGCTTCTGGTGTATCAAATATAGCATTAAAATCCGTGTATGAACAACTTATGAATGTCCCAGGACGTTCTCAAATTATGGAAACCCGCGACATTACGGGACAAGGTGGAAATGGACCATTTTGTACTACAGGTGGTTTCCCTGTTATTCCGGGTGATAAACTTGTTTTATTTATCCGACCAAAAATACAATTCGCAGCAGAAACTGAAGCCGTGGAAAATACCGTTTTACAAGCTTTCCCATATAGAATGAGTTTAAAAGATGGTGTTTCCAGTTATAATGTAGCCACTCGCTCGACCCCAGAAGTAAATAAAATATCGGGTCAATCTTACAGTGAAAGTGGTGTTTATTCTGCCGTATTTTCTACGGCGTACAACGATAATAATAATATTAATCCCGCTTTTGATGGCTCTGTTCTCGCCTCTGGAGGACCAGCCGACTTTGCCGATGATAATGGTTGGGGTTGGTTATCGCCAAAAACATATGCCGATGATTACTTTAAAGGTGATTATGTCGGTTCCGTCCAAACTTCTTTAGCACAAGGAGGTATAGTCGCTGGCGAATGGATACAAGTTAATGTCGGTCAAAAAGTTGGCATAACTTCATTTACAATTGTACCACACAATAAAGAAGGTCATTTAAATAGTATCGGTGGGCGTTCGCCTTATCAATTTAGATTGCTTAAAAGTAATAATGGCGTGCTATGGAACACTATTGATAGAGTAACTGTCGGAACAAGCAATACAGACACCAGTGAATGGGCGAATGGCAACGAAACTACTTCTGCTAAAATTGATAAAACTTTTACACTTCCCAATCCGGAAATTGGACAATATTTTAGACTTGTTGTTGAAAAAATATATCAAAAAACTATTGGAAATGGTGGTAATATTGATGGTGCTTGTGCTATTCAGGAACTTGTTTTAACCGGGGCTAAATATCCCCTCGACTTTGATACACATAGTGATAAAGCTGCACCAACAGAAGCTTCTTTATATGATATTAGTGGTGTGGGAACAAATGTAGCCTCTGTTGCCGCAAATATTGAAACCGTTTTCCCAGGTAATACTGTTGCTGGATCTGCCTCAGAAGAAAGTAAATGGGGATGGATGGGTTCTGCTGTTAGTGATTCTTTAACTCTTGAAACAACCGACGAAAACGACGTTAGAACTTGTGATTTACACATTTGGAAAATCACAATAACTTTGTAAATTAATTATTTAGCAGTTTTTAAAACTTAATAATTAATTATAGGTATATTTATTATAATGAGCACGGGAACAGTTCAAATTCCAGTCCTTTTCGATATGTCCGGCGATACCATCGTTTTCGGTGAAGATGGCGTCGG